>Ga0114923_10000445_pt1 | contig 33481 bp, 35 predicted proteins | sample SumtaG_FD_89578 | JGI IMG/M metagenome (GOLD analysis project Ga0114923, IMG submission 89578) | Deep subsurface microbial communities from Indian Ocean to uncover new lineages of life (NeLLi) - Sumatra_00157 metaG | ecosystem: Environmental > Aquatic > Marine > Oceanic > Sediment | place: near... | reverse complement strand
GGAAGAAGGAGCAAATATAAATGCCCTCTCTTTCCCCCTCTCCCTGCTGCTCACTGTATCAGATACCCCCATTATACAGTACAACCCTCCAAATTCAAAGGGAAGATTGGCTTGAAAACGTGGGTAAAGTTCTCTTACTGCACAAGCTGTCCGATTGGTGAACGTTGTACCCCATAGAGTCTATCGAAGTGCAGGAGTACGCGGGTTCTCTGTATGTCAGTAAGACCTGTAAGCAATTGAAGCACGTTCCATCGTTCCTGCGTTGTCTGATTTGGCAGCGAACTGTCGAGAACATTGGCGGGAACTTCTCCAAGCCCCTTTGTTGACAGTATGTGCATTCGTCTGATCCACCATAGAGCGTTGTTCAGTGACTCCTCTCGTGCTTTCAGGTACTCTCCTTCATTGACTACGTTCATCTGCCAGGGCGAACGATAGCACCAGTTCTCATACTGGGCGATCATGTTCTTGGTGATGACGAGTCCGGTGAGGATGTACATCAGTAGAACGATGTCATCCATAGTGGTGAAATTGTCACCTGTCTTGGAAGCGTGAATTGTTTGTTGTGCTACGGCTACGTTCGTCATTATGATCATCTCTTTCATGGTATAGTATCCATCGGTAGGGTAGTCAGCTCATAATATTATGAGCCAATTTCTTGCCAGGTGGCGTAAGCCATATTGCAATAGGCTCTATGCAGATTTAGCCTCCATGTGTGACCTGATTGGATGATGACACCAACTTGAATAGTGTCAGCCGTTAGATACCGTGCTTGTTCATATTGTTCCGGCCAATTTTCTGCCAGTTCATTTCCCGCCATTTCACTATCATAAGCAATTCCTCCAACTAACGCAATTGGAAGACTATGCAAATGTGCGACGTGCGCGTGTCAGCTCCTCATACTTGTACCCTGAAGAAATCCAGAGTTCCGATGTGTAGCCATGCTGCAAGGAATGTTGGTCATATCGTATAACACGAATGCCTGTAGCTTCCTTCATCATTTGCATCCAGTACGTGATCTTCTCAACCGCATGTGGTTGCCCGGACTCATAAACCTCTGCAATCTTGGCACGAGCGGCTTCCTGATCTTCGCCGAACTCTTCCAGGCAGAAGTCTACAACATGACCTCGTTCCTGTGCTGCCAACATCTTCGCAAGCAAGTGATACTTGGTATAGACTACAACCCAGTCCTTGCTCTTTTTGCCATCTGTACCAGTCCGTACTGGTTGATTCTTCAGCGCCTTGATGCGTGTTGCATTTTCGATGCTGTGGAACTTCCAGCCCTTATACGGTTCAAGATTCTTGTGTGCTTCATCCAAGATGACCTTATCACCGAAGTGATATTCCTGCACACGAGCAATCGGGCCACGCTCTGTTTTCTCGGCATATACGACCAACAGACGATTGGTTGTACGGTTGCGGAGAACATACGCACCTTCGGCAACACCTTCACCGTCATAGTCATAGGATACTTCCCACAACCCACTTTGCAGCAATGCCAACGCACGTCCGGCCTGAACAGAAATCTCTTTGTTCCAGCCATCCACTGTGAATTCGCCAAAGTAGTCATCGCGTGTGTTTCCGAACTGCATATAGCAGTGACCGTTCACAAAGTCCACTTTACTGTCAAACACCTCTTTGGGTGTCATCTTCAGATGATGTGGCATACGACGTTCGTCACTGGGAGTCCAGTCCGGTTTTGCCATCTTGAATGATGCGATTGGGTTGGCTTCTGCGGCTTTCGCTGTGGCTTTCTTGGCGGCACGCGCTTCTTTACGTTCGTCTTTTTCTTCTGCTGTCAGTTTCTTAGTCATGATGTGGTTCTTTCTGCCCAATTGGGCGATATTCGAGAAGAGTTTTCTGATATTACTCTGCATTGCGCCAATCCTCATACTCATTGACATTATCGAAAAAGTTATTCACATTATCCCCAGAACGACGTGGACTCTTGCCATTCTGCCTACGCGCCTCTACCAAGACGCTTCCTCCATGTGTTACCCACTTTCCGCCTTGAATACGGCTTATCGAGTTGAACTCTTTAGATTGCAACTGCACTATCCCATTATGCATTGCACTGGGATATGCTCGTAGCGACATATCAAGTCCATCTTTAACCAGTTTTGACAACTGCTTGTCAGTGAACATATGGCTGCCATTCTGGGTCAGAACATACTTTTGCTTCTTACCAGGTTTAGGTAATGCAACCTTATCCTCGTCGGCCAATTCCCAGGTTCTGCGGAATTGCTTTATAAAGTCTACTGATCGCCCTGGCAGATATGCCAAGAACACGATCAGCTTTATGACGAATACCAGCTTTCGAATTCCTGTAAACACAATAGAGAATATCGCTAGAGCGAAATTCCCCATATGCTTAATGCTAGGAATTCGTAGTCGGACAACCTCTCTTGGGCCAAATAGCTTATAGGCTATTACAACCCAAAGGATTATCCCAAAGCTCTGAATACTGACATCAACCATAGATGCTCCTTACTATAGAAAGCCTCTGTATGAGGCTTCTTAGGCCACTACACTGGACTCGAACCAGTAAGCACCACTATCGTACTGTCCTACAGTGGCTTTGCTGTGTGTGATGGGACGTGGGTGTACGTATCACTCTCGGTAACATCACTATATATACCCACATCAATACGTAGTGTGTCATGGTACAATACTCACAGTGAAAGAGACTGTGTAGCATATAACATGAGGTATATATATACATGACTAAGACATACAACAACACACCAATGAGTAGCATATACTACTCACCAATGTATGATGAATATCACAGTGTACTACCAGGTGGTGACTATGACATACTACCTCATGATGCTCAATTGATAGAAGAAGTAAGACATGAAGCACTACTGGTACTATGTGTACAAGCATATAACATGACAGTGACAGGTGTATTTCTACACCCATCACCAATACTGCAATAGCCTTATATGCTACTACTATAGACATACTCTTTGCCCAGTGATGCTAGTTGCCTATAGCTATAGCCATTGCACCAGCAGTACAACAGGTATTCAAGCAGCTTAGTAGCCAGGTCGAAGTCCTTACCTGTGTACACTATGTTCTTATTGGAGATAACAAGAACATAACCATTACTGGTATAGTTCCATGACAAACGAGCCTCCTCCAGAATCTTATTCTCAAGGAACGCTTCTTCTGAGTCAATCTTATCCTTGAACCTAGCTACAATAGCCTCTTGGTTAGACTGTTGCTCATCAACATAGTCTACCCATGCATCGAACTGAGTCTCTGCTGCTGCTTCCTCTGCTAGTCGTATAGCAGTTTGTATCTGTGGTGTGTGTGGAACATCCCAATAGATACCCTCTTCTAAATCATAACTATCTAGGTTATTAAGCATTACGAACCTTTCTGCTGTCAATGACAGCAATATGGCATACCGAATGTATGCCATTAGACCACTTGAGGGGAATTGAACCCCTCATTACCTTTAGTGGTTAAGTGTCTCTCTGTAGACTTCCTTTAGGTCGTCTATGGTTACTTGCTCGTCGAAGTCACGAATACTACTCAGAACCTTCCTGAGTGTGTTGTAACACTGATCATCACCTACTAGTTCAACCTCAACCCATGCTTGGAAACTAGTAACAGCTTTTACATTCTTACGTGCAATCCTGTCTGGTCTTGGATTGCTGCTCTTTCTGCTATTTAACTGTATTCCTGTATCCTTGAACATGATGTTGCCTTTCTCCCTAATGGGAAGTATTTTTAATATTACCTGCTTGATGCTGGTAATATGTATATATCATAGATACCCCTACGTTCACTTTTGGCTTCTATCTATATATACTACTTATGCCCTTGCACCTACGAGGACAGAAAAGCAAAACTGAAGGAAATGATGTATAATCAAGTCAGATAAATATTATTAGGAGGCGAAAGTGTTTGTATATCCATCTGACGCACGGTACGAGGAGATGTTGCGTCTGGGCAAATGTATAGAATTTGAGGGATTAATTTGGAGCTTAGAGGATATAAATGGTGACAGAATCTACGTGGCCGTTGATATATGTCCTGATTATGGGGAAGGCGAATATGGCGAAGAAACTATACAAGATGACGGTTGGCGACAAAGCGATATTTGACAGATCGAGATTGGAGGACAATCCGAACTGGATAACGAATTATTATATGCGGAATGAGGACAGTGGAACGTGGTGGCGTGACATAGATCAGAAGGCTATTGACAAATTATTATTGGATGAATCTAAAGAGGCTTCATATAGATGGAAGTCTGGTTACGAGAACATTAGGAAGATTTGGGAGTATTTAGGCCAACCTGATTATTTTGCTCCGAACGAAACTGATAAGAATGTCTGGGATGTTTTGGATCAGGAGCGATATAAGAAGTATTATGATGAACTCAAGAGAGTGTACAGGATAGTTCATGAGGTATCCCAGGATACTCCAGTATTTCATCATCCACATGGAATTCAGATGTTGCCCTGGCAATTGGATTTATGGAAGGCGAAGCAGCCAATTACTGTGAATGTTGGTGGTTTTGGATGTTCAAAAACTTGGGGCAAGCTCCTTTGTATGTTGGTTAGGTGTGTTTCATTACGTGGTTATCGTGGTTTGATACTTGCGCCCTGGTCGCTTCAATCGGATGAGGTTTATCGCCAGGCATTGGACATTATACAAGGAACGATATTCGAGCAATTTTTAATAAAGGCTGTGAGGAAACCTCGCCCAGAAATTGTATTTGGGAATGACATGGTAGGTCAAACTACGTTACAGTTTTTTCCTATTTTGGATGGTGCTGGGAAACTGCTCACATTGACAGCCGATGAAGCGATGGTTGATCAGTCTGAGGGAATTGATGATTTAGATGGTTTAATTCGTGATGTTGGTACACGACTCAGGGGAACGGTAAGTGGTCGTCCAAGACTTGGCCAGATTTCATTAATTGCAAATAGTGCTGACAATCCGCAGTTGTGGGATTGGGTAGATGAAGCTGACACTGATCCTGAGTATGTTTGGTCGTATACTCCGAACACATTTGAGAACACATATTTGACGATTCATGATTTTGTTCGATTTGAGAAGCAAGTTGGCCAGGACAGTCAGTCGAGAAAAGTCCACTTGTTGGGAGAACGTCCGGTTGGTTCTGGTGAGCATTTCCCATATAAGAGTATTGTTGCTTGTCGTGCGACATGGTTAGATGATAGGATGAATGCGGCGTTGAGTGCTGACAAGAAGGGTTATGTTGTTCAGAAAGCGCCAAGAGTTGATATACATAATTGGGAGATGCCATATGAAGAAGGTCATATTTATGCTGTTGCTGCTGATCCTGGTTGGGGCAATCCACCTTATCGTAATGCGGCGGCTATCATGGTATGGGATATCACTGATTTTCCGAACACGCCAGCGATAATGACGGCGTTCAGTTGGGTATTTGGCAATGGTTCGCCGAACCCGTGGTTGGCCAAGTTCACTGAATACACTTTAAGATATAAAGCGATGAGTCGTAATGCCTTTGACAGCACTGGTGTTCAGAGTGGTTATGAGAGATTGACAGGAATGTCTGCATTGATGCCTGTTCCCATAGCATTATCTGGCCAAAGGAAGTATGTTTATCTTACATTGACGAAGAAATTTGCTGCTGATGGTTTATTTCAGATGCCGAACATCTCTCATATTTTCAGTCAGATGAGTAAGTATAGATTGCCAGACGATCATATAAGGCAAGATTTGGTTATGGCGCTTCTCATTACATCGGCTGTACTTGAGCCATTATTTTATATTGCGAGATATGAAGAGGAGGACGAGCCAGTTAAGAAAAATGATGATCGATATAGTAGACGCGGAACTAATCGATACGAAAGAAGAGGTACGAGATGAACACGATGCAGATAGTAACTTTACCTGGTGGATATATTCAACTGAATGATGTGATGCCAGAAGAAAATCCTTATGAGCATGAGCATAGGGCTGATATGGCAGTAATCAATGCCACTCGTGTTGGTTGTAAAGGAAAAAGTAAAAATGAAGAAACAGACAAGCGATTACTACGATATCTTTTCGAGCATAGACACACTACCCCTTTTGAGCAAGTTCAATTTAAGTTCACTGTTCGCTGCCCGATCTTCGTTGCACGACAATGGATGTCTAACCGTACCTGGAATTGTAATGAACTCCCCCAACGATATTCCCTTGAAGATATTGAATTCTACATTCCCAGAACATGGCGAATGCAAGACTATGTTGACAAGCAGGGAAGTCGCCATAAAGCCGGAGGGGTTGAGCGAGGATATATTGGAAGCCGTATTGATGTATATAACGAACCAGATGAAATATCAACTTATCTCGAATATTTTTGCAAAATCGGACTTGCCAGATATAAAGTCTTTGTCGATGCCGGAATCTCCCGTGAGATGGCGCAGATGTTCCTTCCAAACAACATGTATACCACCTTTGTCGGGAGTGTTAATGCCTATAATTTGATGAATTTCCTTCGTCTTCACATGGACGAGAATGCTCAGTATGAGATTCGTGTATATGCTGAAGCTATGTTTGAGATGTTCCAGGATGTTATGCCCTGGACGGCGGAACTATTTAAGGAGTCTCTGAATGTCCCTACCTAAAAAAGTAAATATTATGGATCATATATACAAGGTAAAGATTGTTGATGATCTTCATATGAAAAACGGCATTTATTTATATGGTGCGGTTGATCATACTCGCCGAATTATTAAGATTAATTCTGGGATGCATCCTGAAGTTGAGAAAACTACTCTTGTCCATGAAATGTTGCACGCTGTGATACACATTGCTGGGCATAGTGATTTGGATGACGCTATAGAAGAACGGATAACTGATTGTATATCCCAGGCTTTATTACCATTGTTGAAAACTAATCCAAAATTATTTAATCTCAAAAGGAAATAGTTATGTCCCAATTTACTGATGATTTCCTTGCCCTTGAGCGTCCTGGTACTGCACCTTCAGAATTTACTGTTGTAGCTTTAATGAAGGCTTATAACGAAGCTGATATTATTGAATATTCTCTAAAACGTTTGATTGGGGAGGGAATTGACGTTTATCTATTCGATAATTGCTCGACAGACAACACGGTTGAACTCGCCGAGCGATTTCTGGGAAGAGGATTAATCGGAATTGAGCGTTTTCCTAAAGAGGGGCGTAAAGGGCATAATTTGTATTATGAACTTCAGCATATAGAAAAATACGCCAAGCACAGTAATGCAGATTGGTTAATTCATCACGATGTGGACGAATTCCGTGAAAGTCCCTGGCCGGAAGTATCTATGCGTGACGCATTGTATTATATCGATCAAAAGGGCTATAATTGCGTCGATCATACGGTTGTGAATTTCAAGATGATAGACAACGATTTTATTCCTGGCACAGATTTTGTGAGATACTTTCGCCATTGGAAATTTGGTCGTCATCCTGGGTTTTTTGTCCAGATAAAAACATGGAAAAACACAACGGAGGAAGTTTTGTTAGCTCCAAGTGGTGGACATTCCGTAACATTTCCATCTCGTAAAGTTTATCCTTATAAGTTTTTACTTAGACATTATCAGTTTAGATCGGAAGAACAGGCTTTCAGAAAAGGAAATCGAGATCGGGGTGATGGTGAAACTGGAAAAATTACTAATTCAAGTGGCCCTAATGGTTATTTTGGCAAGAAAGCTGTACTAATCCAAGACCTAAGCGATCTTGAAGTATTTGATGACACATTCTATACGAAATATCTGTTAGAACGTCTAACAGGTCAAAATATAATCTGAAAGAAGGAATTGACATGAGTACATTTGCTGTGAGAGTTGAAAGAATAAGAACTGTTGAACCGCATGATAATGCGGATCGCCTTGAAGTAGCTACGTTATACAACAAAGATTACACGTTTGTCGTTGGCAAGGGCATGTTTGTACCAGGTCAACTTGTGATTTACTTTCCCGTAGATAGTCTTTTGCCTATGTCTATTGTGGAAGCAATGGGACTAAATGACAAATTAGCACATGGCACTGTTCCTGCTTATGGTGATACTCGTTTAAGAAACCGTGTCAAGACTGTCAAGCTCAGAGGAGTGATTTCTCAAGGACTTGTATGTAACATGGTAACTTTGGTTGAGATTTTCCCAATGATAAACTTTTGGCGTATAGGAGTTGGTCATGATTTGACTAATGCCCTCGCCGTAAACAAATATGAGCCTCCTGTTATCGCAATGCGAAGCGGGAATCTTCATCGTCTGCCTGATATGGTCGATCACTACGATATTGAGGGCGCACAGAATCATCCTGACATTATATCTTATTATTTGATGGATAGACCAGTGTATATTACTGAGAAGGTAGAAGGTTCTCACTGGTGGGCAACAATTAATAAGGCAGGTAGTATCTCTGTAGGTCAGCGTAATTACGAAATTGTTGATGTGGTTGATTATCAACATGACTGGCATAAGGTCTTAAAGACTCAAGACCTGGAAAATGATCTTAAGCGATTATGGTATGAACTTTTTTATGCTGACTATAGTATAGAACTTGTTACATTAAGAGGAGAAATCACAGGCCCAAAGGTACAAGGCAATTATTATAATTTGAAAGATCATCATGTCTTTGTCTTTGAAATTGAAGTTAATGGTCGTCCGATTCCAGCAGAAAGGTTTTTAGACCTGACACAAAAAAACCAGATTCAATCTGTGCCAATTATATCAACTTATGCCACATTAAGATATTGGCTTAATGGTCGAACAGTGAAGGAAGCTGCCGATGGTAAATCTCTAATTCGTCCTGAAGCAAAACGCGAAGGTATTGTTATCAAACCTATGGTAGAGCATACAGATGTGCATTTAGGTGGGCGAGTATTGCTCAAGCAGCACAGTTTAGATTATCTCGCAAAAAGCAAACTATAGACGATTGGAATGGTGCAATTATGATCACTCGATACCATAAACTCAAAATCAAATTCTTAGTTCTATATTGGCGATTCAAGATTTGGGATGCAAAATTCACTGGAAAGTATATAGTGATACCATTGTTCCAGTGGCATATGAAGCGATTGAGAAAAATGTCCTTAGCTACTCCTTTTGAATTAGAGGCGTATAAATCAAAGGGTGTTGACACTGATAGGCATTTTGGCAGTAGGAGGCACGTTCGATGAGTATTTTGATGATGATTAATCGTGCCAATCAAAATCGTATCCTGCACCTCTTACAGATTTTGGTCGTCCAGGCATAAGCAAAACAAGTAGAATTCCGAATGGGCCAAGAAGGAATCCGGCTAACAGTCCAGTAAAAAAACGATTCCTTTTGAAGAAATATATAGTAGCTGCGATCCATCCAAATATGAATTGGACAGAGCAGATTAGTGGTAGTACCAGAAAAATAATTGTATCGTCGGACATGATAAAGCTCCTTTTTGGTTAGTATATTATAAGGTTAGAAATTATGCAACAACATCTGATAGGAAAGACACCAGATGATTTCAAGGTTATGGCAATTGTTTGTGTTTATAATGAAGCAGACATAATCGCTCCATGTCTGGAACGTTTGATTGGACAGGGTATTGATGTTTATTTGGTTGACAATTGGTCTAAGGATAACACATTTGGTATTGCCTCCAGATTTCTAAAGAAGGGTTTAGTTGGTATAGAACGATTTCCGCCAGAAGGCAGAGAAGCAGGTGGACATGATTACAGAAGGTTATTAGTACATGTTGAGAAACTAACAAGAAAGCTCAAGGCTGACTGGTTTATTCGGCATGATGTGGATGAATATCGTGAAAGCTGTTGGATGCATATGAATTTACGTGATGCAATTTATCATGTTGATCAGAGTGGATTTAATGCCATTGATTATACTGTCATTGAATTCAAGATGACGGATGATTTGTTTTCTCCTGGTGAAGATTTTGTTGATTACTTCAAATATTGGGATTTTGGTCATCACTCTGGAAATTTTGTTCAGATTAGAACGTGGAAGAATGGTGAGTATATAGTTGACCTGGCCAATAGTGGTGGCCACCAGGCGGTATTTACTGGGCGAAAGGTTTTTCCCTTAAAGTTCTTGTTACGCCATTATCCTTTCCGGTCTGAAGAACAGGCTATTAGAAAGTTATTCCATGAACGGCACGATGGCATTGAGGGAGCTGAAGCGAAAAAGCGTGGTTGGGGAGTTCAGTACGATCTGTTCAAAAAGAGAATTACATATTTTGAAGACAAAAATACTTTATATTATTTTGACGATTCATTTTATTCTGATTTTTGTGACGAACGTCTTTATGGTACAGGCATAGAAAAAAGACCCACTTGACATTGATTTCGTCATTTTATATACTTGTAAAAGCTAGTACGGAAAATAGATGTTTTCTGTAATACAGGAGAGAATTGAATGAAATCACCAGACGAATATATTTTAGGATTTTATGTCAAACCATTTGTGTTGTTAGAAGAAGACGGATGGAATCCTGGCATTACCAGGTTAGATTCTCTTCAAGGTAAAACACATGAAACCTTTCTACTCCCATTCGAATTCAAAAGTGATGCAGAGAATATTGCCAAGATTATCGCTGCCGAAGAAAATGAAACAATTAATAGGACGATTCAATCTTTTTTTGATATGAGGAAAGTACAATGACACAAGTAATCACAGCAGTAGAACCACTCGAACTAGATGGTGTATTTAAGTTAGATGGTGCATTCAGTGTATTTTTAGCAGGTGCAATTGACATGGGTAGTGCAGTAAATTGGCAATCATATGTAATTTCCAAATTACAGGACTATCATGATGATTTGATACTAGTTAATCCACGTCGCCCAAAATTTACACCCGATACACTTGATGAACAAATCTACTGGGAATTGAATGCCCTTGATGAAGTAGATGTAGTGTTCATGTGGTTTCCAAAAGATGCAAAAGCGCCTATTTCATTTTTGGAAACTGGACTATATTTCAATTCTAATAAAATCGTGCTTGGCGCTGAAGAAGGATTTTATAGACGGCGGAATCTGGAAATCACAAGTCGTTTATGTGATGAACCATTATTGAATGATTTAGATACGATGATTCTTGAAATTGTCTGTAGATATGAAGAGTACAGAGAGGCAAAGATCGATCATGGATGATTTCATTTTAACTACAGAACGTGAACGTGAATTTTTTAAGCAGGGATATATTAGGGGTGCTCTCTTGTTCGCTCAAAAAAATAATTTCTCAGAAATTCAAATGAGTGAATTGAGAACACAGATTGATAAGAATGTTCCCAAAGCCTTACGTGCTTGGAGAAAAAGCGAAGCATTTCTAAAAGGTTTCAAAAAATACGAATAGGGAAATAAACATGGACATGACACCAGGCGAAGAAAGTAGAATAATGTCAGCACTGATTCAGGCATCTTTTACACATGGATTTGCTCAAGGAGTGATGTGGGCAAGTGAGCAATCTGGCGTATCTGTTCGTCAGTCTGAACAAATAAAGAAACGCCTTCCGACAGCAATGATTGAAAAATTCAATGAGTATGTTGAATCGATAAGTAAACCTACAAAGGATCAAAACAATGACTGAAATATGCCCAAAGTGTAAAGCCAAAGTTGAATGGGTTAAACACAAAGAATTTATATGCAAAGATAGAATTGAAGCGATCAAGTGGGCCAAGAACATAACATCCAGAGATGATGTTGTATATCTCGACCTCGAAACTACCGGACTCAAGAATGCTGGCATTGTCCAGATTGGATTGGTAGATCATAAAGGCGAAATTTTGATGGATATGCTCATTAATCCAGAAAAGTCTGTAGAAAAAAAGGCCTTTGAGGTTCATGGAATCTCCAACGAGATGGTAAAGGATGCTTCTACCTTCCAGGATATATATTCAGAATTTTCAAAGCATTGTTTCAAGAAAATTGTTGTTATATACAATATGGCGTTTGATCGACCTGTTATTCAGCGTCTTATTAAAATTCATAAACTTGAACCATTGATGGTTTCAGACGCTTTATGTGCTATGCTCGTCAATGCTGCATATGTTGGTGACTGGAACGATTATCATCAAAGTTACAAATGGCCAAAGCTCATTGGTGGCGATCATAGTGCAGCAGTTGATTGCCAGGCAACAAGAGATACACTCATCGCAATTGCAAATACATTATAGGAGAATACTCATGTCATTCAAAGCAACATCATTTAAGGTTACAGGATTGCGAAGAAAAGGGTTCACTCCGCCAGTAGTATGGTGGAAACCGTGGACATGGTACGCCAGGGAACAAGGCGGAGAATGGGAAGAATATGAAAAGGTTGTTTATACTGAAGAATATATTAAAGAACAATTAGCCATTCTTTGTCATGATCAGTGGGCAGGCTGGATGGAATATTTGTTCACCAAAGGAAAATTAAACGGAAATGGTACATTTACTATTCGGGCTGAGAGTGTTGGGCGATGGCACGGACAAATGAGAACAGCATATAGCGAATTATCAGAAACAGAACAACAATCTGATCTCAATGAAGCCCAAAAGTTTATTGATTTTCTAGCAACACTTGGGATTAATATTTCCAAAACTTTGGAGATTGTCTTAGAATGAATAATATTATAGATCAGAATGAAAACGCTATTCAGCAAAGATGGAACATGCTCGATGACAATCCTTTTCTTCTATATATGGCCAATCTGGGCGAGTCCTCAAGAAAACCACAAGGACACGCCTTGACTGTCATAGCCAGGTTGTTTGAAGTTGATGATCCGGTTGATTTTCACTGGCACGAGCTTACAGTAGGCGATATTGCTACAATTCGTCTTTGGTTAAGTACAAATTATAAATTCTCAACGGCCAATCGCTATCTATCAGCTATCCGTGGTGTTTTGAAGGAATGTTGGCGGTTGAAACTTCTTACTTATGAGAATTTCCAGGTATTAGCGGATATAAAGTCGTTCAAATATGAATATGTCAAAACTGGAAGAATCATAACCGATGAAGAATTTTGCGATATGATGAATGTATGTGGATACGATACCATTGGCAATAGGGATGCTGTCATGTTGTATATTCTTGGCAATACTGGAATCAGGTGCAAGGAAGCTGTCAATCTTAAAATAGATGATTTTTCTTCAGCAAATTCTACCTTAAAAGTGATGGGAAAGGGCAACAAAGAGCGAAATGTGCCTGTTTCTACAATACTTAATGGTATCTTAACTCTTTGGATTAAAAAACTGCCCAATAAATGGATATATCCCAAAATGAAATCTTCAAATGGAAAATTGGTTATTCTGAATGAACCAGTATCAACTGGTGCTCTCTCAAAACGTGTTCAACGGTGTGCAAAACTGGCCGGATTGGACAAAATAACTCCTCATGACTTCCGTCATACTTTTATCACCGAACTTCTTTCTGCTGGCGTTGATCTTCTTACCGTTCAGAAGATTGTTGGCCATAAATCTCCAAACACAACATCCATTTACGACAATCGTGATTATGCTGATATGCTTAAAGCAGTTGAATTATTAAGTAACAAGTAATCACTTTCTTGTTGGGTGTTGCTAAATAACAGTAAATCGAGTTATAATGCATATTATGATATGATCTTTGATGGTTAGATTGAATTGACTTGTAATTCTGTCTCCTAACAACAGGATAATATCATGAATTTTAATAAAACTATTCGTAGAAACCTGACCCCTCCAGGTGGTGGACTCTTTTCCCTTTTACTCACAGAATATGCTGCAAATGACGTTCTCGGCGGAACTTCCAGATTCAATTTTGGTGGTGATAGTGGTGGTTTGTTACTTGGTATTGAAGTTTTAGATGTTTCTAAACAAAATATTCCTCTTAAAGTACGATTTTATCAATCTCAGCCAACAATTCTAGCTAATAGTGATCCAATGGTTGTAGATGTAGTCTCTGGTCTTGTTGAAATCGGTTATGTTGATCTTCCAGCCAATTTGTACAAAACCGTTCCAAGTGATGTTTATACCAAATTATACAAAGATTTGGATATAAAAGTAGACGAAATCAGCAAAGGGCACATTTGGGTCAATGTTGAAAACGAGGATGCAGTTACATATCCAAATGCTACCGATTTGAATATTAAATTAGTAATGTGGGTCGAGTAATCATGAAATCATGGTTTTATAAACTCATAAATAAGGGTGGAGAATATATTGATTGGTTAAATGATACCTTTCCTCTCTTCAAATGGCTTCATTTCCAGGAAGAAAATGAATTAGGAGATGAACTAATCGCCGATGGTGATATGGAATTGCCGCAGTATGGTGATGATCTTGTCGAGAATGGGACGTTTGATCCCTTGTATGGGCCGGAGGAGTTGGACGAGAGTGGAGCACATGGTACGGCAACTGCTGCTAATTGGGTGGGGTCAAGCGCAACGTTATCTAATCCATCTGCTGGCGTTTTGCGAGTCACATCAACTGGTGCGGGTGGATCAGCCCGGCAAGTTTCTACAACAATTGGGAAGCGTTATCGATTAACTTTAGACGCATTGACCGATGGCGTTGGCGGTAATGACTGGCGAATTCGTAGTGGGAGCACTATTTTACAAATTGGTACAAATACTTCATTTGAAAGTATTGTTTTAGAATTTATGGCAACGGGAACTGATATTAGGCTGGAATCAAACGACTCCAGTCAAACTTGTGATTTTAGAAATATCTCCGTCGTCGAAGTCAACCCCGAATGGACGCTTGGCGATGGTTGGCGCATTGGCAGTGCGTTGGAGCAGTTGGTCGATGGGGATATGGAGGCTGCTGGGGTTGGAGATTGGACTGCTGTAGGTGGAGCTACTTTGACAAAGGAAACTGGAACACCTCATGGTGGGACTCAAGTTTTAAGAGTAGCTGATGCTGGATTTGCACGACAAACTTCGCTAACTATAGGTAAAAAATACCACGTTACAGGTTGGGTGAGAGGTGATGGTACATCACAGGGTAGAGTTGTAGTTGGTAGTGTAACTAAGTTTACTGCCACAACTTCGACTGTGTGGCAAGAAGTTGATTTTGAACATACACAAGAAAATGACACCACAATTGAACTTACGTTAGTGGGTGCTACCTTTGCAGAATTTGACGATTTTTCCATCCTCGAAGTCAATATAGCCCACTGTGATGGGGCACAGGTGGCAGTCACCGATCTCACTCAAGACATTCTCGTTGTTGGCAGAACCTACGACATCTCGTGGGATGTTTCCAATTACCAGGCAGGCAACGTTGCTGCTTTGGCTGGAACTGCAATCTCAGCTTTGAAATCAGCAGACGGCAGTTATGAAGAACGAGTAACGGCAGTTGCCACGACTGTTGGTGGTGTGCAGGGAGACGCAACCTTCCTCGGTGACATTGACAATGTGGTCATCGTAGAGGTCATCACGCTTACGAATTGGGAGGTCGGGAGTGATGCCGTATTAACTAAAGAGACGACCGACCCCTACGAAGGATTGCAAAATTTACGAATTGCAAGGGGTGGCTCGTCTGACCCAGATGTTAGACAAACAAATTTAATAGCGAACAAACGTTACCTTGTTACAGGTCGTGCTCGAAGTGATGGCACTGGTATTCCAAACGTATGGGCTGGCGGCGCAGGTTTTTTCTGGATTGGAACGACATCGACAGATTGGCAAGAAATTGATATTGAATTTGAAACGACCTCTACTGCTGTCGCTTTTGTTTCAAGATCTGTCACAATTGATGGTCAATACACCGAATGGGACGACGTAAGCGTCGTAGAGTTGATCCCCGAAGGCGGGGGAAGCGTTGCTTATGCGACGAACCCGGAACGGCTGTTTGGGCGGGAGTTGTGTCTTAATCGAAATTTCACTAATTGGACGGGTGTTGCTCCAAATGATGCACCTGACGATTGGGCTACAACGCAAGTAGGCGATGCCACTAGCAATGTGACCCAAAATCCTGCTGGGCAGTGTCAGATTATTAGTGACGGCACACTAACACAGATTAGTCAGGATATTTTAGAAATTGGTAAGACATTTACTGTCACTATTGATATTAAAACGGTAGCCTCTGGCTCAATCCAAGTGCGGCTTGGTAGCTCTGGAGCAAATGCGACGTATAATACGACTGGGATAAAAACACTTAGTGGAACTGTGGCGGGGAATGAGAGTTTGATTATTAGACGTGCCGTTGCTTGTGATGTTACCTTTGATGATATAACAGCCAAACAAACCGACATCGCCAAGTCAGGCGATTTCCCTGGTACGGAGTTGTTGAGCGAAGCCGGTAGTGGCGTGATGGACAAAGATAATTACGCACTAACTAATATAACATTAATAAACCCTAGCCCAGAAATATTGCGCGGTACTGCTACTGCTAATTTCGGTGATGCCAGACAAACAATATTAACAATTGGTGAGCAATATAAATTTACTGGGGAAGCCCGTAGTAATGGGAATACAGCCGGGTCATTAAATCTTGGTGGAACACAAGTGCTTGTGTCGGTAACTACAAGCACAGATTGGCAACCATATAATTTAGAAGCTGTTGCCACAAAAGATAACGCACGTTATACAACAAATACATCTGGCGAGTACATCGAATGGCGCAACTCAAGCATCACCCCCGCCAATCCTCTCAACGCCGATTACAATGGTGTATTTATTGGACAACTTACTGGGATCGATCTTGGGTTAGCAGTATTATGCGATGGAATTAATGATGATATTGACAGGATGTCAGCAGAAGACAATTCTATCACAGACACAGAAAACTATCATGAAATGTTGTGGATTCAAAAAGATGACTGGGACAACGTTGAAAGAGATTTTCTAAGTTATGTCGTAGATGCGGATAACTGGATTAGAATCACAGATACTACTACACCTGGCACCATTAGATGGCAACATAGAGCTGGTGGAACAACTGAAGAAGTTACTTTGATCACAGGTGAACCAATTACATGGCTATTGGTCGGTATTTCAGTAAAAACTGTAGAAGGTGTTACGACAATGAAGGCTTGGTATAATGAAGGACAAACTGGAAGTGATCAGATTGTTGCTGAAGAACTTGTTGGAAACTTTGAGACAATGCGTTATGGTAGTCGTGATGGAACAAGTAATTATCATGATGGTTATATATCACATGCAGGATCAGCACCAGAAGAACAAGTTTCATCGGATATTGCTGATATGTTTAATCGGGGAGTTTCATAATGGCTCATGTATATTTAGGTAGTGAAAGAATTAATATGAGTGATTCTCTTTGGGCCAAATATGTTCTGGCTGTAAGAAAAATCGATATTATAAAAAGGACACGCCATAGAGAAATTGTAGAACGTGGATGTCTTGTCAAGTATGAACTTATACCAGATGACCCAGAAAGCGAGTGGTACTCAAATAAATATATTTGGGAAGCTAACTGGAAACCTGGAGAAATAACACCAGATAAAATCAAGAACAAATTAGCAATAGTGTTTGATGTTGATCCTAATTTGATCACATACGTTATAAGTAGGTCTACTTTTCGTTTTCGTGATACTGTTATTGCGACATATAGTTATGATGGTATAGAACGTCTGAGACTGGCTTTGTTTGGATGTTATTCTCATATTTATCTTTGCAAAAAGAAAGAATCTGCCATTGAAACTAAAGCATATATGGCTACAAAACCACTTCATTGGGATTATGTTACGTAATTATGAATATACCTAAAACAAAATTGTGTGCTATAATGTCAAATAAATGGTTTCTCAATCATAAATAAATGGAAAAAGGTATCATTTCATGCCTTCAACTTACTCGCATTATTATACAATCCAGAATATTGATAATAAACGTGCTCCGACTGAATCAGCAATTATAAATGTTAATTCGGAACATGTTCCATCATCTTTCAATATGGCCTTATGGCAGGAACAATCTGCTCGTTATTACAAATATTGGTCATGGTTTGACGGAACGATTCTTAGTGAAAAAAGATCAACTACAACTGATGGAGATGATGTACTAAAATATCCTTTAGGCATTAATCCTATTCGAGATTTTGCTCGTAAACATGCTTCAGTCTTAATGGGAGAGGAAACTTTTGACACTCCTCATCCATTGGTAAAGACTATCATTAATCCCAAACCGTTGTTAGCTGAAGACAACGAATTTGAAGATGAGGATAAAGTTTTAGCCAGGCTTGCACAGAACATTGTGAATACTGTTTGGGTAGACTCGAAAGGTCGTGGCAAACAAGCAGAAAATGCAGTCCTATCTCAATTTCTTGGTGGATGTGTATTCCAAATAAGTTGGCGACCAGAACTTATGAAGGAAATGCAGATTCCGATCATGATAAAAACAATTATGCCTGATTTCTTTCTTCCGGTGTGGAAGAGTGACGATTATTGGGATTTATTAGAGGCATATGTTGTATATCGTGTCCCTGCACAAGTAGCCGCACTTGAATATGGTTTTGATATATCCAACAAGATGGGTTGGGTAACTTATTGTGAACATTGGACGAAAGATAAATATTCCATTTACCTCAATGGTAGTCCAATAACAATGAAAGTGGATGAAAAAGACAAAAAATATGATGGACTAGACAATCCATTTGGATTTGTCCCATTTGTTTATATTCCACATCTTCGAGAAGGGACTTTTTGGGGACATGGACATGTCGAAGACATTGAAGGATTAGTAAAAGAATTGAATGCCAGGTTTGCCGATATTGGAGATGCCATTCGTGATTCTGTTCATCGTAAAAGATATGTTACAGATTTGACTAGTAATCCACGAGTTAGAAAAATTGATTCTGATACTATGGCTACCGATCTCGGCAATACTAATATCACAACAAAAGCTGTACCTAAAATTTGGTCTGAAGAATCTCCACAATTATCAGAGAGCGTTGCCACATTACCAGAAACGTTGTGGAAACAAACAATGAGGTCGGGTAATATCGGCGACATTGCATATGGTGAGGATGAAGGTAGTCAGCGCAGTGCTTTGACACTTGCCTTCCGTATGTGGCCAATTACTTCACATTCAAGGATGGAACGCACATTTTGGACTGATGGTTTGAACACAGTAGCAAAATTCATTTTGAAAATGGTTCAAATCAAGGGGAATGTGATTCCTCATATGAAGAAACATAACTTAAAAATTCCAGACGATTTCTTAATGCGATTGCAATTTTCGCAGGATTGGTTGCCTCAGATTCCACGGGATCGAGAACAACTCATAAGTGAAATCATCTTACGTTCCCAATCTGGCTTACTCTCTGCCGAAACAGCATTAAATATGTTTGGTGACATAGAGTATGTCGAAGAGGAAATAAAAAGAATTCGGGAATGGCTTACATTTAAGGCTTCGTTGGAACAAACTGATGATGATCAGGTTGATGACGATGAACCATCTATGGAAGTTGTTTCCCCAGGAATCTCTACAAATCCTGAAAAAGCAGATAATATGATGGGTTAATTATTTATATATAGGAGAATGAACGATGTCAGACAAAACAGATGGCCACGAAGAGGACAAAGATTCGACCACAAAAAGTGAGCCAGTAACAAACAATGATGAACGAGTAGCGCAATTAGAAAAACAAGTAAAATCACTAGAATCAAGCAAGGCAGGTCTTTCTGGTCATGCGACTACTTTGAAAAAGAAGTACGACGAGCTTGTTAAGGTAAATGGCACTTTATCTGAACAAGTCGCCGCACTTGAAACTGATTCGGAAGCAAAAATTAGTACCTTACAGCAAGAATTCGAAGCAATGAAGTTGGAACACGAGCAATTAACTGGGGAACACACTAGTCTTAAACGAAGAAGTGAGTTAGGTGTGAAAATTCGCACTGAATTCCCACAACTTGCCGGGCTTTACGATGAGGGATTGCTAAGAGTTGACGATATGGAAGAAGAGCAACTAGCCGAATATCTAAAAAAATACGCGGAAAAGGTATCGACTATCAAGGAATTGGGAATAGAAGAAATACGTTCAGGTTCTACTCCCCCTGCCCCATCAAGTTCGACACCTGCCGTAGTCTCATTAGATGAAGCGCAAGATAATATCCAAAAAGCCTTAACTCAACATGGCATTAATAGTGAAGAATATAAAGAACAATATCAAACATATGTTGATGCTGTAATGTTGATGGGGAAGAAAGAAAATAAATAATGATTGAGAATCGTATTGAGAAGACAATTGAGGTATTTTATATACCTGCATTAAATTTACCGAATGATGTGCTAAGAAGCAATGAGCGAGTTGGGTATTATATACACTCCGACGAAAACGGAATAATAGGATATAGAATTTTCGCCGGGTCACATACAAAACTTATTCCTACGGGCAATGTTTGGAAAATCGAACTTGACTTGTAGGTGGAGGAATCATCATGGTAGATTATACTGATTTTGCAAATTATGCGTCTGATCCGTGGGAGAACATTACCACGAATGAGCGTGAATGGTACGATCCTGCTTTGCGGGACGTTTACATTCGTAACGCGGTTTATTCGCCGCACGTAACAATGAAGATTGATCTTAATGGGCCAAAGGCTCGTACTATTAATTTCAATGACATTATCCCGCCACGCGCCAACATCGCCGCACTGTCTAACCGTGCTATGGAATCGTCAAGATTGCACACGGATACCTATGGACGTGATGTGACCACAGAGCGTATGGGTAATGGTATGGCTTTCCATCGTGAATCACAGATGTTTAATTTTTGGGAGCGCAATGGTAAGGCTGCCGGAATTATCAACATTATCAATGGTGGGCTTGGCCAGGTCATCGTAGACCATCTTGATGCTTTGGCTCGTAATTCATTTTTCAATCATCCGAATCCTACTATGGGTACGGCTAGTGCATCCGGTTTTGGTTTAATCGGTGCAGACGAAAAGATGACTACAGATTTGATCGATTATATCTGGTTACGTCTTCGTGATCGTCAGCGTCCATATTCAGCACTTCCGGCTCATTACCCAACGGGTGAAGAGATGCTTTGTATCACAACTGCTGGTGTCGTTCATGATCTCAAACGCGAGATTGGTGTTGGTAGTGGTGAATTAACCTTTGTCGATGTTCACAAATATTCACACGGTGGCAAACTCATTCGTGGTGAAATCGGAATGTGGCGTGGAGTTAGATTTATTGATAACGGTTTCGCTAAGTTGTGGAATTGTGGTCTTAATGAAGTTCAAACGACCATTAAAGCGGAAGTTAAACCTGGTGACGGTGCTCCCGATCCTGCAACCACGAAGGTTGAAGGCACTCGTAAGGTCGGTCAACCAGCAGCTACTCACTATCTCACAGTTCAGGACTCTGCTGGTTTTTCAGTTGGTGATATGGTTTCAATTCATAGAACACGTCATAGTTCAGGCACATTGACTACATATAGTAGTCGTGGTGTGCTTAATGGCCCGATTTATGATGATCCACAGAAGCAAGATGTTGAAATCTATAGTATCGATACTAGTGGAGGTGCAGGTGATCATCACATTGCATTTAATGAACCATTTATGATGGTGGATCAATCTGGTGAAGGTTTGGAAACGGACTTAGGTTCTGGTGTGTATGGCTATGTCACATTGGCCGCCACAATCCATAGTGCTTTGTTCTTAGTCCCTGGAATAAGCAATAACGGTCTTGTAGCTGGTATCGCACAGCCCCCAAGAATCTATACACCGCGTCCCATCGACGATTACGAGAGTATTTATCGTATTTCGTATGATATGTGGCTGAAATATGCCTTGTGGGATTCTCGTGCATACGAGCTGGTTTTCTTGCGTGGTGCAAATGCTTTAACTGGCAAGAGTGCAGTATTCTATTAAGAATTGAGTAAACTATGTCTATCACTTGGAGTGACTTGAGAGATCAAGTTCGTCGGTCTATATTGGATGACGATGTTGCTAATGAGGACGGCGATTACAAGTGGAGTGATGAGGTTTTGCGTGATCTGTGTGGGTGGGCGTTGGATACCTTCGCCGACCACACAGCTTATGCATCATCTGTCATTTTTACTCCAGCTACATCTGTGTCATATACTTTGCCAGATAATATGTATGATGGTGAAATATTTGATTTAACAGGTGTTGTTTGGTTGTTAAATAGTGATGATAAAAGTAGATATCTTGATCCAGTTCGATATACTGATGAACTTGATGAAAGAAAATCAGAAGGTTTTTATACTTATCCAAATAATACATTGAATCTTCAGTTAGAAGATGATCCTGATTACGATTCACTACATGTGAATTATTATGCATATTATGATCATCCGATTTTAGATGCTGATGTTATTAATACACCTCAATGGGCTAATACTGCTCTATCGTATCTTATTGGCGCACATGCTCTAAGTGGAGGCGCTTTGAAGTCATCACAAATCAGACGGGGAGCAAAGCCAGATACTGGCAACCCAGAACACAATCCAGTGATGGAACAACAGAAATGGTTCATATCTATGTATGAAAAAGAATTATCCAGATATGCACCACAAGATCGTATAAATTATCATCGTGAATCTAAAAGAGCATAATATTATGGCCCTTAACTTGGATGAAACATGTATAACTGACAATCTAATAGAAGCGTTGGAAGTTTTATTGACAGCAAATCTCATTACTGGCATAACTGATGATGCGAAAGCTGGACTTGTAAGAGCTGGACTTTTGCAAGATGACCCTACCTTAAAAAAGATAAATATCCTAATTCATCCAGGTGGAGAAGACTGGCCAGACATTTTGAATACAAATGTTAATGGCCAGGATTTACACGCTCCAACATATACCATCGGTGGAGAATATGGATCATCTTATTGGCGTAGACGTTTCAATATTCAATTGGATATATTTTTAACAGCAGAATCAACTAGAAGTACCGCAAGGAAAAAGGCTCAACTTGTTCTTCATCGTTCTCATAATGCCATAGCAAAATGGAAAGTTGGTAGAGTTAGTGAAGGTGGAGTTGCTGTAGATAGTTTTGGCGAACACGCTTGGGCTGTACAATCAGTCGAAATGTGGTTACGTGAAGGAGGAGGCGAAGGCGATTATAATTGGCGAGGCAATATTAAAATTGAGGTAATGACTAATCATGAACCGACCTAAGAAAGTGATGTGTGTGTTTATGGGGAAAGAACGAACCCCAGGCGCATGTGAAATCTATCGAGGAAATATGCCATTATATTATTTAGGATTACAGCCAGGATGGGAAACTCAGTGGGGATATTTTGACACAATCAATCAGGCAAAAATTTCAGATTCCGATATTGTTATTTTCCCTAGATTGTTTATCCCAACAGATATGCCACCATCAGAAGTTTTAAGAACTTTCAAAGAATTGCAAAATGTAGGAATGAAAATAATATATGAAGTTGATGATGATTATACAAATGATCATAGATTCGTAGTAGACGGTGACGCAATGTCTCCTGCTAGTTGGAGTAATGCAATTACAGTAACAACACGACAATTAGGAGAAACTATGAAAGAAAAGACTGGAAGGCCATATTATGTTCTTCCAAATTGTATATCGCCAGACGACTTCAAGGCGGGTGATCCTCCAGGAATTACAGATTTGCTTAAAAATAAAATTGTTATAGCTTTGACCGGATCACATACGCACATTAACGACTGGAAAGTTTTAGAAACTGTAATGCCAAAAATTATTGCAAAACACAAGAACGTACATTTTATTATAATGGGATTTTATCCCGAATACTTAAAAAATTTGCCACAGACGAGTTATGTGCCACCTGTGAGCTATCAAAAATATATTCAAATATTAAGAACTTGCGATATAATTTTAGCACCTGTAGACCCTGAAGATGGATTTAATGATGGGAAAAGCCCCATTAAAGCTATAGAGGGAATGGCCGCTCGACGCAAATTGGATAGTAATCAAAATGCGGGAGCAGCAATTATAGCAACAAATAATGGCGTATATTCTCTTGCAGTTAAAAATGGGGTAACAGGTATTTTGACTAAACATACACCAGAAGCATGGTATAATTCACTCGACGACATGATCTCTGATAAGATTACACGCCATTCTTTTCAACGAGCTGGTTATAGATGGGTGTATAAGCATCATGATATAACCAAACAATGGAAATTATGGGCAGGGGCTTATTCAAAGATATTAAAAGCCTCTTAATAAACATAGTTATTAAAAGGAGACATTATCATGTCTATAGCATCACAAGGCGGAATTTTTTCTTTCGCTGTACAGGCCGCAAAAGTAGGTAAAGCAGGAACGTTTTCACACGGAGATTATGATTGGTATCAAATGCGTGCCCCTCGTGTGGCAATGGGTACTGTACAGCAGCAAACAGTATTACCTCCAGAGTTGGGTGGTGTATTAACTCCAACTGGAGCGTATAAAGCTGGTTATTTCTTTGCTGGTGACGTTGATATGCTTCCTCGTGCTGAGGGAGATTTTGGATGGATGTTACTAGCTGCAATGGGTTCTGTTTCAACTGTTACTGGCGTTGATGAAGATGCCAATGCTGTTGTCGGACTTAATACTCATATTTTTAGTTTTGATCCAGCAGACCCTTCTGGTCAGCCGTGGTGTGCAGCAAGACGTTTAACACCTGGTGTAACTACTGGAGAAAATTTTGGTGAAGCTGGGTTTGATTGTAAAGTGAATATGCTTCGTTTTACAATTCCCGCAGCCGGAAAAATCGTTGCCAAGATTCAAATGGTTGGCCGAGACATTGAATTAGATGATGCAAGTACATGGTCATATGCTAATTCTTTTGAAAGTGGACAATCTATTCCAGATGCTGGTGGTGGAATATTCGAACTTAATGGTGTTGAATATCCAATTGTCGGTGCAACTATCGATATTGCAAATGGCTTATCAACACCGCAACAAGAAGCAATCATTGGTGATTTCCGGCCAGATGATTTTATTGCCCTGTTCCGTAGCATGACCATTCGTATGGTTTATAAATACGAGAATTCAGAATTATATCGGCAACTCTTAACAGGCACAGTAGATGGGACTGCTTGGAGTCCCCTGCCCTATGAGTTGGTAACAGATGGTGCTGGACATGCGTTTGATGCTCGATTTGAAGCTCCTATTGACATCGGTGCTACAAATTATCCATACAAACTGATTGTTCGGGCTAACAGAGTGGTCTGGGGAGTCGAAGGGCCTCCAGAACTTGCAGCCGGAGGTATTATCACTCAGGCTTTGGTTGGCTCAGTTGTTACGCCAGATTCGGGTGCTTATGTCGAAGTGGTTCTAGTAAATGATCAAGCTGATTATGTGGTATCATAATAACTGAAACAATTTTGTAAACAGCTCATAGGAGAGAAATACTAATGAAAATTTCGATGAAACCTGATACTCAGCAATTCAAATTGGGGTTTGACCCTTCCGGTGAAGCTACTGTGACAATCCGGCAAGCTCGTACTGGTGACGTTATTAAACTCGGCGATCTTTTTTCCGATCAAACACGCACCTGGGATGATGATGCTGGAGAGATGGTAAAGCTAACACAAAAGTGGAATCCCGCAGAACTAAAGCGTGAGCGTGCTTTTTTAACGATAGTCGGGTTAGACCTTGAAGACGAGAACGGAAATCCCATCTTTAATTTCAAAGAAGACGATACTTATGGAGCTTCTTTGAACATGAGCCGCCTGAAGTTTATCAAGGTTTGGGATGCTTTACCTGCCGAATATACAGAAGAAATCCATAATTGGATTGTGCAGGTGAATCCTCAATGGGGCATGGATGGTGAATCGGACTAGCTTTGCACTTAGAGGAGTTACGTCAGGCTACTACTAAGTGGTTACAATGGGAAAATGCTAAGGACGATAATGCGAGAGAATTGCTACTCATTAATTCGTCACTTGAAAATACTGGCAAACCAGAGCCACCAGAAGTTCTCTCATATATGAGAGAAGCAAAAAAATTAGGTGTGCCTATACACACAGGAACTTTGTGGGCACTACCATATATTTTTAGGCTAGAAATGAATGTTTGTCTTGATGTTGAACAGGAGCAATTTGAGATTTTACAAGCGAACATTAGACTAGCGGCGGAGTTCTTAGATGGTCAAGCAAAGTAATCAGCCACATATTCAGGGATGGTTCGACCAACTTGACAAAGAAAGAAATTCAATTCAGCGTGCTGCTCAACAGGGTAGCACGCCTTTCCCTACTACACATCAACAACCAGGGCCTCCTCCTACATTCCGTGATGCCGCTAATCCTCATGGCGCTCAAAACCCAACTGTTCCATCCGTTTCCCATATGTCTGGTGCAGCCGCACAGCACCAAACTGGGCTTGAACTTGAAATTAACCGTAATCCTGCCATAACTTGGGATAATCCTGCTGCTAGACCTGAATTAATGCAAGCTGTTCAAGCTGGTCTGCAAGCATATGGCAGTCGTGGAGAAGGGTATTCGGCAAGTCTTACTGGTACAACTTTTGACAAATCAACAAATCAAAATGTTATACAAATGCAATTTAGTAATCCATACACAGAACCACGTATTCAGAATATGGCACTTGCTTCTCTATCCGGTACAAATCAAGAAGCTCCGTTCTTCCATAATATCAATAATTCAATGTATGGAATACCAGTAACAGAAACTCTTGGGAAAATAGGCTTCTCTGATACAAATGAAGTTCTTAGTATTGGTCAAAATACTTCAGTATTTGAAAATGTTACCAAAGCTGTTGCCTCTGGGAATCCTACAGCTTATGTGGCCGGTGCTATCAATACCGGGGCGGCTGATCCATCAAACATGGCCGGACAATGGATGAATGTCTCTAGTATGGGACTTCATGATATGGTCAAGGCTATCGGTGTTACTATTCCTGGTGGTTTATTCGCAAGTCAGCAAAGAGAAGTTGCTCAACAACAAGGTATGGGACTTAATAAGATTGGTGGACGAACACTGATCGACGAGAGTCTTTATGCCAGTGTAGGTTCTTTCACTGGGACAGACCCATATGGCGGAGCTTTATTCGCCCTTCCTGATAAAGACCCCGTAAAAACTGCTAGAATGGCTGAACGCGCCAATTTCCGTATGCAATCTGATACTGGCACAGTTATGCCAATTGCTCAACCGAGTGTCGATTTTATGGGCGCTCCGTCAATGCATGTTCCAATTATTCGTGGATCAATTGTTGATCAAATGGCTACACCTGACGGAATCTCAATGATTAGAGATAACGCTTTTCTGGGCGCACAAAGTCGTTCATTTTCAATGCCTATGGATCAATTCCAACAGCAAAATTATCAGGTCGGCCAGGTATATGGAGTAAATAATACTCCTCAAGGAAGAATCCCCTTATATGAAGGCGTGAACAGTGCCGATACATTCATGGGAAATGTAAATCAGATTCCAGGTTTACCTGACTATCGTCCAAAAGCTAATGTTGATGCATTCAGATTCGATAAATTTACATATGACGAAAGAAATGACATGATGAGAATGACTGGATCAGAGTTATTCTCTAGTAGTAATATGGAATTTAAGCAACTCGGTGGAATCAAAGTTACAACCAATCCTGTCAATACGATGTATGATAATCCCTGGTTTGGTTCACAGAATCCAAATGCACAAGTAGTCCTTCCAGAACCTACAGATCGTAGGGCAATGGGTGTGGCTATGGGACTTTATGCTTATAACCAGAGTAGTCAACAGATTGAAGCCTCCTTAATCCAGCAAGCCCAAAAACGCGGAATTGAAGAATCGAGTTATGGAAGTTTCTTCTCTCGTGGTGAAGGTGGTCGCCTTAGAGTAGAAAATGCTGCTTTTGGTATGTATCGAGAAGCATCCTATGATTATTATACTCAACAGATGCAACAACGTCGGACATATACTGATATGCCAATGTCTAATACCAAATATGAAGCAATGCAATCCAGGCACGATGCCTTAGTTCGGTCAGGTGGTGCAGATGCAGGATTCATGTTACCTGGTGCGCGACAGGTTGAACTTGGCGGTAAAAGTATGTGGATGGCTTCTTACACGGGTTATGGAGCTAATTTCAATATTCCAATGGGAGGTATACCATTACCATTGACCGAGAAACAAAAATTTACCCCAGAAGAATTGAGTAATATGGCTCAACTTCATCCAGAAGCATATTCAATGATAGCTGAGAACGCTTTAAGTGGAAACTATTACAATAAAGCATTCGATCTTCAACAGGCTGTCCGGGCTAATTACGAAGGGGGTGAAAGTTCTGTTGCCCAAAGTGTTCGTGGCGGAATGAACATGTTAAATGTTCTTGGTAACAAGGAATTTGGTGATGCATTTAGAGATGCTGAAGCTGCCGCTACAGAACAGTGGGGAACTCGTGGAACTGCTGAAGATATCCAGAACGCTGTATTTGGTACTCTCGCAGATGATGAGAGATTTGCTGGACAAAATCTTCAGATTGGAAATAGGATATTCCCAACTCTCAGGGGTGTGGCTAGTTATGCGCCTCCTGGGGCTACTGGCCAGCAGAATACTATGGGAGGTTCTTTATATCAAGCAATTTCATCAGCTCAGGCATACAATGAAGACCCGGCACTTTCTCCAGATATAGTTCCAACAATTGCCGAAGCTGTGGAACAAATGTCAGATTTGGCTGGTCGAACTGGTGTCATGCAACAGGCTATGAGATTAGAAGTTCCTGTTATTGGTCATGCAGCTCGTGGATTTGAATTACCTCATGGTATGGCGATTGCTGACAGATCAACCATGAAGGGATTGATAGGTAGGATGAGTCCTGGTTCTATCGCTTCTGCGATGGGTGATAGACTGAGAGAAGGTATAGCCCCTAAAAAACAGCTTCTTAGTATGTGGCAAGGTGCTAAAAGTGGTATGAGGTCAATGACCACAATGTATCCTGGTGCTGATCAAGGCCGTCTACAACAAATGGGCAATGTGATTTCAATGAGACAAGCTCAAAAAGTCATGCCCTGGATTGCTAGTGCCAAAGACACACTATTAACATCTGCAACCATAATCATGGGACATATTAAAGATTCTGATGCAGATTACCTTGCAACCATGATGACATGGCAGAGAGGCGATCAGCCACAAAGCACAGAACAAGCTCTAAGAGAAATTGAGGCTCAAAAGGGTTCTGAGTTGGCCGGATTCAGAGAAAAAGCTGCTGGGTTTGACCCAACAGGAGCAGCTATGCGTTCTCCTGATGTTATGAGAGATTTATTAAGCGGTAATGTCCAAACTCCTCAAACTCTAAGAGAAGCATTCATGCAGGATACCCATATTAAAGAGCAGATGGGTAGAACATATAATCCATTAATTCGTACCCCAAGAGATGCTACTCGCGCCATGCTTAATAAATGGGGCGGTGATATGAGCCAGGAGCAACAACGGTCAACCATGAATGCTATGTTTATGATTGGTCAATCTGGTTATCAGGAAGCAATCGATCAAGGTATTCCTTCTGATCCATCATTATTGAGATTTATGGATATTGCTAATAGAGGAATCTTTGATAAATCAAGAGAAGAAGATATGAGATTCAAACCAGGTATGAAAGGTGGTGGTGGAAAAGACCCCTTATCAGGTTTGAATCCGGCTTCGTTTGCCTCGTATCGAACACATGAATTACTCACTCTTCATCAGCAGGGTGGTGGTTCTGATGCTGAAGGCGATTGGGAAAAAATTGTCCCCAGCTTAGCATTGGCCGCCACTGGACTGGATAAACAAAGCGATCCAGAAGCTGTAGCTAGAGCAGAAAAACTTATTAGGTGGACTCGTGGCGCTGGTGCAGACGTAAAAGCAGGTTCTACCGACTGGGACAACAAGTTCAAAGAAATAATGGGAATGTCTACAAGTGCCTGGTATTACGGTAAAGAAGGGGAAGAAAGCAGTTATTCTCCTTTGGCCAAGACTGCCTGGCAAAGAACTGCTGGATTAACCGCAGCATATCATGAGAAGATGGGCGATGACGTTTATCTTCCAGGTTTAGGGCCGCAATTAGTTCAAATGCATCAAGAGTCTGAGTCACAAATTGCATTACAAAAGAAGAAAATTTTCAAACAATTCGAAGATTCTGGAACTACATTTAGTCGAGTATTGGAGGCTGCTGGCTCTGCTACTAGAGATTATAAAGGAGGTCAACTGATGAAGAAATTATTTGGAATTCCAGAAGTTGGCACTCCTGGATTGGGAGATACCTCATTGGAAGGTATCCCAAAAGGCGACTCCCCTCTTGCTTCAGCATCCTTGAAAGAATCTATTCAAGGAACTGTTCCTGATGGTACAAAAAGCCCACGTAGACAACCAGTACAAGATGTTTGGGGTGGAAAATCTGCACAAACTGGATTTAATGTTGATCGTTCATTACCGGGAAATATTGGATCAGGAGCACCTCCAGGTGGTTCTGGTGGTATAGCTGCTGCTATGGGTGGAGGTGGTGGAAGTTTTGGCGGCGGTGGTGGTGGTGGTGAAGAAGTTCCCTGGTCTGATAGTCCTGGAGGTTCTGGTAGAGGCGGTGGCGATGACAGTGGGTATGGTTCTGCAATGTATCAAGGGCCACAAACAGTTCATTATCACTCAACTAGAAGTATGGCTGCAAATCCGATTAATTTGGCCGAATATGATAAATTGGTTGCTGGAGATATAAATATACGTGAACAATTCCAGTCTTATCGCCCAGGGCAAGCTCTAACTGGAAATGTATCAGTTTTAGCTGCTCAATTAAAACAGTTTGGCACTGTGATGCCAAAGATGCTGGGTCGTAAATCGGCTATTAGTAGAGCAGGAGAATTAGATACTGCTCAAAAACGCAATGATGCTTTATTCGCCATTGGTAGAAATCCACAAGACGTTGAGTTTGGTGAGCAATTCTCTGGACGAACACAACAATTAAAGGATATGCTCTATAACAATGAGGAATTTAGAGAATTTGAAAGAGATGTAAATCGCCAAGCAGCACAAGAAAAGGCTTTTGGTGGTGTAACAGGTGGTGCTGCTAGATATAAAGCACAATCTGGTATAGACAGATTCAGTGCTGCTGAAGAATTTGGTGAAACACTCAATGGTGTAAAGAAAACTCTTGCTGAATTTGGTGAAGAACTTGTCAAGGGAACAACTATTACCAAAGAAAGTAGAGTCGCTGCTGAAGAACTGGTACGTTCAGAAAGAAATATTACAGCTTATAGAGAAAAACTTGTCAGTTTGGGTGCTGATATGACACCAGCACAACAAGGAGAATTGGCATCTATAACAAATTTGCAAGGCCGTACCGGAAAAGTTATGGGGCAAATCCAAACTTCCCTTGAAGATATTAAACTTGGGATAAAAGACGAAGTTGAAATTACTTCCACAAGGGATAAATTCAATCGTCTATTCGGACGAACTGGGCCAGATGCCAGAGCAAGAGAAGGCATGATGGAACGTGGCGATTTTGAAGACTTGATCCCAGGTGTAAGCCAAGCAAATATGGCTCGTCTTGGAGCTGTCGGACGTGGCGTAGGCAATATGCTTACTCCAAAGAATCTATTCGCCCTGCGTATGGCACAGAGAATGATGATTCAACCAGGATTGAAGTCGGCCAGAGAATATGAGCAATTCCAGGCAGGTAAAACACAAAGTTTAATTCAATCTGGAATACTTGGTTTTGATGATATGGTAGGTGAGGACGGTGAATATGGTAGAATCACTCGACGTACTGCTGCATCACAAACAGCCAAACTTGCCAGAGGTAGACAATCATATAATGTATATGGCAATTTCTTGGGTATAGCAACTAATGAAGATGCTTCTTCTATTGCTGGAATGACAATGGGTATTGCTGGCCCTGGTGTTGGACTCGGAATGATGGGCGGAATGATGTCATCAGGAATGGGCATGGGTGGCCCAGTTGGTGCATTTGCAGGAGCTACTCTTGGTTTTGGTGCTGCCGGATTATCGTATATTGGTTCTGCTGGTAATGATATGGAATCTATAGCTGGACTTCATGGTGGTGCTGCCAGGGTTGGTTCAGCAAGTAGCGCAATCATCAAAGGGATTTTGGGATATGATGTATCGGAACAAATTGGAGCTTCATCTGCCTTTAGAGTTGCTAGTGCTGTAAATGAAGGTTTATTAAATACTGAAGGTATGGATGCATGGAATGATCTTTCGGCTCAACAACAACGACAATATAGAATTGGTGCATACACATCAGACTTAATGGGTAATGTGCCTGGTTCAACAGAAGAATCTGCACTTGAAACATTAAATATGCGTGCTCGACTGAATCCTCAATTAGTCTCTGCACAACCTACTATGGGTGGGCTTGAAGGCGCTAGATTAACTACTATTATGAGGTCTGGCGTTGACTTTGAGAATTTAGTACAATCTCGTGCAAATTTGCAAGGAGCTAGGCTTGGAAGTAGTGCATATTCATCAATATATGATGCTTCTGTTAGAGAAGTGTCTGGGCAACTTCGGTTTGATGCCTCTGCCGCTTCTTCTAGGTATATTAGAGAAGGTCAAGTCAATCCAATGTTCGTCGATGCCAATAATTGGGCACGTATTGGTGGCGAAACACCTATAGATACCACACAAATAGCTGCTTCTGGCATGGGTAGTACAGAACTTGGATTAAGATCACAATTTTCAACTCAATTTATGCAGCGTAGAGCAACTGGCCCATCATCAGGTATGGGTACTGGTATGGACGCTTATGAATTTTATGCTGGACAAATGCTTGACAGTGGGAATCTTGAAGGATATACAAGATATTCTCAAGGGCCAGACCCATCAGCAACGGCTATGATTAATGCTCGTCGAGCCGGAACTGGTTACACTATTCAGTCACAAAGACAAGCTCAAATACAATCTGTATTGGTCAATGATCCAGGAGCTATCGCATTAGGTGGAGCATTCCAGCAATCAACTATGGACTTTCTGGGGCGTGCAGGAATGAACTTGTCTGCTGGTCAAATTGGTGCAGGATCAAGTGCCCTGGCAGGTTTAGCTGCAAGAAATATTGATCCATTACAATCAATCCAACAAGAACTAACAGTGGCCGGAACACCCGCAACCCTTGCAGCTACACAACAAAGTATTACTGATATGGTAATGCAAATGATTTCTGGTGCATTAAGCGGTGATGAAATGGAATACAACCAACTCACAGCTAATGTTCGTGGTACTGTTGGCAGTAGTGCTCGTTTAGCTGGACGTTCTTTATCAAGTTATTCAACTACAGCACAACAAAGAGCAATGTTGAGTCGTGGTTCGATTGGGACAGCCTGGCAGACAGCACAGGCTATGGCAAGCCAATCAGCAATGCAGCAAGATGGGTATTATGATGCCAATCAAGCAGATATGGCTCAAATCGCCACCAACGCATTTTTTGACCCTACAACATCTATGAGGTTATCTGGACAACAACAGACTGCACAGGGATTCTATTCCAGATATATGGCTCATGGTGGTGGAACTCCACGAGCAGCAATGGCCCTTTCAACAATGGCTACAAATACTGGTGCTGCACAATGGAGTCAAATTTCTTCTGTTCTCAGTGGCGACAAAATATCAGCCAGTCAAATGGCACAAGCTGGGGGACTG
>Ga0114923_10000444_pt1 | contig 33587 bp, 26 predicted proteins | sample SumtaG_FD_89578 | JGI IMG/M metagenome (GOLD analysis project Ga0114923, IMG submission 89578) | Deep subsurface microbial communities from Indian Ocean to uncover new lineages of life (NeLLi) - Sumatra_00157 metaG | ecosystem: Environmental > Aquatic > Marine > Oceanic > Sediment | place: near... | reverse complement strand
TCTGACAAATCCGGCGGATTTTAGTATTGCCATTAGCTGTTCGAGGTATTTGGCGGAAATTTCCTGCCTCTGGGCAATGATTTTGATTTGTAGAGGGCCTTTGCCGTAATTGCAGGCTAGTTCCAATGACGCTCTAATGCCGTATTTCGCTCTTGTCGATAGTTTCATGTTTTAATTCCTATTATTCCTACTATATGAGTAGCATATGCTAAAAGAGCATATTTTGTTAGCAAAAAAATCAAAAAAAAACGCAAAAATTTCAAGAAATCGGGTTTTTTTGGCATTTTCACGTCATTTTATTTTATTTTTATCAATATTTTCGCCTCAAAAACGATTCAGTCGGCTATACCTCAAAGAATTTTGCCATCAAGGCCCGGATATCAATTCGCTTGACAGTCAATCGCGATACCCATAGAATAGGAGTGTTTAATTCCCGGCTGATTTCCAGAGGTATTGCGGATGGTAAGAAGTGCCACAAAAAAAATAGCGTTCATCTCGAGCTTTCCACCAAGGAAATGCGGAATCGCAACGTTCACTTCTGACATGATAAGAAATATCAAGCGGACAGCTAAGGATGATTTTGAGCCGCTGGTGGTTGCGATGCGCTCGGACGCCGAGCTCAAATACGCTGAGCCGGTCAAGTTTGAGATACGTCAGAAAGTCAAGAACGACTACATCTGTGCCGCCGACTACATCAACTTCAGCCACGTTGACGTTGTGTCGGTGCAGCATGAGTTCGGTCTTTTCGGAGGGGATGGTGGCTCGTACCTTAACCTGCTGCTCAAGCGGCTCAGCGCGCCGATAATAACCACACTGCATACGGTGCTTGACGACCCGGACGAATCCTACCTCAAGTCACTGGTGGACGTTTGCAATGCCTCCTATAAGGTAATCACCATGAACGAGCGTGGTGTTACGATGCTGGAGGACATTTACAGGGTGAAGCGGAAAAAGATACAGCTTGTTCCGCATGGGATACCTGATTTGCCTTTTGTGGACAATAACTACTACAAGCACAAATTCGGCATGGAGGGGCGAAGGACGATCCTGACGTTCGGACTTTTGAGCAAGAACAAGGGAATCGAAGTCATGCTCAAGGCGATGCCGGCGATAATCGAGGCTGAGCCTTCGGTGCTGTACGTGATACTGGGGATGACGCACCCCTCGGTCTTAAAAAACGACGGGGAATCCTACCGGTTTATGCTCCAGCAAATGGTAAAAGAGCTTGGTCTGCAGAACCACGTCATTTTCCACAACAGGTTCGTAAGCGACGAAGAGCTGAGCAACTTTTTATGCGCGGCCGACTCTTATGTCACCCCGTATCTGAAGCGTGAGCAGCTGACCAGCGGCACCCTGTCGTTCGCAGTTGGTACGGGCAAAGCGGTAGTGTCGACGCCTTACTGGGCGGCGATGGAACTGCTGGCCAAGGGCCAGGGCAAATTAGTCAGGTTTGGCGACTCGAAACACACTGCTAAAGTGATAGTTGACATACTGCAGGACGATTCTCTTTTCTACTCACTTCGCAGAAAGGCCTATGAGTACGGCAGGTCGAGGACGTGGCCGAAAGTCGGTCAGACATACTGGAAACTGTTCAGCGCCAAACGAATGCCGGTGCACGTGCAGGCCAAAGCCTCGCCGCTGGCGGCAAAAGCGATATCGAGCATTGAAGTTCCCGAGCCAACGCTGGTACACCTGAAAAGGCTGACGGACGATACGGGGCTCATTCAGCACGCCAAGGTTACGATACCCAACCGGGAACACGGCTATGCGACGGACGATAACGCGAGGGGTGTAATCGCGATGACCAAGTATTACGCCCAGTATCATGAACCTGATGCGCTGGGGCTTTTCAATACATACATGTCATTTATTCTGCACTCCCAGAAGAAAGACGGCAAAGTCAGAAACATCATGAACTTCGACAGGTCATGGCAAAAGAGCGAGCCTGTACATGATGCACTTGGCAGGGTGTTGTGGGCCCTTGGAACAGTGATGGCCCAGCCACCGTCATCGAGCTACCTTCCTGTGATAAAAGACCGTTTTGACCTGTTGGTAAAATACGTGAATAAGCAGTATCCGTGTGGAATGGCATATTCGATACTTGGTATGTCAGACTATCTGAAACAGTTTCCCGGAGCCAGCGACATTAAGCGTCAGCTTGAAATAACGGCTGATGGCCTGGTGCACCAGCATGAGGAACATAATTTTCCCGACTGGCAGTGGTTTGAGGATGAATTGACATATGATAACGCGATAATACCCTGTGCGTTGTTTGCGGCAGGGTCGGTTCTGGGGGACAAATACACCGAAGTAGCGGAAAAGACATGCGAGTTTTTGCTGGAGAAGACTTTTGACGGTGAACACTTCAGTTCTGTCGGGTGTAAAGGATGGTACGAGCGAAAAGGGAGCAAGGCGACCTTCGACCAGCAGCCGATAGAGGTTCTGAGCACGATAATGATGCTGCGGTCCGCTTACGAGGCCACAGGCAAGAGTGAGTATTTAAAACTGCAAAGGAAGGCGTTCGACTGGTTCCTGGGCGAAAACGATTTGCACATTCCGCTTTATGATTTCAGGACCAAAGGCTGTAACGACGCCCTTACTCCCGGCGGGGTCAATATCAACCAGGGAGCCGAGAGCATACTGAGTTTTCTTTTGAGTCTGCTGGCCATAGTTGAAAGTTATTCCGCGGCAGAAGATGTCGCTGAAGAAAAACAGATACCGGCCAGAGAGGACATTTTGCAAAAAATAGCGGAGGCGAGTAAAAAGGCGGGTAAACCTGCTTCGATAATAAAGAGCATTTCGAACAAAACCAAGTCTAAAAAAAACGAAGTTGAAGAACTTGCCTGATACTCAGGATGGTGGTTTTCGAGGCTGCCGAACAAGTCGAAAACATACAAGCTTTGAGGGGTGAATAGTTTTTATTGTTCCAGAATTTCGGCGCCTTTTTCACCGGTCCATTTGATGTCTCCGCCGAGTCCCTGGACAGTCTGGCAGCCGACCAAAGTAAACAGAAGAACAATCAGAGCCACGACCAAAAGCGTCCGTTTTGCCATCTTCCAAAACTCCTTTTATTCTCGAAGATACTTGTAGAAAACCACAAGTATTCTGGTAATATTATGCAGGTATCAGCAAATCCTGCTCAATATAATACTTCGGCCTTTGATTAAGGATGGCTACAATGAAAGTTGCCAGTTTTAACGTCAATTCCGTACGTGCCCGGCTGGAAGTACTGATACCGTGGCTTGAGAGGACTGGGCCTGACGTTCTGGCCGTGCAGGAAACGAAGGTACAGGACGTTGATTTTCCCAAAGAGGCCTTCGACCAGGCGGGGTATAAATACGTTTTTAAGGGCCAGCCGAAATATAACGGGGTGGCGATTTTCAGCAAAAGCGATATAGAGGAATTCCAGGCGGGTTTCGAGGATGAGCCGAAAGACAAAGCTCGCCTTATTTCTGCAAAAATCAAAGGTATGGTGATTGTGAACACGTATGTTCCGCAGGGATATGAGCGTAATAGTGAAAAGTTCGAATACAAGTTGAAATGGTTTGAGCGTCTCGCTGAATATTTTGACAAGAGTTTCGAGCCCGACGAGCCTGTTCTCTGGGTGGGCGACTTAAATGTTGCGCCGGAAGCGAAAGACGTTTATGACCCGGAAGGTTTGCTGGGACATGTGTGTTTCTGTCCGGAAGTCACGGAGGCATTGAACAAGGTCAAAAATTGGGGCTTTGTAGATTTGTTCCGGATGCACTGTGACGAACCGGGCCAATATACATTCTGGGATTACCGTATGAGAGGTGGGCTTAGGCGCAATCTCGGCTGGCGGATGGACCATATTATGGCTACAAAACCGCTGGCAGAAAAATGCACGGCCTGCTATATAGACAAAATGCCGCGTCTTGCGGAGAAACCCAGCGACCACACACCAATCATCGCCGAATTCGACTGGAAATGATAAACTGGGGAACAGGGATTCGAACCCCGACTAACTGATCCAGAGTCAGTCGTGCTACCATTACACTATTCCCCAGTGACTAGCAGAATTTTGTCGACCGGCACAAAATTAGCGGGTTTATAATACCACCTTCTCGTGCCCAAGTCAACAGGTCTATGCCGAGATTGGCCGACGGTTTTACTGTAGAATTGACATTATCGCGCATAACCGTTAATTTATTGATATGGTCAGGAATGTTTTGATAGTTATTTTAGGCTGTATGACAGCGGTGTTGTCCGGCTGTAACGGGGGCCATGATGAAATCCCGATATGGGAACAGGTCAAGATGACTGACCTGGCACCTTCTACCAACGGGCGTGGGCCTTCCTCCCAGTTTATAAAAACAATCAATTTTGACATCTATACAATCGAAATCCCGGTTGAAAGCATCGACACACTCGAGACAATCTGGCCCATGCTGCATACAAAGCCAATTTTGCTCAACAACCAGAAAGTTTTCAAAGCCAACTCTTTTGTCGCGGGTTTCGGGCAAATCCGGATGTGGGACCAAATCCGCGAATTACTAACGGCCGTCGGCAGCAGAAGTGCGGGGACCCTGTCGTTGTTGATACCTGCCAACGAATACGGCAATCTTACAATTGCCAGATTGCGTGACGAGCAAAACATTTTTTACACTTCCCCGAGCGGTTCACCGGAAGCTGCCGCAACCGGACCCGGCAAAGTAATATTACGGATAAGACCCGAGATAGTCCGCGGTGAAAGAGATCTGTGCAATGCCAAGATTGCACCGGTTTTCTCACCCTTTTTGAGAGGCCGGCTTTTACCGCCAACAAAACAAGAGCGGGAATCGAACGACATTGTTTTCAAATCCGTCGGGTTTGCCTCAAAGATGAACCCGGGCGCCTTTATTTTGCTCGGGCCTAAGGAATACATCGACAATGAAGTGACCCTGGGCGGACTTTTCTTCAGCAGGTTCAGGCCGAGAGAGGTCGTCAGAATCTATTTGATTGTTTGTACGGGAATATTCTATTGAGCGGCCTTATGACTGAATCGACCGTTACGCTAACCCGATGCGGCGATTACAGCAGGGCCGATGTCGCACGGGCCATCGAAAGACAATTCGAACTTCTCGGCGGACTCGAAAAATTCGTAAAAGCAGGTGACAGTGTTCTGATTAAGCCGAACTTAATTGCTCCAAGGTCGCACCGTCATGCGACCCAGACCGACCCTGTGGTAATTCTCGAAACCGCCCGGCTGCTAAAAGACTTCGGGGCCAAACCCTTTGTCGGGGATTCACCGGCGTGGGGCAACGTCTTTGGCTGCATAAAGGCACTGAGGCTGACCAAGCCGCTAAGAGAGCTGGACGTTCCGGTAAGGCAGTTAAACAGGCCGAAAAAATTTCAGGTGGGAGAAAAGAAGGCCGGGGTCAACATAAGCACGGTTGCGCTCGATGCCGATGTCATAATCAACCTGCCGAAGTTCAAATCACATCAGCAGCTTGTTGCTACTTTTGCGGTCAAGAATATGTTCGGCTGTGTCAGCGGCAAACAAAAGGCCTACTGGCACTTCGCGCAGGGCAAAACGACCGAGCAGTTCTGCGAGTTCCTTATTGAGATATATAAGTTTCTCGAACCTGCCTTCACTATAATCGACGGTGTTATAGCGATGGATGGGCCCGGCCCAATCAGGGGAAGAACCAGACCTTTAGGCTGGATAGTCGGCGGGACAGAGCCTCTGGCCTGCGAGGCAATCTGCTGCAGGTTGGTTAACATCAAGCCGGAGGAGCTGCCTATTATAAAAGCAGCAAGGCAAATGCATTTCGGTTGTTCCGAGCCGGACAAAATAAAAATCGTCGGCGATGATTTTTCAAACCGGGTATGTACGGATTTCAAAATCCCAAAGCTTATTCCGGTAAGGTTTTCTTTGCTTCACGTTTTGAAAAGCATCTGCAAACAAATCATACTGTTGAGCAAATTGGCAATTAAGAAGTTTGCTCCGGGCCGTAATTGATTACGCATCCGGCTAACATCAAAACACCGTGAATGTTGACAAGTGTTTCATACTTAACTAATATCCGAGTCATGCAGAAAAAGAGTGTAGATATACTTGGGATTGAAACAAGTTGTGACGAGACGGCGGCGGCGGTTGTGGCTGATGGGAAAACCATCAAGTCTTCGGTTGTGGCTTCTCAGGCGAAGCTGCACGAAAAGTATGGGGGCGTCGTTCCTGAAATCGCCTCGCGGGCGCATATCGAAAACATATACCCGGTCATAACCGAGGCACTCGCGCAGGCGGGCATCGGCAGGGATGATGTTGACGCGATAGCGGTGGCGAACCAGCCGGGTCTTACTATCGCGCTTATGGTGGGTGTCACTGCGGCAAAGACCCTTAGCTTTGCCTGGGGAAAACCACTTATCGCAATCAATCATCTGCACGCGCACATGCAGTCTGCGGTCATAACAGACGAACATTTGGAATTGCCCGCCGTTGCGCTGATTGTATCAGGCGGACACACCAGTCTTTATGATTACCGCTCGCCGCTGGAACCGAAGCTTTTAGGTTCTACCATTGACGATGCGGCGGGGGAGGCCTTCGATAAAGTCGCGACGATTTTAAATCTTCCGTATCCGGGCGGGCCGGCCATCGAAAAAGTCGCCCCAAAAGGTAACCCTAAGGCGATTGATTTTCCGCGGTCGATGCTGGGTAAAAATTCGCTGGATTTTTCTTTCAGCGGTATCAAAACCGCTGTTTTATATCACTGCTGCGGTCAGGACATGAAAGGCCGGAACAAGGTCTATAAGATGAGTGAGCAAGAAATCGCCGACATCGCGGCGTCGTTTCAGCAGGCGGTGATTGATGTACTTGTCAAAAAAACCGAACGTGCGGCAAAAAGGATTGGAGCAAAAACGGTTTTGCTCGGTGGAGGTGTCGCGGCAAATACATTGCTTCGGGAAAGTCTGCAAAAGTGGTGTGACAAATCCGTGCCGCCTAAAAAACTGCTGGTCGCGCCAAAACAATATTGCACGGACAACGCCGTTATGGTAGCTTCTTTGGCGTATCACAAACTCAAGGCCGGTATCCTGGCGGATTTGACACTTGAGCCAAAAGCGACAGGCCAATAGTGAAGGAGACCAACACATACAGGCGGAACAGTTAAAGACGATTTTTGAGCGGGTCAAGGCGGGCGAACTCAGTATCGAAGAGGCGGTCGAAAAACTTCGGCACATGCCGTTCGAGGACCTGGGTTTCGCATGCATAGACCATCACCGCCAGCTTCGAAGGGGCTTTCCGGAGGTGATTTATTGTCCGGGCAAGACCACCGAGCATATAGTAAAAATCTTTTCCGCTATGGCCGAAAAAGGCAACAATGTTTTGGCGACGCGCGCAGAGAAAAGTGTTTTTGATGCGATTGTCGAAACGAAGCAATTCCCGCAGGTTCGCTACGAGGAACTGGCCAGGGCGATTGTTCTTGAGCAAAAGGAGGTCCCGGCTTCAAAAACAATCGTTCCAATACTGACAGCCGGGACGGCCGATTTGCCGGTGGCGACTGAGGCGAAAGTCACCGCTGAAATCATGGGCCAGCGGACCGAACTTATTTGCGACGTCGGGGTCGCCGGTCTGCACAGATTGCTCGGACATTTTGATAAGCTGCAGGGTGCTAATGTGGTCATTGTCATCGCCGGCATGGAAGGAGCATTGGCGAGTGTGGTAGGGGGGCTGGTAAGCTGTCCGGTGATTGCGGTTCCTACAAGTGTCGGCTATGGCGCCAGCTTTGAGGGGCTCTCGGCGCTTTTGACGATGTTAAACAGTTGTGCCGCGGGTGTCGCTGTTGTTAATATAGACAACGGTTTTTCAGCCGGGATAACCGCCACATTGATAAACAAAAAAATAGAGAAGAACAACGGTTAATAAAATGCAGCAGATAGAAAATATACCCGGATTAAACCCCCGTGCTGCTGACGCGCACAAAGGCGATTTCGGTAAGGTAGCGATTATAGCGGGCAGTATCGGGATGAGCGGGGCGGCGGCCCTTGCGGGTCGGTCTGCCTTACGCGCCGGAGCAGGGCTGGTAAGAGTTGCAGTCCCAAAAAGCGTTCTGCCAATCGTCGCATCCATAGAACCGTCTTTTACAACTGTACCGCTGGCCGAAGACGGCACAGGGCGAATATCCGCGAAAGCAACAAATGCGATACTCGACATCGCGGGTAAAAATGATGTGCTGGCCTTTGGGCCCGGTGCTGGAACAAGCAGTGAGCTTCGTTCGGTCCTTGAGGCGCTTATAGGGCAGGAAAAGTTGCGTCTTTTAATAGATGCCGACGGCCTGAACAATTTAAGCGGGATAAAAAACTGGCCCGATAAAGTCAAAGCCGACCTGATTTTAACGCCACACCCCGGCGAGATGAAAAGACTATGGGCGGGATTGTTTAGAGAACCGCTTGCGTCCGAGCGACAGGAGCAGGCGGCACAGCTTGCAAAATGCAGCGGCACCATCGTGACATTGAAAGGGGCCGGCACCGTAGTCACAGACGGAGAAAAGGTGTACGTAAACAAAACCGGCAACCCCGGTATGGCCACCGCCGGCTCGGGTGATGTTTTGACCGGCGTTATAACGGCTCTGGCGGGCCAGGGCTTGAGCAACTTTGACGCTGCGGTCCTCGGTTGTTACATTCACGGCCTGGCCGGCGATATCGCCGCGGAAAAGACCGGCCAGATAAGCCTTATCGCAACAGACATAATCGACGCTTTGCCGGACGCCTTTTTGAAAAGTTAAACACATTTTTTTAAAAGAGTGTTTTCTTAGAACACGCCCATAACCATATTTTTCAAGAAAATCGCACAAAAAGGCCGAAATCATACACAGTTACCTTTTTTCCCATGCAGGCATATTGAATATGCAAACGGCTACAGATAAAACAGTTTTGAAGGAAAACGTCTCGATGCTACGGCTTTTGGGGCTGCAAAGGCCGCTCGTTCCTATTGAGGAATATGCGGCCCGCGAGGGAGTCTCGGTGGACATCGTCGAACAGTGTGTAAAGCTGGGAATTCTCCAGACGAGAAAATTCAGGGACAAAACATTCGTCGTCGACACGCTCTTTAACTTACATTCGTACATAAGTGAAAACCCCGACGAGACAAGCAAACCTATCGAGCGGGCCAAACAGGTCAAAAAGATATTCGAACTGGTGCGAAAGGCAATCCCACAGCCGAGTACAAAAACAGAAGAACCGACCACCCCGGGCCACAGCAAGCCGATAGAAAAACCCAGCCGACCGGTGCACAGACCTCAAATCAAACGGCTCGAAGTTGTTGCCGAATCGACGAAGAAAATTGAAAAACCCGTACAGATAAAACAAAAACCCGCGACAGCAAAAAAACCACAGGAGAATTTTTGTTCGCTTGAAGTGCTGCTCGCCGCACAGGCAAAGTCCAGACGCATCTGGCAGATTGTTGCCCTTTCGTCTGTTGCGGCGGTTTGTGTTCTTTTGTTCGTCGGACTTTTATTTTACGCCGACTATAAAGTCCAGCTCTCGCGGTTTAACAGGACCTACACTATTGTTCAAAGCTCCCTTAATGAAGCGGGCCAAATCTCCACAACAGCAAGAAAGCTTCAAAACGAGCTGGACCGCTCCAACGCCGAACTCGGACGGTTACGACGTGTGTTTGAAAGGTCCAGGGTGCAGGTAAGACGGCTCGAAAGCGAACTAGATACGGCCAACCTGGAACTGGAGCGGACTGAAAACGACTTAGTGAAGACCCGAACACAGTTGGAAAACGTTCTTAACGAACTGGCCGGTTCCCAATAAACTCCGCATTGAATTTTAGCCGCAGCAGCCTAAAACCTCGTAAATACTACGCTCGCGAAGACACTTCGGCATTTTGTGGAGAGACCTGTGACGGCTGCGCCGCCGTCGGTTCCTGAGGTTCGTCCTTAGGTTTTACCAATGCCTTGAAGATGCTGTGCTCAGTCAGAAGCCCGGTGACTTTGTTCTTGTCGCCCACCACCGGCAAACACTGAACACGGAACCGACACATCTGTTCCATTACCGCGGCCAGTGGGGTATCCTCGCTTACCGTGCGGACCGCTTTGCTCATTACGTGCTTTAGCTTGATTTGAAATTTGGCAGAATCCAGCGGACGACGCCATTTCACAAATACAGGACGAAGATAAGGACTGATTACTCCGGTGAGGTCGGATTTCGAGACGATACCTTCAGGCGTTTTGTCCTTCCCTATCAACATGTAAAGGGAGTTTTTTTTCTGCATTTTTGCAAGGGCCTGCTGGACGCTCTCGTCAGGGCTGCCCCACAGGACATCCGGCTCCATAACGTCATGTGCGCGCATCTGTAAAAGCGTCCTGCTGACACTTATATCCGGATTTCCCGTAATCAACGGAGAAGAAGGCTCGCCGGGGAAGACCTCGCAGGGCTCGGTCATTCTTCGAACGATATCGAATATAAGCTGCTCTTTGTTTTGCTCGGCTTTGACGGCGGCTTTTAGCAGGGCTTTTGCTCTGGCTGCTTCCCGGGCATGGGTTTTGGCTTGTGCTTTGGCTTTTTTGGCGGCTTCGGCCTTGGCTGCTTTGTCAGACTTAGCTTTTTCTTTCGCTTCGATTTTGGCCCTTCTTGTTGCTTTAGCCTGGGCTATTTTTTCCGCTTTTGCCTTTGTCCTGGCTTCGATTCTGGCCCTTTTGGCAACTTCAACTTGAGCCTTGGCTTCTAAACGAACCTGAGCCAGTGCAATCTTCTGGGCTCTGGTTTTTTCCCTTGCCGCGGTTTTAGTTTCTCTGGCAGCTCTGGCCTGAGCTTTCTTCTCCAGAGAGGCTTTGAGTTTTGCTTTGGCTTTGGCCCTTCTTTCGTCTTCTGTTTGAGCCATCTTCTCGGTTTTTGCCTGAATTTTTGCTTCGATTCTGGCCCTCTTGGCGGCTTCTATCTGCGCTTTTACTTGTGCTTTGGCATTGATGCGAACCTGCAGCCTTGTTGTTTTTTCCGCCCGGGCCCTTTCTCTTGCCTCGAGTTTAGCTCTTCTGGCTGCCTCGATTTGAGCTTTTCTTTCGGCCTTGACTTTTTCCCTGGCTTCGATTCTGGCCCTTTTGGCAACTTCAGCTTGAGCCTTGGCTTGGGCCTTGGCATCAATGCGTCTCTGTGTCGTTTTCTCGGTGCGGGTTTTTTGTTTTACCTTAGTTTTTGCCCTGCTGGCAGCTTCGGCCTGGGTTTTCTTTTCAAGCTGGGTGTTTATTGTAGCTTCCGCGCTTGTCCTTTTTGCGGCTTTCGCTTCAGCCCTTCTCTGGGCCTTGGCCTCGGCCAGGAATTTTCTTTCAGCTTTTGTCCGGGCCCTTTCTTCAGCATTGGCTCTGATTTGAGCTTCGGTATACATTCTGGCTTGTTCCTTAGCCTCATTTGCGGCCTGTACCCGGGTCTGCTCTCTGGCCATGCGTTCCGCCTCCTGCCGCGCTTCTTCTCTTGCCCGAACCTCGAGCCTTGTCTGGGCGTAAGCTCTTGCCCGCTCCCCGGCCTCGATTTTTGCTAACCGGATAGCCCGTTCTCTGTTTCCTTTCTGCTCTTTTGCCTTTTCCTTTGCCTGTGCTTTGGCTTTGGCTATTGCCTCAGCCTGCGCTTTGGCTCTTTGTTTGACGCGGGCCATAACCAGCTCCATCGCCATATTCATTGCCTGCTTTCGGGCTTTAGCCTCGGTGCCGGCCTCGGGGGAAATGCTTTCACGAAATACTTCGAATGTCTTTTTAGACAGTTCTTTGGCCCGCGTTTTTATATCTGTCTGAAATATTGCCATTTATCAGGTCTGATTACCTCGCGAATTCGCTTAAACGTCTATAAAAGTTAGACTAACACCACAGAAGACGTACTACTGCTTATTTTTCGACATTCTTTGAGCGAAAGCTGTAAATTTTGCCCCATAAATGGATTTCAGGCTCAAAAGAACTCCCTAAAAGCCAAAAATCGAGCGCTGTCCAAAATACACCGCCCGGATTCAGACAGTGAGAGAAATAACTTAAGGGCTTGTTCGTGCGTCCTATATTGTCGCCGCTATTGAGCGGCTTTCGGCACAAATAATTTTTTTTTCATTTCGCAAAATTTTGTTCGGTTTTTGTTAGGGTATTTGCTCTGACCTTACCGATAGAAGTATTTGTCCTCATATTGAAATTTCGTTGCATGGGCAGGTGTAAAACGGGAACAGATTGGAACAGAGATGGAAGAAGATATTAACAATCGAATCGAGCCTGTGTGCAAATTCGGCCCGGGCGGAGATTTTGTGACCTGTTGGCCGCCCGAATCATATTACAATACCGACCCCAAACCCAATAAGTTGACGAGAGTATTAAATTCGATAGCTCAAATGATGAGCACACTGCTCGAATCAGACCTTAATACCACAAAGGAGGATTTAGGCTATGCTGTTGAAAACACTCAAGCTGCCGGAGCGGCTTACGCCTCGCCAGATGCAATTGTTAAAGGCAATCGCTGGTTTTCAGAACAGCCAATGCTATTCGCCGACAATTGCAGAATTGGCCTGCGAACTGGGCATAAGCCGAAGCACCGTGTTCGAACACATCGAAGAACTGCGAAAAAAAGAGATGCTTCGGACCTCGCCGGGCAAGGCTCGCTCTTCGAAACTGACTTCTAAAGCGATAGAGTTGCTCAACTGCCTGAACGAGCAAAACCCGGGCTCGGATTATCAATCACAGAGAGGGGTTCCCCTTGCCGGAAGAGTAGCTGCTGGTATGCCAATCGAAGCTGTTGAAAACATCGAAACACTGTCTCTTAGCTCTCAGTTTGGAACAGGCGACGACATATTCGCATTGGAGGTAACCGGCGAGAGCATGGTTGGTGAAGATATCCGTGATGGGGATTTCGTGATTTGCAAAAAGACCTCCATTGCCCACGACGGCCAACTGGTTGTGGCCATCGTCGATAACGAAAATGCCACGCTCAAAAGATTCTACAAGGAGACCGGTCAAGCCAGACTTGAGCCTGCCAACAACGATTACGAACCTATCTATTCGGATAATTGTCGAATCGAAGGCGTAGTAGTGGGACTGGTTCGGAAACTTTAACAGCCTTTAAGCAATAACTGTGGTAGTATTCTCAGCCGCGGCTGCTGCGGGAATTTCGACAAATTCTACAGGCTAAAATCCCGAAAGGGAAAAAGTTGGTGGTTAATTCTGCGGCTGTTCGGTTTAAATGGCTTTAAATGATTTGAATATGAACCCGGCGAGCACCACTACGACCACAATAAGGATTATAGCAAGCAGGGCCTTAAGAGGCTTGTTGGCTGATCGACTGACTCCTATATTCTTCCAGGAATTTGAGCCACTTAATCCAGGCTTTCTCATAAATCTCGCTGGAAACTAAAAAGCCGTCGTTATGGCTGCCGAAGATTTCAACAAGCTCCTTCGGCTCGTTCGCCACTTCATGAAGTTCCAAAGCAAATTCAAACGGCACCAAATCATCGTTTCGGCTGTGAATTATCATCACCGGATAATGAACCTTTTTGATGTACTCGATTGTTTCATAGCTGAATCTGGCGAACCATCGCACAGGCATGTACGGGTAAAATTTCCTGCCGATGTCGACGTATGAGGTAAAAGCACTTTCGATAATCAGTGTCCCGGCTTTGACCCTGCTTGCCAGATGCGCCGCAACGCTGCCCCCAAGCGACCTGCCAAAAATAATAATATCGTCCGGTGACACCTTCTTCTCCGCGGTCAGCCATTTATATGCCCCCATAGCGTCCATATATGTCCCCTCTTCGCTGGGGGTGCCCTCGCTGTTGCCGTAGCCGCGGTAATCGAAAATAAAACAGTTAAGCCCCAGGTTGTTGAAGAGGTTAATACTGTCCAGCCGGTGCATCATGTTTCCGCCGTTGCCGTGACAAAACAAAATCGTCAGCCTCGAATTATCTGCCGGAACATACCAGCCGTTAATATTCAAACCGTCTTCGCTTTTATATGTCACCTTCTCGAAGTCAAGACTTAACGCTTCAGGCGTGTAGGTAACTTCGCACACCGGTCTGTAAAGAAAAGTAGCCTGCATAAAATAAAGAGTCCACCCCAAAACCGAGTACGCGACGAACAATACGACAATAATCTCAATAGACAGTATCAACGTCGGACTCATTTTACTACCCTGCTTTCCCATTGATAATCTGTTTTAAAGTTTAAAGACTTTAAAAACTAACGGGCTCAAATAGAACCACTCCTGCAGTCAGGCCGTATTTTAGTTTGCCCAACAATCTAAAACAAGCTACAATTTCGGTATGATTAAAAGAAGAAAGACCAGAATTGTCAAGGCTGGTTCTGTAAAAATCGGCTCATCGGCCCCTATTGTCGTTCAATCCATGACAAAGGTGCCCACAACCGACATCAACCGCTGTATAAGACAGATAAATCAACTTGTGCTCGCAGGTTGTCAACTGGTTCGGGTTGCCGTACCCACGCGAGCCGACAGCGCGGCCTTTGCGAAAATAGTCTTAAAAGTTAATGTGCCGCTCATTGCTGACGTGCACTTTAGTCCCGCAAGGGCCATCGAGGCCATCGAAACCGGCGCAGCAAAAATACGTCTGAACCCAGGAAATATAAAAGACCGTAGAAGCATTTGCCGGATAATAGACGCTGCCCAAATGCACAAAACCGCCGTACGAATCGGCGTTAACGAAGCAAGCATAAGGAACCTGAAAACAAAAGATGTGCCGGTGAAAAAACGCACAGCTTTGATGTTAAAAGAAATGGGAAAATACGTCCGGCTCTTCGAAAACCGAGGCTTCAATAATATCGTCCTGAGCGCAAAAAGCAGCGATACTTTAAGAACCATAGAAGTAAACCGCTTCATCGCCGAAGCCTTCGATTACCCAATCCATCTCGGTCTGACCCACGCAGGTCTGCCCGAAGATGCACAGATACCGTCGGCCATAACGCTCGGAACATTGCTTGCCGAAGGTATCGGCGATACTATACGCGTAAGCGCCGCCTCGGACCCCGTCACCGAAACCAAAATCGCAAAGCAGATTCTAATTGCTCTTGGTCTGCAGAAACGCGCCGAACCTGAACTGATAGTCTGTCCTACCTGTGCGCGTGCTCAAATCGATGTAGTCAAACTCGCCAGGCGCATCAAAAAGGCCTTAACCGGTATTGACAAACCGCTGCGAGTCGCCGTTATGGGCTGCATTGTAAACGGGCCCGGTGAAGCTGCCGATGCAGACCTGGCTGTCTGCGCTGTAAAGAACAAAGCGTCAATCTACCTAAGGGGGAGAAAAATAATAACCGTTGCCGAAAGCAGAATCATCCCAACGCTGATAAGGGAATTGAAAAAACTCTAAGGACATGTGTACTGCTGGAAATCCAACACGGACAATCGATGGCTCGCTTAAAATAATGTTCCGGCGGTTTCTTGTCATCGTTATCTTCGGTATCGCCTTTGCATATATTGAGTCGACTGTTGTTGTTTACCTGCGAGCTATTTTTTATCCTGAAGGCTTTACATTCCCGCTAAGCGGCTTCGCAGAGGGTGCACTCTGGAAAAGACTTTTGCTTGCCGAAATCGGCAGGGAAGCGGCCACGCTTGTTTTGATACTCACCAGTTCATGGCTGTTCGGCCGAAACAAACACCAGAGGCTGGCCTTCTTCTTCACCATCTTCGCTGTCTGGGACATATTTTATTATGTGTGGCTAAAAGTTTTGCTCGACTGGCCCCTAACAATCAACGACTGGGATATATTGTTTCTCATGCCTGCCGTCTGGGCCTCACCCGTCATGGCCCCGGTCCTTATCTCGCTTACTATGCTCATATTCGCTGCAGCAATTCTATATCGTGACTGTTATGGCAAAGCTATCAAGGTCTCAGCGATGGAATGGCTCGCTTTTACTGTCGCGGTTGTGCTGGTGGTTCTGTCCTTCTGCCTGGCGGGGCGGCACATCGAACAAATCGATTACAAGGTATACTTTTCCTGGCCCCTGTTTGCTATCGGGCATCTCTTGGCGGTACTTGTATTCTTGAAATGCTTCCTGAAACCTTCAAAGACCGGCGACAAATCGACTGAAATAAAAGGTAAATGATATTCGGCTTGGCCAAATGAGCAATTTATCTTCTGCTGTTTTCTGAGAAGACCGCTTTGTCTGTCTTTTTGTTCGGGTCGTGCCCCTTCTTGTTGTTTGTTCTCTGGGCAAAGTTCTCAAACTTGCCGAAAATCATTTTCCCCGCCGAGGTCTGCAGCGAGCTGGTTATACTTATAGCAATATCGCGACCAATCTTATTACGCGCGCCCTCGACCACAACCATCGTGCCGTCATCCAGATAACCCACACCCTGCTCGGCTTCTTCGCCCGGCTTGAGTATGCGAATTTCCATGAACTCGCCGGGAAGAGCTATTGTCTTTAGCGAGCTGGCAAGGTCGTTTATGTTCATTACATCAACCTCGCGCACTTGGGCGACCTTGCTGAGGTTATAGTCTGTCGTAGTCAGCCGCCCGTTACAATTCTTCGCGAAGACCACCAGCTTCTGGTCCACTCCCTTGGCCTCTTCAAGCTCAGGCAAATTAGTGTCATCAATCTCAATGTCAACGGCGGAACTGTCCTGCATCCGCTTGAGTATATCAAGACCTCGCCTGCCGCGGTTGCGTTTCAGCTTGTCGGCAGAATCGGCTATCAATTGCAGTTCATTCAGTACAAAACGCGGCACTATCAAAGGAGCATCGAACAACTTGCTCTGATACAGGTCCGCTATTCTGCCGTCAATTATCGCCGAAGTGTCCAGAACAAGCGGACGAGTGCCCTTGGTCTGCTTGGCAAATTCGACATACGGAATCACAAAACGAACGTCGTCCTTGGTGCGTACAACAATGCTGATGACAAGGTAGCAAATACAGATTCCCATCATCAGCTTTATTGCCCGAATTGCCGTTGGGCTCAGCCCCAGAAAGGGATAAATATCGTTGACCATATCTATCACCGGCGACAGTGTCCAGCTTATAAAAATGCCCACCAAAAGGCCGAAGAATACCCCCGCCAGGGCCGCCAATGACTTCTTAGGCGTGAAAAGGTCTACAAAAAACGCCGTCAACGCAAGACCGAGACCGCTCCAGACTATCGCATAAAAATTCGCTCTGCCAACTTCCGCTGAAACTTCAGGAGAACTTACATTGACAAATAATACCGCTAAAATAATTACAATGAAGATGGCTCGAAAAATCCAAAGCAATAACATATATAAAACCTCCAAAATTTATAAAGTAACGATATAAAATATAATAATATGATATCGACCGTTTCCTATGCCTTCTCGAATTATATCCTGCTTGCAAGTCATTGGCAATAACAAGCTTGCGGCAAAATTAAACCCCATAAAACGCCCTCGAAACAGCTTTTTTCGTTTTTTATTTGTTTGATTTGCTAACAGATATACGTTTATACTCCCTGTGCCGCCTGAAAAAACCAGAAAAAAATATGATAAACCGCTATAGGAGAACAAAAATGAACATTACGCGCCGTAATTTCGTCAAGGCCACCGCCGCAACCGCGGTATCAGCGCCGTTAATAAGTCTCCATGAAGCCCTCGCAAGCCAAACCAAACCTGGCAATTTGGCTTCAGGCGAAAAAAACTGCTATATAAACCTTTGCAGGCCGGAAAGCCCAAATTACAAAATACCCGGCGAAACCGGCCTGAAAATAAAAAGCATTGAAACTTTCACCGACGGTTATGCCAGCATCGTTCGAATCCGGACCGACAACGGGGCTGAAGGCTACGGCCAAATCTCAACGTACGACGCCGATATCTCCGCAATGGTCATGCACAGAAAAATCGCCCAACTGGCCCTCGGCGCCGACCCGGGAAAAATCGACGACCTTGTTGACCGCTGCATAGAAGAAAACTATAAATACCCATGGTCCTATATCTGCCGCGCACTGGCGGGGCTTGATACCGCCGTCTGGGACCTGCTGGCCAAACGCGAGAGAAAAAGCGTCTGCGAACTGCTCGGCGCAAAACCAAGAGCCATCATCGCCTACGGCTCAAGTATGCGAAGGGACATTACCCCGAAAGACGAAGCAGACCGGCTTGTTCGCCTTAGAGGTTCGAATGGTTACCGCGCTTTTAAGATTCGTATCGGCAAGGTATGCGGACACGACCAGGACCAGTGGCCCGGAAGGACGGAAGCTCTCGTTCCAACAGTGCGAAAGGCCCTCGGAGATAATATAAGTCTGCTCATCGAAGCAAACAGCTGCTATACTCCTCCCAGGGCGATTCAGGTTGGTAAAATACTCGAAGATAACAATGTATGTCACCTCGAAGAGCCCTGCCCGTACTGGGAGTTAGAATGGACCGCTGAAGTGGCAGCTGCCTTGAAAGTGCCGGTCGCGGGCGGAGAGCAAGACAACGACCTGGCACAGTGGCGAAGAATGATTAAAATCAACGCCGTTGATATTGTTCAGCCGGACATCCTTTACGTTGGTGGACTAACACGGGCGCTAAGGGTTGCACAAATGGCAAATGACGCCGGCAAACTCTGCGTGCCACATTCGGCAAACCTGGCTATGGTCACCATCTTTACCCTCCATATGCTCAGTGTTATACCCAATGCCGGACCACATATCGAGTTTGCAATAGAACCGTGGGACTGGTTCGACGGCATTTATTATCCTGAGCTGAAAGTAAAGGATGGCCTTGTGGCAACTCCCGAAGGCCCCGGATGGGGCGTGACGATAAATCCAAAATGGCTCGAAAAGGCTAAACGCCAAATAACTAAAGCAGAATAACCCATATTTCCTGTTGTAATCGACCTTGCAGATACTTAGGGTATAACAGGTCGGCTTTTAGGAGGTAGTTTTACGTCCTTGCAAATGAGGAAAGAACAATATAATTCGGTTGATATCGACAAATGGCTAAGGTTAGTCGGGGCCGAAAATGTCGGTCCGGTCACCTTTGTCAGGCTTATCGAACAGTTCGGCTCGGTAGACCACGTACTTGGGGCTTCAGCAAGCGAAATGACGAAAGTCGAAGGCATAGGATTTAAAACCGCCGAGCAAATTGCCTCCACACGTGATAAATTCGATGCCGCCGCCGAACTGGAGCTGGCCCAAAAACTCGGCGTCTGGATAATAAATCTTGATGACAGCAGATACCCCGCACTGCTGAAACAGATTTACGACCCGCCGCCTGTCTTGTACATAAAAGGAACACTCACTAACTCTGACAACCTCGGAATTGCGATAGTCGGTTCCCGCCGTTGCAGTCTGTATGGCCAGGAGCAGGCCGGGCGATTCGCCTACCTTTTAAGTGCCGCTGGCTTTACCATATATTCTGGAATGGCACGCGGCATTGACACCGCCGCTCACAAAGGCGCACTGGCCGCAGATGGAAGAACTATCGCTGTAGAAGGGTGCGGACTTGCCAACATCTTCCCGCCCGAAAACAAAGAGCTCTTTTCGCTTATAACACAATCCGGCGCATGCATCAGCGAGTTGCCTTTAAATTACGAGCCGCTGGCGGAAAACTTCCCGCCCCGCAACAGAATAATTGCAGGCATGACACTCGGCACCATCGTCGTCGAGGCGCCCCTGCGCTCGGGCGCACTAATCACCGCCAGAGCCGCAATGGAATGTAATCGCGAGGTAATGGCCGTGCCCGGAAAAATTGATTCATTTCTTAGTAAAGGCACAAACCAGCTTATAAAACAGGGTGCCAAACTTGTCGAAAGCGTCGAAGATGCCACAGAAGCGCTCGGATATATCGGACAACAACTGCAGGACCACGTCAGTGACTCTGCCGAAAAAAACCGTGAAAAAATCGAAGCGCCGCTGTTCGATGTCAGCCAGCTTAAGCTAAGCAACGCCGAAAAAATAATTTATGACTGTCTGAGCCACGAACCCGTGCACATCGAACAGATAATTACCGAAGCGGACCTTTCCCCGGGCAGTATCAACGCAGGACTCATCTCCCTGCAGCTTAAAGGCCTTATTAAGCAGCTGCCGGGTAGCTTGTTCCTGAAAAATTAGAGCTTCTACGAACAAAGGCCACGTCTTCAATTTATTATTTATTGCCGGATGCTCGGTAAACACCAGCTGAAATGACACAAAGTTTTGCTTTCACCGGCGCCAGAGCTGTGGTAGAATACTTGGTGAGTTTTGCGGTTGGGTTAAGAACAATGGCGGACAAACTTTACAATGCGCTTTTGATTGAAAACGACCTCGATGATGCCCGGCGGATAAAAAAAATGCTCACCGGAGCGAAAACACCGGCCTTCAAGCTCCAACATGCTGACAAACTCGCCACCGCTCTGCAACAATTAAAGCAATTAGAAATAGACGTTGTTCTGCTTGACCTTTCTCTGCCAGACTGCACCGGTACCGATGCAGTCAAAAAAATCCTCAAAACAGCACCGGATGTCCTTATTATCGTATTGACTGGCCCCGACGACGAAAAGGTAGCCATAAAATCAATGCAAAAAGGCGCACGGGACTACCTGCTCAAAAGCAAGCTCGACTCTAATTTGCTCCTGAGCTCAATGCGTTCCGCAATCGAACGAAAACAAATCGAGCAAACACTGCGATTGGCACAATTCTCTATGGACCGCGCGAGCGAGTTGATTTTCTGGATAGCTCCTGACGCCAAATTTATCTATGTAAACGATGTCGCCTGCCGGACACTCGGCTACTCAAAGCAAGAACTGCTCAAGATGACCGTCCACGACATCGACCCAAACTACAACCCAAAAAACTGGCCCAAACACTGGAAAAACTTAAAACGAAAAGGCTCGGCCATAATAGAAAGCCAGCATCGAACAAAAAATGGCAATCTTATCCCCGTAGAAATAGTCGCAAACTGCCTTAAATTTGGTGAAAAAGAATACAATTGTGCCTTTGCTCGTGACATGAGCGAACACAAACGCTCGGAACTGGCACTGCGAATGAGTGAACAGCGATTCCGTGCAATTGCCGACTACACCTATTTCTGGGAAGTATGGGTCAGTCCGAAAGGGCGGGTTCTGTGGACAAACCCTGCCGTCGAGCGAATCACAGGATACTCCATCGAACAGCTAAAGCAAATGACAGGCTACCCCATGCTCCTGGTCCATGAAGATGACCGTGAAACAATAGCCGAGGCCTTCGAATCGGCACTAAACAACAGCAGCGGAAAAGCCCTCGAATTCCGGCTCCGGCGAAAAAACGGTACCATAATCTGGGCTGACATCTCATGGCAACCAATTTACGATGAAAAGGGCTCCTCACAGGGGCACCGTGAAAGCATCCGTGACATTACAGAACGAAAACAGGCTGAAGAAGAAGTGCGAAAATCCCAACAGATGTTACAATCCGTACTGGATACCATACCTGTCGGAGTCTTCTGGAAAGACCGAGATTCGGTCTACCTCGGTTGTAATCAACATTTTGCAGAAGATGCCGGCCTGAACAGTCCCGACAAAATCGTCGGAAAAAACGATTACGAACTCGGTTGGAAACAGCAGGCTGAATTCTATCGCGCCGACGACGCCTACGTCATCAAAACCGGAAAACCAAAATTAAACTATGAAGAACCGCTAATTACCCCTGATGGAACCCAGCTTTGGGTTCGCACAAGCAAAGTACCCCTCCGCGATCTTAGTGGCAATGTCATTGGCATCCTGGGAACATATGAGGACATCAGTGAACAAAAACGGGCAGAGCAGACTATACGCACAAGCGAAAAACGATTCCGCTCAGTGGTTGAAACCGCAAGCGATGCCATTATTACCGCCGACAGTAGCGGAGAGATTACCTTCTGGAACTCGGCAGCTGAAGATATGTTTGGATATTCCGCTGCTGAAATAATCGGCCGGTCACTTACATCTATAATGCCGAAAAGATACCGCGAAGCGCACCTTAAGGGATTAAATCGGCTGGTAGCAACAGGAGAACCAAGACTTAAAGGTAAAATTGCCGAGTTTGAAGCCTTGAAAAAAGACGGCACCGAGTTTCCTATCAGCCTTTCCATCGCCAGCTGGGGCATTGAAGAAGGCATGTTTTTCACCGCTATCATCCGTGATATCACCGATAGAAAAGAAGCGGAAAAAGAACGTGAACATCTTCTGCGTGCTCTTGAGTTGAAAAACAAGGAGCTTGAATCCATTTTATACGTTGCTTCACACGATTTACGTGCCCCATTGGTCAACATCCAGGGCTTCAGCCACGAGCTTTCGCGTTGCTGCAACCTGATACATTCGGCTATAGCCGCCGAAAAACAAATCACCATGCTCGACCGGGAAGCTCAAAATGCACTCGATGAGGCTGTCCCGCAGGCTCTTAAGTTTATCCTGGCCGGTGCAGACAAAATGGACTCCCTGCTCTCGGGGCTCCTGCGACTTTCACGCCTCGGACAAGCGGCTCTGAATATAAAGTCTCTGGATATGAATGAAATGATGGCCCAGGTCGCCGCAGGCATGGAATTCCAGATACAGCATGCCCGCGCCTCTGTCAAGATCGAGCACCTGACTCCCTGTATGGGTGACGCCGCGCAGATAAACCAGGTTTTTACCAATCTGCTGGACAATGCTCTAAAGCATCTTGACGAAACCCGCCCCGGCGTGATACACATATACAGCAAAAGCGATAACAACCAGAGTATTTACTGCGTCGAGGACAACGGAATCGGCATCACTGCGAACCATCAAAAAAAGATATTCGAGATATTTCACCGTCTTGATCCGGACAAAGAAGGTGGCCAGGGCCTCGGACTGACTATAGTAAAACGCATTCTCGACAGGCAAAATGGGAATGTCTGGGTCGAATCCGAACCCGGAAAGGGCAGTAAATTCTTTGTGGCTTTGCCAAAGGCTTAACCGGTAATCCCGGCAAAAGGAAAAAATGGAAGAAAACAGCGTTATTCTTGTTGCCGAACTTGATGACGGGCATTTCGCACTGATAAAAAACAGCCTGCAAAGCACCGGTATTCACAACCGGATACAAAGGTTCACAGATGGCCGCCAATTACTCGATTTGCTCTTTACAAAGACTAAAGAACCCCACCAGCAAAATGGGCAGTATCTTTTGCTCATGGATGTTCGGTTGCCCGACGTAAATGGCATTGAAGTCCTAGAGAAAATCAAAAAACAACCACAATTAAAGAAAATACCCGTGATTATGTTAACCGCGGCCGATGACTCCAAAACAATCGAACGCTGCCACGACCTGGGCTGCAGCATGTATATTGTAAAACCTGATAAAAATGAAGGCTTTACCGATGCCGTCAGAAAAATCGGTCTCTTTCTTTCTGTTGTTGAGATACCACAGGTAAGCACCGTTGTATAAAAAAAGGAATGCCAAATGAGCGAAAAGGCCGTTATACTTGTCGCCGAAGATGATGCGGGACATTTTGAGCTGGTAAGAAAGAACCTCTGGCTCAGCTGCACCGAAAACGAAATTCTCCATTTCAAAGATGGCCAGCAGGTATTGGATTTCCTTTTCAGAACCGGCGACGGCGAAAAACGTCAGCAGGACCAAAGCTATATCCTCCTGCTGGATATTCGTATGCCAAAAGTCGATGGCCAGGAAGTCTTACAAAGAATAAAACAGGACAGACAGCTAAGGAAAATACCCGTCATTATGCTCACAACGACCGATCAGGTAAGTGAAATTGACAGATACTACGAATTGGGCTGTAGTTTCTACATGGTTAAACCCGTTAATTACCACCGATTCATGAGAGCGGTAGAAAATCTCGGTGCCTTCCTTTCGCTCAAGGGAATCAGAGTCTCGTCAATAAACGGCTCGGTATAAGCCGTTTGAACACCACACACCAGCAGCCGGTAGGCTAACAAAAGGCAAATAAACCCCCAGCCTCCCTCTATAAGCAAAACTAATTGCATAATCAATGCTGGTAATGAGTCCCTCAGGATTCGAGAACTTCCGACTCAAATGCCTGATATCGCATAACTTCTTTCTCAAAAACAAGTTATACCAAGATAAGGCCAGTGCTTGTACTTAAATTTTGCGTACTTCTACGTGTTTTTGGCCGTTTTGGCCTCTTAAAGTTGACTTGAAGATACCACCGTGATATACTAAAAGGTTCATGGTGAAGACAGCTAAGAAAACTCGGAAGAAACAGGCGAAGAAAAACCCTACCAAAAAGCCAGCCAAAACAAAAAAGCTCGCTAGGGTAAAAGCCAAAAGAGCCTTTAACAGTTATAAACAGGCTATGAAGTACCTCTCTGAGCGTACCGATTACGAAAAGCAACAGCGCATCCGCTACAACAAAACTACATTTAGCCTGCAGAGAATGCAAAAATTACTTACTTTGCTCGGAAATCCGCATAAAAAACTGAATACCGTCCACATTGGGGGCACAAAAGGGAAAGGCTCCACTGCTACTATGCTCGCAAAAATGCTCGAATCGAACGATTACAATGTCGGTTTGTACACCTCACCGCACGTGGTGCATTTACATGAGAGGATTACAGTAAACTCGAAAATGGTAACAGACTCTGAAATGCTTGGTCTGATGAACCGTATCCACGCGCCGGCCGAGAAAATTTCAAAAGACGAACCGCCCAGCTTCTTTGAGATTATGACCGCCATCGCATTTTTGCATTTTCTCGACTCGGATGTCGATATTGCTGTAATCGAAACAGGGCTCGGTGGTAGACTCGACAGCACCAACGTCATCAAACCCGAACTCGTTGGAATTACAAGCCTGAGCCTCGACCATCAGCACCTGCTTGGCAGTACTCTGGACTGTATCGCAAGAGAAAAGGCCGGTATCTTCAAACGAGGCGTGCCTATTGTTACCGTCGAACAGGAGCCTGAAGCCATGGGCGCACTAAAATCACAGGCCCTCGCTCTAAAAGCTCCCCTTAGTGTCACCGGTAAAGACATCGATTTCTCCTACAGGTTCGAGACTTCACGCAAATACGGGCCGCACTCCAGAATCTGTCTGACTACAAAGACCAGTAAGTTTGAGCATCTACGCGTTCCCCTGCACGGAAAACACCAGGCTATCAACTGTGGACTCGCTCTGGCAATGCTCGACAAGCTGAAATCCATCGGTTACGAGATAGACAACGAAAAAGCTACAAAGGGACTGAGCAAAATCTTTCTGGCAGGACGGATGGAGATGATTTGTGACGACCCGAGGATTATTATCGACGCCGCACACAATGCCGCCAGCATAAAGGCCCTGATGTACGCCATCGGCCAGAATATACCATACGACTCCATGGTTGTAATATTCGGTTGCAATGTGGACAAGGATATCACCGGAATGCTTGAACAGCTCCGGTACGGTGCCGACAAGGTAATATTTACGCGAAGTAACTCCCCAAAAGCAGCTTCGCCTCAGGAACTGACTGATATATACACCGAAATATGCGGTAAAATGTGTCAGGCCGCCCCCAGCCTCGGACAGGCACTCCAACTGGCACAAAGTGCCATAGGACGCGAAGACCTCATTTGCATAACGGGCAGCTTCTACCTCATTGGTCAGGCTAAAGTACGCTTTCAAAAACTCGCCCGAAAAAACTAAAATGAACGCTGGAAAACCGCGTTGAACGCCGCCTGACCGACGCCCCTCAGCAACCAATTGCATTTGTTTGAAAGATTTAGTATCCTATGAGTAATATGTCTAATAGGAAACTGCACACCAATCTGAACCGGCGACAACTACTGAAATACGGTATCTGTGGCGGATTGTCGGCAACTTTATCGAGCAGCCTTTGGCTCAGTGGATGTGACAGCTCGAAAGTCAAAAAAAAACCGAACATCATTTTAATCAGCGTTGATACATTAAGGCCCGATTTCCTCGGCTGCTATGGCTATAAAAGAGACGTCTCACCAAACGTTGACAGTTTTGCTGCCGAATGTTTGCTGTTTGAGAACTGCCTTGCGCAGGCTCCCTCAACCGCCGCATCGTGTGCAAGTTTTCTCAGCGGCTTTTTGCCGCACGAAACAAAGGTTCGCAACAACGGCCCGCCCGTACCGCCTGACGTCCCGATGATAGCAAAAATACTAAAACAGGACGGTTACAAAACCTATGGTGTTGTCGGAAACTGGATTCTTCGTAAAAGAATTGGTTTCGCACAGGGGTTCGACCTCTACAACGACAAAATGGACCAGAGAGAACTCGTCAGAAAAGACCACCCCGAAAAAATCGCCGAAAACGCCACCAGCGATGCCATCGCTTCCTAAAACAACACAAACAGGGCAATTTCTTCATGTGGATTCACTATCAGGACCCACACGGCCCCTACACGCCGAAACCACCTTATGACAAAATGTTCCCCGTCAAAGGTAAAAAACCCCTCAACCTGAAATTCAATAGCACCAACGATGGTCTAAAGGGAATACCACTATACCAACAAATCGCAGAGTACACCGACTACTATTATTACCTGTCACAGTACGACGGTGAGATTAGATATTTTGACGAACACTTCGGCAGGCTTGTTAAGACCCTCAAAGAACTCGGCATGTACGAAGACAGCCTTATAATGTTCACCTCTGACCACGGCGAGGCCATCGGCGAACACAACTATTTCTTCGTGCATGGGCACAATCTCGACCACTGTCTCCTTCACGTCCCACTCTTGATTAGGTACAGGGGACTCGCTCCCGGAAAAAGAAACGAATTTGTCCAACTGCTCGACATAGTCCCAACTATCCTTGAACAAGCCGGCATAAAGAAAACCCATCGATACCGGGGACGTAATCTTCTCGTCAGGTAACCCGACCCGCCCGTAATATTCTCCGAGGTACAGCCGAGCGGAACCACTTTCAGCGGGGCTTCGGTCTCGGTCAACGGCTTGAAACTGCTGACCTATGGCGAGCAGCCCTTATTATTTGACACCAACAAGGACCCCGCCGAAGAAAACAACCTCACCGCAGATGCAGCCAACCGTATCGAAATCGCAAACATGAGTCAAAAACTGGTGCAGATGATGCAGCAGGACCTGCTCGGCATTAAAGCTGCAAGGACATACCATCTTACTCCCGAAGAAAGACAAAAGCTTCGCTCTCTCGGCTACCTGGACTAATCCCACAAAACCTCCGAGAAACTCTTCTTTTTGAAATTTGCACTGTCCGGATATGCCTTTACAGCCGATATTTTAACCGGTAACATAATAAACCAAAAAATGTAAAATCTGAATCTCAACGCACTATACGGCACAGAAACTGCTCTACAGGGGCATTTTATGAAAAAAAACGACAGCCTAAACGTTTCCCATAAACAACAACCGGTATCCGCCAGCCCAATAAAATCAAATCATGTTCTCGGTTTTTGGCTCTGTGCCGGCCTGCTTTGCCTGCTACTCGCGTCAACACTCGCGCGTGACATCAATCGTCCCGTAAACGGCCTGCACAGCTGGGCCGAAGCTCACGGCGACTGGCTCGCAAGAGTACACCTGAAATACGGCCTCGGATACACAAAGGGCCTTTCGACATGGGCGGTAGGGGACCCGCCAACCGAAAATCCAAAACGTTATCTCGACCACCCACAACTGTACGCATTTCTAAATGTTCCTGTAATGTATGTACTCGGCATTAATAACTGGTCGTTGCGCGTCGCAAACCTCATCGCGACCGTAATCACACTGTTGTTGTTTTTAAAAATACTGTATGGATTGTTCGATGATAAAACCGCATTATTAGCAGGCTTGTTTTTCTGCCTCTTTCCTATCATCGGATATTTTGGTGTCGACAAATGGCTTTATCCCTTCGCAACTTGGGGCATTTGGAACTACCTCGTACTGATAAAGGGCCTAAAGCGAGGCCCCGAGCCAAAAAGGTTTCATCGGATATCCCTCGCGGTATGTTTATTCGTCTCGCTGTTGATAAGCTGGGAAGGTTTCTTCTTTGCCCTTGCCTTCGGCGTCCACTATGTCTTCAGATGCATAATAAGAAAGCAGTTCCCGGAAAAAACTCTGCTTGCAATATTAATTATCGCGCCGCTTGCCGGACTGCTGGTCGATTTTACCATAATGGCCATCGGCTACGGCGACTATCACAAAATAATCGACCTGCTCAAATGGCGAGCAGGCTCCGGCGAGATGAGGGAACACGACTGGGGAAAATGGTTCACAAGAGTATGGGAGCACGGCGCAACAAATTTCACAATCCCGGTTTTAATAACTACAATCCTGTATCTGACCATCGGCCAGCTCATTGTCTTTATGGACAACACCTCCGAGAAGCTCTCTTCAAAAACATCCCGCCGCTTCGGGCATTTCTGGCTCTTCTTCATGATACCCGTGTTCCAGTTGTTCATACTAAAAGGTGCCCTCTGGCCCCACCAGACGTGGGAACGGCCCTTTGTCTTCCTGATAGCGATAACGACTGCACAGGCGATACTGTTGCTAAGCGACCTTATCAAAAAGGCCAACAAACACCTTGCAAACGTCGCCACGGTAACGCTCATCTGCGTTCTCTTTGCATTCTGCGCCGCCGGAACCAACAACTATTACGGAATAAGATGGCAGTCGCCCGAAAAGGTAAAAATGTTCCACATGCTAAAGGAAAAAATCCCACCCGACAAATCACTGCTTAGTTTCGAGCACTTCATCGTAGACCAGCACGAGGCAAAAGGCGCTTTCTATCGTCCTGAAGTTGCTTGGTACCTTGACAGGGAAATCGTACAGGCAAGGTCTCTCCCTGAAATACAAAACTATGCCCAAACCGGAAGGTTCCCGTATTATCTAATCCCCGCTGTCAACGAATTGGCGCCGTTGATAAACTCCTTGGCAAAGAAATACACCTTTGAACGAGTACAAGGCGCCCCCGGCCAAATAAAAAACGGAAAGTTCTACAGGGCAAGTATGCCGAGCTACTTCATTTTTGATTTGAACAGCAGCGCCGGCGGTTCTAAGTAACCCCCTTTACATCATATGGAAACCGGTTTTACTGCCGTTTTACCCAGGCACAATTTACTCCATTAAAAGAACCGCTCCATCCTGCATCCGTCTAAGGAGTTTGAGTTTAAACATGGTATTTATCTCTTGCAGGTTATATGCATTCTTTCGCCAGTTGTTGTGATACCAGAGGAGGTAATTATTTTGTTCCGATGACATCAATCGCCTGAAACTTTCGACGTCGTCGGAACGACGAGGACTGAATTTGGTATAAGTTCCAACATGAAAATACACGGCGTGCGGCTCATTGCTGAAGATACGGCCTTCTAACTTGTGGTCTTTTAGCCAGTTTATAACCGGAGAGCGGTTCCAAATAACCGAGTTATAACCTGGAACACCATGTTCTCTATGCGAACGGACCCGCTGTTTAACAATAGGCAAAGGATAAAATAAAAGCCAAATACCGACTAACACAGCAATGACTAAATAACCCGCCCACTCTTTCCTAAAGACAACACCCAGCAGTTTACCCACAGCCTCAAAACCTATTAAAAAAAATAGTATGACAAATGCATAAATTGATGAAAAAAGCCTGTAATCAGCATCCGCATTGGCAAACACGGCGGCCGCCATGGTAAAAAAAGTATGGATTACAATAAGTGTAATAATGGTTTTTATTAGCATCTTGTCATAAGAGTGTTCTTTGCCGAACTTGCGATTTCGCAGTATGACCGACGCCAACAAAAAGCATATCAATATCATGATAATTACCAGCCTGGACGAAAGCGAAATCTTATCTGTAACAAACCACGGCGTCAGAGAATTCAAAGTTTCTGTAATCTCCTTATAAACAGTCGTGTCTAAAGAAAGGTGATAGGCCGCCAATGTTGGTGAGACAAGCTTGTTTCTGACAAACCACAATCCGAGACCGGCGCTGGAAATAAACCCAAAAACCACTGAATATTTTATTCTCTCCCACCAGGAACATTTACGCATAAACAGCATTATAGAAACCACACCGGCTATAACTATGGGGATCCCTACGTATCTTTGAAGACATGCCAGTGCAGCAAAAATGCCGGTCAGTACCAGCAGAGTTAGTTTTTTGCTGCTTAGGAACCGAACCAGACTTAATATGAATAAAATTGTCAACAGCGCAAACAAAGGCTCCGTCCACGCATATACACTTATCCGTAACATCGTAGCCGACACCAGAACGGCAAACGCTCCTGATATAATTAGCAACGGGGACCTTATCCTTTTTGTAAACAACACACCGGAACAAAAAACCACCAACGCAAAAGTTATCGCGTTTAGAAATCTGGCTCCAGTAACCGGTTCAAGCCCCGCCAGTCCCAACAATGCCAACAGTGCGGGAAACAGTGGTGGCCAATGCGTATAAGGTTCGCCATCATAGCTTAAAAATCCTTTGCCGTCCAAAAGATGCCTGGCCGCACTAATATAGCAAATTGAATCGGAACTCAATCCCGGCCCGTATCGCGATGTACTTGTAAGTACCATTGGCACAGCTATTAAACTGACTATCGCCAAAACTACATATGTAGCCGACTTGCCGGTCTGGACACTCATTGCATTATCTTTTAGCTTACCGCTCTTATTATCAGAAGCGGTTTTTCTTAAGCTGGATAATCTGACATCTTCCATCTTCTGTTCATAGTTTTCACATTCGGCTTCGAGGTCCGGTGCGTTGCCGTTGAGGATATTGACATTTTCTTTTTGGTTTAACCCCTATGACTTAACAGGTCGATAACGAAGATATAGCCATCGTCATAAATTCTTTTCCTTGTTTTGGCAAGTTTTATTAAGTTATTTTGAAAAGCAAAAGTGTGTCTCGCCTGTGATCTAATCCAAGGAGCTGTATGGTTAACTCTACTTCCGTACTCTTTCCACGTGAAATTTGCCTCATCAGCATAAGAATATGCTATGTATCTAATAGATTTCAAACTTAGATAATCCGCCAATGGTTCGGGTCCTCTAAAAGATGGTATTCCGGGCGGTGGGCTCGCACCACCAGGCCAATCTATAATGAAGACTGTATTTCGCTTAAAATCAAGCAGAAAAGGATATGCAAGCCTTGCCAGTATTGTTTGTCCTTGTGGAACCGATCGTTGCATCGTGTTGTATCGTACAACTTCTTCATTCGAAGTTAAAGGAATGTTTCTGAGTCCGCTTTTGATGTTCTTAATGCATCTGGCATATTGAAATTTTGGAGAAGACCATAACCAAACCTGCCAATTGCTGCCAATAATTATACCGGCGACTAACACAGCTATAAACGCAGAGGTGTAGTTTGTGAATCTGGTCTGGTTTTTCAGTTCAGTGCCAGACAGAGCTATTGTCATTAATATAATTATTGAGGCGCAAACAAACGAAAAGTAAAAACGTGAGCTGGGTCCTCCCATACTAATTGACAGTATTATTATTCCCAAGACGCTGCTGGTCCAAAGGGCCAAAGATGCCCCACGTGCAACAAGCTTAGCGAAAGACGAGCTAAAAGCAACAAAACTGAGCAGGAGCAGTGAAACAATATAAGGGTTTCCAAGCTGGCGACGAAGTATTCCAATTACTGTGGAAACTGTAAGTCCGGCGGAAGGAAGTAAAAAAGTTCCATATACAGACCCGTGATATCCTTTGCCGAATAGCGGATACAGCAAAGTGCCCGAGGATTGATACATTGAAATCATCCAAGGCAGAAGGAATATACCGACTAAGATTGTAGCGATTAAAAATTCAAAGGCTGCTTTTTTCTTTGTCTCCGACGTAGTAATATAACAAAAGTAACTCACAGCAAAGAAAATACCACAAGGAGGAATAAGGGACGATTTTAAAGAGCAAATAGCTGCTGAGAGCAAAGCTATGATAAAAGCATTAGCTGCAAGATGTTTGGGTTTCAATCGCTGAGAACCTATCGTTCTGAAAAGGCTTATAAAAAGCGCTAATGGAGTTACCAAGGCGGTGGTATTTGCCCTTGTTATAGGGATAAGAAGAAAGAAAAGCAAAATGAACACGGCGGCCCTTTTGGGTGTGCCTTTATTTTTAAAATATCCTAAAAGAAGAAACGTGGTTATTATTATGCCAAGTCCTCCGTCGATAATATACAAATTCTTTTCAAAAAGCGCAGTAAGGACAAATGTCTGTAAGAACGGTTGTCCCCCCAAAGAGGTCATCATTCTTCTCTCACTAAAAGGGTCCGGCCCCATAGAGCCGGTCTGCAGCATTTTAATTGGAAACACAAAATACGCATGGTAGTCATCATGCTGATTAAATTTTTGTGTAGAAACAGCGCCGGCATATTGCAAAAAAACAAGGGAAAAAATTACAAAAATACCAACAACAATCAGTTTGTCGTTTCGCAAATCCCGAATCCACTGAGATAACAAACTGATACCTATGAATTTAGTTTTAAATACATCAAATAACCAATAGAGTAAGCCCGCTCCCAGGTAAATGAAAATAGTTGTCCTTGAAATAATCGATATAACGTTTAATATTCCCCCGACAAAGATGCTGAAAGCGATACCCCAGGCGGCCTTTTGTCCCCAATCAATCTGATTTTGGGGAAAAAGAAGACGATTAATTACACCTCCCCAGCCTATGAAAGAAAAAAGGATAACAAGGCCCCATGAAAAGGAAAGAAAATATAAAATCACCGGTCTATTCCTTATAACTGAGATTTCCCATATTAACTGGAATTTCCCATATTAAACGCTTAGCTACACCGCTAAGCCTAATTTTCATTAGAATATCAAACCTATCTCGCAAAGCATCCTTTTTGCTTTCACCCATCAGGTTCTCCAAATCAGAACAGCAAAACTGGTTTGAACAGCACCCATAAGCTCTATACTATCAAAATTCAGTTCGTTTGTCACTGTTTACTTGGGAAATCCGGGCTTAATGGACTTTTCCTGGCTCCCACTGTCCTTTTCCTACTCGTACAAACAAATTATTTACAACCCTCTGTTTGGTCAGGAACAAGTCGAGAAAACCGGGGCGTCGAACTATTTGCGACGGTGCCATTGTGAATCCCCCTACTTGCCTGTAGTTTTCTTACGCCTTCGCAAGAAGTTATATTTAAATATGCATCTGATTGCTGAAAGTCCGTCCTTCCATCCAATCTTCTTGCCCTCTTCATACGTCCTGCCGTAATAGGAAATACCCACTTCATAGATTCTGCAGCCCATCTTCGCAACTTTCGCGGTTATCTCCGGCTCAAAACCAAATCTGTCCTCCCTAATCTCAATTGACTGGATGACCTCTCTTCGAAAGGCCTTATAACACGTCTCCATATCGGTCAAATTTATATTCGTGAACATATTCGATAAGGTGGTCAGCAGCTTATTTCCCACCATGTGCCAAAAATAAAGAACCCTGTGAGTTCCGCCCCCCAGAAACCGGGAACCGTATACTACGTCCGCCTTACCATTCAGGATTGGCTCTATAACCTTGGGAATCTCATTCGGGTCATATTCCCCGTCCGCATCCTGGATAATAACAATATCACCAGTCGCCGCCATTATCCCCGACCTTAAAGCTGCTCCTTTCCCCTGGTTACGTTCATGATAAAGCACTTTATCTATGAGCTTTTCAATATCTTGTTGCAGCTTATTCCTCGTGCCGTCGGTGGAACAATCGTCAACCAAAATTATTTCTTTGTTTTCATAAGGGCAGGCCATCACTGCGTTTATTATCGATTCTATGGTGTTAACTTCGTTATAACAGGGTATTATTATGCTCAATTTCATACCATTGCTCCGAAATATTCTATTGTCTTACTCAAACCATCCTCGAGCTTCGTCTT
>Ga0114923_10000442_pt1 | contig 33714 bp, 55 predicted proteins | sample SumtaG_FD_89578 | JGI IMG/M metagenome (GOLD analysis project Ga0114923, IMG submission 89578) | Deep subsurface microbial communities from Indian Ocean to uncover new lineages of life (NeLLi) - Sumatra_00157 metaG | ecosystem: Environmental > Aquatic > Marine > Oceanic > Sediment | place: near... | reverse complement strand
CCGTTTCAGTAGGCTGCCAAGCAAAACTACCAGTATGTTGGATTCCAGATAGGACCGATCCACCTTCCTGGTAGAACTGGCTAATGAATCGGACAAGTCCAAATGGCATGAGGTAGAAGTCCATCCCATGCTTCATAAAGTCTTGACCAACACGAAGGTTAATGAAGCTTAGTGCACCTTCGCCTTCATCAATATCTCCGTCAGTTCCGGTCTGATCTACCGCCCAGTGGTGAAGTCCTTCGATGTGGAGACTATTATAGTCATCATCATCATATATTAGAGCATCTTCTATGGTTTCAATAATACCAGTACGTAGTTCAAGCATTTGCTGAGCTTCGTAGTTATTAATGTTATCATATACATCACGGACGAATTTATTTAGTGGAGTCTGATCATAGAAGATTTTAAGCTCAGATTCCACTGGGGTATAGGTTACATTATCAGTCCAAGTTAACTGAGAACCAATTGCAATACGAGTAGCAGACCTACGCGCATTGGATCGATTCCATTTTAAGCTCAGTCCAGGTTGCTGACGAATTGGGAGGAAATCCAATAATCCACCACGCTTAGGAGCTTCATCCATTACTCCAGGAAGAAGTACAGATTGAGTTAACCTCTGTACCTCGGCAAGATTTAACCAATGTCCACCACTATCAGCCATGATTGGCCTCCATTATCGAGATTTCATTTTAGTAATTAAGTCGTTAGCTCGATCTAAGGAATTTTTCTCACTATTAGTACTAACTGGCGGAGTAGGGTTAATATCCAACCCCTTGTTAGTTATAGGATCAGGCACCGCAGATTTCATATGAGGAAGTGTTTCCTCAAGAGCCTTAAGTGCTTCGTCACCCAGTCCACTAACACGTTCTTCCGGTAGATTGTATTTAGTAATGAGATCAGTTCGCCTCCGAGCAATCATAGTATCCTCGGAAGTTTTAATACTCGCCTTAGCCTGATCAAGTTCACTCAACAGGGTAGCGTTAGTATTCTTAGATTGTTCTAACTCTGATTGGATCGTTTTAAGTACATCCCCTTGACCAGACAGTTCTCCCATTTGATTAGCAAATTGAGTGTTCGCTACCCGCAAATCTTCATTAGATTTGGTAAGATCAGCTACTTGCTCTGTTAATTTGGTAACTTCGGTTGAAACTGAGTCGGTAGGGCTTGTAGGTTCACCATCATTGGTAGTCATTACATCACCTTATCAGAATATATTTAGATTGTCAATATTAGGGCTGAAAACCATATTGAATAGATAATTCATCATGGATTTGCTTTGAGGTATCATTTATAAAACTCACCGGACCTTCACCCCAGAAGACTAATCTTGCATCCATTTCTGGATCAACTATACGTAACCTCCTCCTACGTTCCGAGAGAGTAGTTTGAAATTGAGATACAAGTTGAAGATCACCTTCTAAGCCAATAGTCTCCTTCTGGATCTCAGCACGTACATTTGCATCTGTGGTAGCGTAGAATTTTCTAATTAATATCTGCTCTTCAGGAATAAACTCTTCAAGAGTAATTTGCCAGAGGTTTTTATAAGGTCGAATATATTTTTCATAATCATTTCTACGGTGGATTTGTAATGGAGTATCCCATTTACGTATACGCTCAATAAACTCTTGACCCGCAGCATTTTCTATACCAGCTCTCCATTTAAAAAACCCATCCCAGTCTGTAACTACTTGACCAATTTCATCGTTAAAGAAAGTAAAATCTTCAGGATTCTTTCCAAAATAATATCCAACAATTTCCTCTAACCCATTTTGAATAGGAGCACGAGTATTATGCTCCTGAGCATACTTTACTCGATCATCAAAATCAATTGGTATATCTTTATAGCGATTTGATTCTTTTAAGTCCTCAATAAAGTTCTGGGTTTCTGTATTAAATTTACTATTATTAAACTCCCACTGACGACGATTAATATGATTTGGTCCTGGATTTTTCCAATTAATATCATTCTCTAGACGTAAGTCTTGTCGAAGAGTTTGCCTCTCTTCTACTTGACGCCAGAATGATTGCTGGGTTAGAAGAGTCTGACCTACAGCACTTTCTTGGAGGTGAGTAGTAAGTCCACGAAATTGATTACTCCCTTCAAGTTCATTAAGAGCATCTTTTAGCTCAGGTGGAAATGGGTAGAAGTCTCCTATAGAGTACCCCTGCTTCTTTGATTGATCATATTGCTCACTTGTAATAGGAACATAACGTAGAATAGTTTGTTTAACTGCCTCTCTATAGTCTGTAAGTTCTTGAGGCCGAAGTCGAAATACTCCAACTTGCTCAAACCATAATGAATCTATACTTGACTTACGTCTTCCTCTATCCCAAATAGCTTGTTCTTCTGGAGTAAAAGTTTCACCAAGACGTTTTTTATGTAGAAGTTCAAACCCTCTTATATTACCACCTTCTTCTTGCTGTTCAGCCACACGAAGTGCAGTTCTATAATCTTTAAATCCACTAGGCATAATTATTTCATCAATTTCACGAGCAAAAGCATTATCAGGATCAATTGCTATAATAGTCTCAGCTATTGTTGCAATCGGTGGAGGCATAATCTCCCCAACTTCCCAAATATTAGCACGATTTGCATACTTACTAGACATCCCTGCGGAGATTAAGGCATTAGGATAAAATCCATATTTACCTAATTGATCAAGAGTATTTGCTAATGCAGGAAGCTGATCATGAAATTCTGGGAAATCTCGATTTAAGGCAGAAAACATACCTCCCATACCTACTCCATTACGTAGAGGATTTACTTGAAGTGATGTTCCTGGAAGGTTAAAGTATCCACGATCAGTATCATTTTGATAATTACCCCATGCATGGAATAGTCCTGGATGCTGTCCTATAGTTTTAGGTAAGTAGTTAAGTCTATGGGCCTCATATGTCCAGAATGGGAAGATAAATTTCAACCCTGCATTAACTACATTATCCTCTCCATATACTGGGAAGTTTAAGTTATATTCCTGAACTGCACGATCATAAGATTGCTTACGCTTATCTACCCATGATGGTTGAAAGACTTCCTTAGCTATATCATCATTACGAATTCTTTCTGATAAATCATTTGCAGCTTGTTTAATTACATCAACAGAATCATCACTAATTAATAAATCTTTACTTTGACCTAAAGCAAGTAATTCTTCTCGTGCACCATTCCATTCTGCAAGTCTTGGACTACTATATTCAGTAACTGCTTTACTCACTTTCATTTTTCCAATTTGATCATCGTAGAGTTGACCTAATCGTTCCACTGAATAACCAAAACTATCAGCAGTTTCTCCTGGAGCTTGACTTGACACACGTTGAGCTTGAGCATGTACACGACCAATAAAATCAGTTCTAGGTCTCATCATCATAAGATGAGGAAGATATAATCCATTAGTAATACCATCAGGAGTTGATTGATATAAATATGAAACATCAGCAAGTATTAATGGTCTACTACTCACATCTCTAGCTCCTGGAAGAGACCTTGCATCTAGATCACCAGCTTGCTGTGCCATCTTACCAGCATTATCAGCTATCTTAACTTCTGATTCATCCCAAATTTGTGATCGACCAGTATGAAACCTCTCCCACCAATCACGTATTCTTGGATGATCTATATTAGGTTTTCCTCCACCTCTACTAATTTGAACCATAATACCTGTTTCTTTATTATCCCTCTCTCTTAACATACGTGCAGTAAATCTTTGAACATCTTCCCTAGCAGCTATAATTAATTCAATACGATCAAGATTAGTTTGAATTAATTCATCATATTGATTACGTACTAAGTCAGAAATATTATATCCTTTAGTACGCAAGTCATTTTTAAGTTTATCTACTATTATTTTAGCACTCTTTTGGCCTTCCTCCATAAGAGGAAACACAATATTATCCCAAATATGTTCCCATTGATCATTCTTTTTTCTTAAGTTAGTAAAGTCACGAGTATATGCTTGACCTGCTTTCATTTGCTGAGAGACTGCGTGTCCTGTATAGTCATTAAGTTCTTCTAATGTACGAATCTGAAATTCTAATGTATTAATATCATCTGCCGAAATATTAATAACATCACTTACCATAGTTCGCATATTTTCTAAAGCTACAGCACTTGAAGCAAAAGTCTGTTGCATAATATTTTCTTTCATAATTTGATCTAGACTATTATCAAGCAGCATTGGGAATAACCTACCTTCAATAGCAAGGTCGGTTAGATAATTTTGCATCTCAGGACCAACAGTAGTAAGATATTTACTAACTATCTCCTGTACTTTACCTGCATGTATATGACCTAAAGTGAAGGTATCTGTAAGAGAAGATAAACTATTAACATCCTGTAAAACACGACGTAAGGCTTCATCTGTAAACTGTTCAACTATCTCTGGTTTCATTGTATTACTACGTAAGAGTTGGTTTCTAAACTCACCTACTAAATCATTATTTATAACTCGATTTGCTATAGTAGTAGTTGCATCACCTTCAAACATCCAACGAGTAACTAGTTTATAAAGGATATTTGCATTCATCTCTAAGTTAACACCGGCACCAGTTTTAGTAAATAATTCTTCTGTAAGCTGAAAACCTTTTACAAATATATTAGCTTCACTTTTCATTATCCGTTTAAATCTATTCGCACTACCTTCTGCTCTTGCACTAACCATACGACCAGTAGTTTCTATTGGAGCAAGTTGAGTTACAAATGCATCTGCTTGAGAGAATAGAAGTGGAAGTTCCATTTGAGTTGATACACCTTGAAGTGCTTTAGACCCTTTATCTCGACCTGGATTAATGTTCATTAGCATACTTTTTACTACTGTTTCTAATAGGTTAAATGGTGAGTAAAAGGTAGACATTAGATACATTCGACTACCTACATAGGACACTTTATTCATTAACATAAAAGCGCCAGCTATATGACTAAGAGGTAATCTACTTGCTTTATTAGTCATTAAACTACCCATAACCATTGCAGTACGGCTACGATATTTTGATATGGGATTAAGCTGATTAGCTTCTGTTACTATCTTACGACGATTTAAAAATGCTGTAGTTATTTCTTTCCTACTATTTTGATTAAGTACAGAATTAAATGCAACTCTAGCATCTTCGCGTGAATCCTTAATAAAATCTTCTATAATTTTCCTACTTCTTGGAGTATCAGTAACCTCATATAACGAATGTATTGTATCAACAAATTGTTTTGTATTACTTTGATTAAGTGTTTCTAACATCCTAAATCTATGCATAATTACATCAGTATCGGATGCCAGTATATCAAAGACATCTATTTCATCAGAGAATATATTTGGTTGATCAAATGTAGTACCTAAATCAGCAGCTAACTTTCTAGCTTGGTTTGGATGCAATATAGGAACATCTAAAAGTATTCTTGATGCATTAGCCATTTCATTATTACTATCAGGATGAGCATTTAAGTGACTCAACCCTACACGCATATTTTCTTTAATACTACTTACACTCATTTGTTCATAAGGTACACCACGAGGTTCTGCAATATCATTATATTTTTTAAATATTTTAAGGTTATCAATTGAGTTCTTAGCAGCTATAGCTCCAGGAGTTCGTGTAATTAATCCAGCACCTTTCTGTATACCTATAAATGGAAGCTCCCAAGTTCTCATCCACGCTTTTTCCATAAGCATTACACTACGACCAAGTAGCGGTACACCTCTAAAAATATGCGGATACAAGCCAAAACCAATATAAGTAGTAGGATCACCAAGCATCTCAATTATAAATTTAGCAAATCCATTAGTATCAGTTGCATCAAATGCAGCACCATATGCTTGATACCCATTTAATCCATCTGCTTTATGCTTTTCAAATAAATCATTAAACTCCTCAGCACTTTTCTTATCAATACCAAAGAATTTATCTACTGCGGTATTACCAGCTGCCTCTGGATCAATAAATTGATTAGTACCAACAAGTCCACCTATACCACCAGCTTGTTGAAGTAAGGATGTTAACAATCCACCTTGGGGTTTATAGTAATGTTTTTCTAAAAAGTTCCAGGGTATACTTAAATACAGTCCTGGATTATCCCAAGGCTTTATTCCGTTTCTATGTTGTTCAAGTACTTTATCAAATTCTCCCTTATCAATATCAGCCATAACTGAATTTTGCCACGCAAGATACCTTAATTCTGCTGCGTCCATTTCAAGGACTTTATTAGGTACAAAATTATTAGCTTCATCTATAAACTCCTGGGCAAGAGATGAAGGAGTTCCAGCTAAAGCAAGACTTTCTCGAATATCTTCTATTGGATCAATTAAATTAGCTCCTCTAAGATCAATGAGTAAAGAAGCTAATGCTGTACTAGATAATCCACCTACACCAAAGATTGTACTTCTTCGAGTACTACCAAGTTGTTCTAATGATTCTTGAGCAGTTAATGGAGGCTTTTCTCTACGAAGTTTCTGTGCCCTTGTAACTCTAAAAGCATCTACAGCAACTTTTCTAGTAGCTGGATCTTTTAAATGACGCCCAAACATTTCTTCTAATTCTTCTATTGAATTAATTTGATTTGATTGGACGGCTACGGGAATAATTCCAGCAAAATCAGCTCTAAGACTAATTTGTCTAGTCTCTTGACTAATTTCAGCAATCTGCTGATTAATTTGATTCTTTAATTTTTCTTGAGCCTCTTCTTCAGGAGTAAGGGAGAAGAAAGTTCGTGGAACTAGATCGGATAAATTAAATTCATCATCTTCACGCTTTATTTGAGATGGAGTAAATTGCTTAAAAAATCTACCTATATCAACTCGTTTTTCTGCTTCAGGTATTGCTTGAAGTTGTTGTTGTAGACTCTCCTCTCTACCAAGTAGTTCAGCTTGTTGTTGTGATAGTTCTTGCTGAATTTGAGTCTGAAAAGCCTCAACTGTACCAGGTAATACAGGAGAAGGAGGTCGAGTAGTAGGTTGAGTCGGCTGAGTTGGTTGTGTCATTATCCTAACCTCTGTACCATTTGATCAAATGTTTGATCTTGTGGACTTGGACTACCTAAGATTTGAGCTTCCCTTGCATCTGCTGCTTGTATTAATAATCTCTCAGCCTCACCATTATTAAGTAAATGTGCTTGATCTGCAAGGCGTCTAAATTCACTAATCTCTTTAATAGCCATTGCCATCTCAGAGCGCATGGAGTCCTCTGAATCAACCCTAGCCTTTTCCTCAAATGGATCTCTTACCTCTGGGAACATTGATCGAATAAGTGTCTCTTCGCTTAGTTTAAACTCAGGGTTAATAATCTTAGCAGCATTGGCCCGTTGGAGGAAATCACCTGGAATTTCAATATCATAATTATAATCTAAGCTTACATCACTTGGAAGATTTAAAGGTAGCTCTTGCGTACCAATAGGCTGACTTCTACGAATATGTTCATGAGTATTTTTTGTAGCAAGTTCACCCATTCCTATAGTTAATCCAGTTTGAAAAGGTTCCAGAATTTGTTTAGTACTTGCAGTAGCTTGAGACATAGCAAATACTCCTATATCTCCACCTTCACCAAAACTACTATCACTAAATTGTGCTCTACTTATTTGATTTCTAAGATCAAATTGATGTGTTCGGAGGTCCACTGGTATAGGCTGCGCTCCTACTGAAAAAATTTCTTCTTGTAATCCAATAGAGTATACTTGCCCTCTCTTAGTGACATTCTCAGGAGTCAAGTATCCACTGCCACCATCGACTCGCTCTATCCATTTAGGGTTCGCACTATCACGAAGCAATTGCTGGATATATGTGAGCATCTTATTATAGTTATGCTGTAAATCCATAGCAGATTCTACAATACTCTGTCCAACTTCTTCCCGCCATTTTTCATCTACCAAGCTACCATCATCTGGTAATCCACCTGCTGGGTTGCAATATACTGGGATATGAACAAATCCAGTTTCACCCATAGGTCTAACTACCTGTTGATCTGCATAGACGGCAAAGAAAGCTCCGAAGAAGGTTTGTACCCAGAGTGATCTTACCCAGACTTTTTCACCTAATTGAGTTGGTATAATCCAACCTTCACTAAGAGCTTTTATTACAAACTGCTCCCGAGATAGCTGATACTTCCTACCCAATTCTACCATATTTCCATTACCATCATAGTGTGGATAGACAGTAATTGGGTTCCAAGCTTGAATATTCCATTCACGTCCTGGAGTTGATGCAAGTGCAATCCAGCCTGTAACTAAAAACATTCGGATAGCATAATTTAAAGCTGAGCCATAGAGATTATTCCTACCCCTACGAATACTTTGACTTACTTGCCTAGTAACCATAGACTCAAGAGCACTTACAGATTGAACCTCAACCTCACTTAATCCACTAGTATCAGCAGCAAAAGACCAAGTCTTAGGTGTAAGTAGCCAACTAGCCATGTTGAATGAAGTTCGTGGATCGTTTCCAATCACACTCTCCATTCCATCCTGGGCTAAGTTATTTACCAACCGGATTAGATTATACCAGTGTTCTGATTTCTTCTTTCTACCCGCCCATTGGCGTTGAAGTTGATCCACTCTCTTAGGTATATCAGTTATGTTTTGTAAAGTCATTTAACTCCTATTGATCCCATGAAGTAAATCCAGAACTACCCTTAGCTCCCCTTCTCCCAGGTATACCATTTGACATACCGACTAGAGATAGACCCCAAGCATCATGACGATCATCAAATGAATTGGTGAAGTATTCGTGATCAGGATCATGACGGAAAGCTCTGATCTGTCTTAGGGTTTCAGTATCTGGTATCTCACATTCACGAAGATGTCGATTAATTTCATCCATCATAAACTCTTTAGTTCGTTTCGTCGTCATCCACCCATAGCGCATACTTACTTTACCATTCTCTACATCACGACGTAAATAGATTCTAGGATATTTATTTTTAATCGAATCTATATATGCAATCCCATGACTATTAGCCTCTGGAATAATCATGCAAGTGTTGTAGTAATGGGCAAGTTCCATAGTACGTCTACCCATATGATCAGGTTCTATTAACCCACCAAGAAGTGCTACTTGCTTTGGTACAGGTGTAAACCTACCATCTATCACCATACCCTGATCAATGCGAGTAACACAAGCTACTGACTCAGTTTGTCGAGCTTGACCTGGATCAACTCCCATGATGTACATACCATATGGCTCAGGCTCTTCCCAGATCTGTGCACCTTCCCAAGTAGTCTTAGGTTTCATGGTCTTACGACTAAGTGGAGTAGTTAAGCCTACATCATAGTACGGCATACCTGATGTTAGAAAACACGTCTCAAGGCTCTCGATATACTCTTGATAGAACATATCCCCAAGAGAGTCTATTTTAAACCTACGCCAACGAATTTGATCTTTGGTTAGATTATTTTGCTTAGCCAAAGCCTGTTCTTCAGGATTATAATTAAAATCTTGAAAATAATCTCTACCCTCACAAAGAGGATCATTTTCTTCAATAAAGTAATCTGGCTCTTCCCACCAGTATATTATAACTAAATGCCAAGTACTTTCACCCTTTGATATTTTATCAATCTCTTCATAAAAGAAACCTTCATCTCCGTTAGGTGTAGATTCTAAAATAATAGTACCAGTCAGCGGTACACCTTCTATAGATGGTTTTAATACACGATCAATATGCTCATCCTTCCAGAAGGCCACTTCACTGGCTAGTAAGTTATGTACAGTATCTCCTCTACCAAACACTTGACTTTGGGCTGTACCTATGAAGATAGTTCCACCAGTAATAAATTTCTTATATTTAGAACTATCACCCTGTAAAGTAGGTTTAAGTTGAGGAGGTAAATTATCATAAAATACTTCTGTACGAGTAAGTAACCTCTCAGTAATTGCAGTTTCGTGTGCAACAATTACACTTACTGTATATGGGATATACATACTACGTCGGAAGAGTACAGCAGTAAAGAAAGTTGTACTTCCTACCTGTCTAGGCTTTAGCACTATAATTCGTTTATATTTCTTAATCGCATCACTAAGCTTTTGCTGAGGAGGTCTAAGGATAAAAGGCACTATACCCGAACTACTATCCTTGGGAACTACCTTAAATAAGGTTGTAATACACTTTTCATCATCTTGAATGATACTAATTAAGGCATCTTGATCAACTTGTGATAATGTCATGATCACTCACTATGCTGGTTGCCAGATAAGTTTAGTATACTGTCTCTCTGGAGGCGGAATTCCAGCTCGGACAAATGAGGATACCACTTGCTCCCAACCAGATAATCCACCTGTAGTACTCCCAATAAGTAGATCGTCAATCCCGATTTGTTCTTTATGCCAATCACACATCAACCAGACATCAAATGACCTATATGCAGCATTCACTCCATCGGGACTAAACACTATCACTGGACTCCACCAACCCATCTCCAAACATCCTTTCATAAAGCACTTACGGATGAAATGACTAGTTGCAAGTTCTGAGGGAGTTGGATTAATTACACTCATTACTCTCCTCCGAAGTTTACATCCGCACATGGTCCGTAGACAAAACTTTGAGAGATAATGGCATATTCATTATCACTAAGATTATTATTACAGTAAATACGTAGTCCAAATAGTGTAGGTTCCATATCGTTAGTTACTTCTCTCGCCTCTTCCAATGCCATATAACACACCATAATACCAATTGGTACCCGCATACTGACCTTAGTTTCCTCAATACTACGTTCAATAGTACTAATGTTAATCATTATCTACTCCTATTATACTAAACCTCTATACTATATATTATATAATCCTGTAGTATCATATAATATAACATTACAACCATACCCTACCTCTTACTCCCAACCTAACAACTTTACCGTTTTGGAAACTTCATACCCTTTCTACTACCTCCAGCCTTTCTTCCGTTATTCCTAGAGGCATTTCGAGAACTTGCTGTCCTGGGCTTACTCCCACCAGTCCGTCTCATTGGAAATGGATTACTACCCTTCAATCGCGGCATGTCCCTCACTATAGTTAACTTGCCGATTATCTTGGTTTAAAATGAGTTGATTAATATTAAATTCTTTAGGCTCTTCACCCTTAAGTAACTTCTCCATTACATTCCACTCCGCTAAGGTATACATTCGACGCATACGATGAAAGTAGTCCCAATCGTCCTTATCCATTGGCGGACTACCTACTGCATCAAATGCTCTACCTTCATCGTCAAAATCAACATACTTCTCCTCAAGAAGACCATTTGCTTTTTTAAGAACATATTGATCCTTAGTCATAACGAGATGAAGATTTCTAAGGAAGTTGAATTGAACAATTTCTTTCTTAACATCAGCAACTCTCGCCACACCTATATCATCTAGTTGTTTGAATTCCTTGTTTCTTCGCCAAATACTTACAGTCGCATCACTGACACCAACAAGTTTTCTTGATTCAGTACGGGAAAAACCCATATATCGGTTCTGAAGGTATTCTGCTCTACGTTTTGCTGAATCATCTCGATCAGAGAACACAGGGAGTAGGGTTTGAACTAATTCGAGGTCGTGATTATCATTAACCATACCTTGAACATACCATAAAACAGTCGTAATGTCAATAATAGGGTTGACAACGATAGAAATATATGATATAATGATAATAACCTTAAGACATAAAGAGGTAGTATGAAAATACATGAATGTAAGGTAGTTAAAAGATGGTTAGGATTTGGTAAGTGTTGTGAGTCTTGTCATTACGATTATGAAGAGTTACCATACGGACAATATCCATTAATGGAAAAGAAGATAGGGAATCATATATTGATATTATGTTGTAGCGTAGCTCATGATGTACAACATGTAATAAACCTCTAGACTAACATTATATATATGTATCTTAATAATATAACATACATAATCTTTAAGTATCCTTATTATTCTATTTACTCTTTTATTTTTGGAGCTACCTGATGGAAGTTTGGACCTCATATACTTCAAGAGAAACCATATGTTATGTCTGCCAAAATCCAATGCCCCAAGGAACCCAAATAATCCGTACTCAAAGCAAAAAGTACGTCAACGGCCAAGTCTACACATACAAAGGCTATCAGCACTTTACTTGCTGGTTAGAGAATGCTGAAGATTGGTTTAATGCACATCCATATATATACCAGGAGAGTCGAGGAGGTGGGAGACCAGCATTAGAAATTGATGACTGTGATAGAAAAGCTAGGCACTCAACATCAGTAAAGGCATCTTTGTTGAGGAAGAAAAAGAAGGAAATGATATCTATGGGTCTCTGGGAGAATGCACGCAGTATAGATAAAGAATTAGATGGATTGAAATTAGAGTATGAACAACATGGAGGTGTACCGCATAGTAGTAATTGGTAAGAATATAAGATGAAAATGACACAGATTGTATATATAATATATAGACTAGAGGTTTAGTTTAAATGAGTATGCAACCATCATATGAACAACTTGCAACAAATAACGTCACACCCATAAAAGAACTTGAGGACCAATTTAAGCACCTTGAGGCAATTACCGATCAATTTCAAGAGCTATACGTTAGATTACAAAGTTTACATTATCGAGTTATAGGATCAGAAGATAATAAGGTAAAGCCACCAGATCAGGAGTTTAATCTCATTGGATACGTAGGCCAATTCAATCACGCCAATTATCAACTGACTGAACTTGCTCAGGAAATAGCTCAAATTATAAACTCTTTGGAGACGTATATCTGATGCAACTAGCAGATGTAGACATTCGAGACCTATGCGAAAATATGAACCTAATCACTCCCTATGACCCTAGTATGATTCAGCCGTGCAGTATTGATATTCGCCTTGGATATAATATTCTAATTCCCAATAAATCTCTCCGCCCTCTAACACTTGGTGTGGATAAGATGACCTACATCCATAGTGATACTTGGATCATCCATCCTGGAGAATTTATTCTCATAGATACTATGGAGACACTAAAAATTCCATTTAACATTGCTGGGAAGTTTGAAGGCAAGTCCAGTATAGGTCGTTTAGGACTTATGACCCATGTTACTGCTGGATTTATTGATGCAGGGTTTAGGGGTAAGCTTACTCTAGAGATAGTCAATGTAGGTCCAAATGCAATCACCCTTGTACCTGAATATCCTATAGGTCAGCTTGTACTTACTCGAATGACCTCAGTGGCAGAATTTCCTTATGGGAGTAATAAACTCAACTCACATTATCAAGATGCAATTGGTGTAGAGGGATCGAAGCTCTGAGATGCACTCATTGTCATTAGATTGGGATGCCCATTACATTAAAGAGGAGTATATTATGCCAACCCTACGCTGTACCTGCCAGGAATGTCCGTGTCAGATCTTGATCTACTATGGTAAGGATTGCAAAGAATGTCAGGATGGGTATCACATGAATGTTATAGGTACTCGAATCACTCCATCCAAAGATGATCCCGAAGCTGTTAAGCACTTTGAGTTCATGAGAGAACTTCAAGTAGTATGTATTAAGTATGGGTATACCTGCTGGGGAGATATACATGAGATTAACGTGAGGCGCAACTCACATGATGAAACCAAATGCCCTGTATGTCTCTCACATCCCGTCTCTCCTGATAGTGTAGGCCCAGACATGCAGGCTGACAGTATGTTAATGAAGGGATTTGAAGAATATCCTGTGGAGGTATTTTGTTAATACCATTACCAGGATCTGAAGAATCTAAAATAGTTGAAGAGATTTGTGCAGTGTTTAAAAAGTACCCTAAATATACATATTCAACCAAAGAAAGTACCATAGATAAATTAGTTATTACAATTACTGATGCAAAGGATCAATATGAGAACTCGCTCTGCTAAGACCGTCCGGATGATGAATGTAATTCATGCCTTACTCACTTCCCTTCCTGGAAAGGCTGCACATATAGATGAAATAATGGATGATGTAGCTTTGCATCAGTTGGTCCCAGGTGGTATGGTGCCTATGAACTCAGTACGCTCTCAACTCTCTCGGGACAGTAGATTTAGAACTTTAGGTAAGAACATCTGGGGCCTTGATGAATGACCAGACCTCACTTGATGGTCTAATGCTCCCATGTTGGGTATGTAAGCAACTGCTGATTCGTCAGGCTTATGATGAGGATGATTTATGGTTTTGGAAAAAATGGGGTCCAATACACACAAAGTGCTTATTGCTTCGGTGGGAACTTTACATTTGGGGTAATGTACCTAAATATCCAAATATTGGTCTACCAGATGACGATTAAGGAAAGTATGACTGAATTAGATTTAGAACCTAAAATTTGTGGGGCCGCTGATTGTACTACTGAAGAGGTACATCTTGATGGGTAAAAACCATTACTGCTCGGCTAATCATTGGTGGCAGTGTAATTGGGAGGAGTGTGAATTTAAAACGAAAGAAAATTGTGCTGTACATGAGTTCCTTACTTTTTCTTATCTTCAACTTCGTGGATATTATGTCCTCCCTAATGATGATAGACCTAGATTACATGTTACTGGTGAGTTAATAAATTTGAAAATTTGAATATTTTGAGAGTGATTAAATAATGTCAGCTAATCATGATAGTCCATTATGTAAATGTGATCTTTGTATTAATAACCCAGTAGCTATCTGGGCTTATGGAAATGGTTGGGATACAATTAAATATTCACTGCATAAGATTGTGACTCTAGTAGAAACTCAAAATTATGGCGAGGCAATTGAAGAGTGTGAAGAGGTTTGTAAATTATCCAAAGAAATGGATCTAATTAGAAAAATTGGATATATAATCAAAGGATAATTGAAATTTTGGAATTTTTCGGAGAGAGCCTAAATACATATGATCATGACATAATAAAGGTGACCCCAGTGGGTGAAGTATACAGGTATCTGGGTATGTGAGTTGATAAAGATTAGGTATTAGATAGTAATGAGTATTGAGTAATAATCAATCGGATCTATGATTAGCTTGAGATTGCTACCTGGTAGCTATTGACAACAACCCTCAGACGTGAGAGAATAGAACTATCAAAGTAGTGAGGGTGGAAATGAGTAAGGAAGAAGCGATCCAGTTATGCCGATCAAGCCATCATGGGTCAGTCAATTATAGTAAGGGATATCAAACGTTATCCAACCTGTACAAAGAGGCCAATGGATCATGGGCTAATTCAATGAATAAACTGTGGGATTGGGTAGATCAAAGCAGTGAAGGTGAAGCAGTGGAGTGCAACCTATATCACACCGGATCCTATCCTAAAGCTACACATCTAGCAATTGAAACAGTTGATAAGAAACGGGCCAAGATTATTGGGCGTGCTACTGTTGAATTAGATGTATGTACGCGTTGTTCGATGGATTTAGCTACCATTGAAAGGTTTGAAATCCGTAGCTTTGATTCTATTAGGAACATATGATGAATGCACATGAGGAGTTCAATACCACTATGCCAGGTAAAGAATATCAAGGGTCTGAACTTGACCGGATGATTGAAGCAGGGTACATATACATAGACGGTCTAATCTCTGCCTATATATGTAGGCCTGTCAGTAGTAATCCAAGAATTATAGGATTCTTTGGTGGGGAAGATTCAGTTAACGAATGGCTAGCTTTGAATCCATCACCTGCTACCTGGTAGTTCCTTCCACATATGGCTTGAGCATATCGAGCCATCAATGGAATGAATTAATAGGAGAATCATGATAGACCAATTACTAAGGGCACAAACAGATTATCGCAAGATGGTAAGACGAGATTTTAATCGTTGGATGAAGGAACAAACAAATTATACCAAGGAACACGTAGCTCAAAGTATGAACCGACTAGAGTGTGTCAACTATGAAGTTAACCAAAGACTATACCGATTGATTGAAGCTGATATCTATCATAGTTAACCTACCCTTACCTGCTGTCAACACTTGAAAGTCTTGGCAGTAGGAAATGGCTAGATTAGCTAAATAAAAATAGGACGTGCCTTATGACTACGGAAACTAAACTAACCACGGAAGAAATCCAGACTAATATCACTGAGACTACCAAGGCAATGAGTGAAGCACTACAAGCAAATGATATGGATAAGGTGCTAAACCTCGCTAATAATCTTAAATACCTAAAAAAGCAAGAGCTTACCCTTACCTATGAATCCCAGAAAGCAGACCGCAATGAATTTATGGTATCTATGACTCTAAAACTCAAACCATTCCATGAATTAGCTAGTACTATCGGGTGTCAGCTCAAGGTTACTGATGTGTTACAAGCTGACGGCAGCCATGCGCCAGTAGTTAGCATTACACCTGACCAAGAATTACAAGACGAAATCCTTAATGCTGCTTATGATGCCGAACAACCTAGTACCTTACGTGCTTGGACCTTTGATCAAGGTGTGGTAAGTGTAGGTACTGGTGGAACTGTGCGTACTCTATCGGTTGCTAATGGTGGCGGGACTAAAGGTTGGAGAGCTCCGAACGGCGAGGTAGTAAGTTTAGGTCAAGCATTTGATAGGTTTGCTACTGATGCGCAAAAAGTAGAAGCAAAATCAATGACTAACAATCAAAGTAATCAACTCAAGCAAAAAGTTGTGAAAGAACATGAGTATATAAAAGTGTAAGCAATTAAGTTGGTGCTCTAGGGTGACGGGTTGAAATCCGTTGCCCTTTATTTTTACCTATCGTATGCGTCACCCTACGGGGGTTGACATCTTTCCTATCATGTGATATAATTAATATCACCAAGTAAATTAAGTAGTGAGCACAGGTGTCTCGGGGATTTAATGTCTGATATTGGGAGTTTTCAAATGACTAATTATCAAGTTAAGCAGGAAACATTACTTTTATAGGAGTAGACGCAGTTATGATTGAGTGTATATTCAAGTGCAATAACCCGTACTGTATGACACCAGAGGATCAACCGGACATTAAGGATAAGGGTTGTAGTAGATGTGGTGGTACACAGTGGATGGAATATCGAGTGTTTCCATATGGATTTAAGCGAAAGAGAGTCTAAGTTATACCAATTAGGAGAAGTGATGTTTAAAATCTGTGATGCTAGAGGATTTCATATTACTTTTGAGAACGGATGGACTGCTAGTATACAATGGGGCGCTGGTAATTACTGCGATAATCACTATGCTAGCTTTAATGAGCAAAGAGAGATCAGAGATACACAAAGTACTGTTGCTGAAATAGCTGCATGGCCCCGTAGTGGCAGTTTAGTAGAATTAGATAATGATAATACAGTAAAAGGCTGGCAATCACCCGAAGAGGTACTAGAGTTTCTGAATTGGGTATCTACTCAGTCGGAGTTAAGTAATGATTTATCGAGCTAAGCCAAAGACTAAGCATGTAGTTGATTATCTTAATGAAACTTTTGATCTTAATATTACTACTTTAATGAAGGGAGTGCCAAGAGATAATGATGAATGTGCTATTGCTAATACTCTAAAGGCTAATGGCTTTACTGATGTACATGTAGAGATGAATAGGATTTTTGTTCATGGTGTATGCTATCCAACAAATCGGGAAGTATATGAGTGGATTAGTGCATTTGATGTTGGTCGGTTTAAGCAGTTCAGAGAGACTAGACACGAAGAAATATTGAGGTACTATGCAGGATATAATCAATAACCCAATGAATCTAAATCAAGTTAAGGTAGTTGAGAAGCATTACTTTCGACAGAATATATTTGCTCCTCAACTTAATTGTACATTGTGTGCTCAGCCAGCAGTAAATGGTATCCATCTAGTAATAGGAGGGAGAAATGACTAAGAAGGATTACGAGCATATAGCATATCGGATTAAGTTAGTACGGGAAGCAAAGGGAGTAGGTTCAAGTACTATTGATGTAGTTGTGCTTGCACTATGTAAAGAGTTTGAGTTACATAATCCACGGTTTAGTGTAGAGAAATTCATGGCAGCTTGTGGGTCTGAGTTACTACAACCCACTGAAATATTAAAGTTAGCAGGATATTAGGAGGATGTTATGGCAGATCAGATAATGAATATCAGTTTATGTGTATTATGTGCTAAAGACCTTCATCATGGTATCGAAGCAGGGAGAATTAATGTAGGTAGTGTAGTTAGTATTGTGGAGGAAGGGGAGTGTAAGATTTGTATTGACTTTAACTTACTCAGTGATGATGATAAGGCTAAGATAGAACTACTTGCTATGCTTGATAATACAATATCAATTATAGAGAATATAGTCAGTACATATCCAGAGGAGATAGAACATGGACATGACCGAAGAAATTAAGTTAAGTATTGAGTCTCAGATGATGCGGTGGGACATATGGATTAAGGTACAAGATGGTGTGTGTCCCGATTGTCTTGGGGGACTGAGTGCTTACTGGTGCTTATACTGTTTGAAGAGGTGGGAAGCAAATGCCGAAAGTGTTAGCTAGGTGTAACCATTGTAAGTTAGGGATAGTAGTTACTATTAAGGATAAGCAATTTGCTAAGATTATCAAAAGTGAAGATGGACATGAGTTGGTAGTAACAAATCGTCCGGTATTAGAAATGGTGGATGACTTCTTTGGCCCAACAAATAAAATTTGGAAACATACTGATGGATTTAGTTATTGGATTGCAGACCATGAAATTAACACTATAGGAAATAATGCTATTTGTGTTGAGTGTGGAGGTCAGATATCTCTAGTTGATTCGGATTATGTATATGATTTTAGTGCTAAGGAGTGAATAGTGCCTAGAGTAATTGCTAGCTGTATTAGTTGTCCACGAGAGATAGAAGTAGATATACAAGAAGGTCAAAGGGCTGAACTTATCGAGACTATAATAGGTAGAGAACCACATAGGTTAGTGATTAAAGATCGGATATTAGTTATACCAGAGGAGTTAAGAGATGCAGATGTGTCAGACTCATTATTGGGTGATAGAAGCAGCCAACGGAGAGAAGAATAGTGAAGGCGTTTGTAAGAACTGTGGAGAGGTAAAAAAGTTTACTAACTATATAGTTAGTGAGGGTTATAGCTGGGTAAATCAGAAAGGAGCATTTAGGATAAAAGAAGATCAGTATGACTAATAAGCAAGAGTTAAGACGACAGACACTGGTGGATCGTGGTGTTAAGCAAGTAGATGCAGGGAGAGGTAAGGATCTAGTAGATGATATCCAGGATAAAACACCTCAGATGCTGTTTATAGAAGGAAAGTTAGGTAAGAAGATCACTGAAGTATTGATGATGCCAATGAGTAATCGGGTATTGGCTAGGTATATTAGTGATGAGACTGGAAAGAGTATTAGTCAGTATGCTATTCATACTTGGCGGAAGCAGTTTGGGATATGTCGGGTAAGGGCATAATGGATACATTAATAGCATATACAAAATCAGGTAAGATATGGGAGCATCAAATTAGTTATGAGACTATAAAATCTTCTCACTCAGAAGATTTAATAAAATATAGACTTATAATTAATCCCCCAATTAGTTATTACATAGATAAATTTTTTATTCATGCATTACAAGAATCTTTCTCAACTGGTACATGGTGTATTGATGTAATGGGTAGAAATTATGGAGTACGTGAATCTGTATATGTAAATAGCCAAGATTTAGTAGACTACCTAACTAATAATGGATTTATGTAGATGTCAGGGCTTGAAGTGAGAACTTTGATAGATTTACTATCACTTAGAAAACCAGATAATTTATATTATCTTAAGCCTCAAATACTTGCTTATGGTGGGAGCCTTTTTATCTACGGGAAAGCCGGTACATGGAAAAGTACATTAGCTATTGATCTTTGTATGGCAATTGCTCAAGGTAAGAAGTGGTTGATCTATGATACTAGCAAAGCTAAGACACTTACATTTCAGAGTGAGCAAGTTGAGATAATGTATGCGGATAGAGTTCAGAATATTTCTAGAAAGAGGTTAATTAATGGCGTAGCTCCAGGTGATATCAGTAGTGATATGCTATATGTTACTGCACAGGATTTAAAGTTAGATGACTTCAGGGGACAAAGTGCATTTGAAGATGTACTGAAGAAGCATACACCTCAAGTATGTGTGATTGATTGCATGTATCGGAGTTTAAAAAGTACTCGGGATGAGCAAAGTGCTAAGCAGTTTCTAGATTTTCTCAGCCTAATGCAAACCAGATATGGTATTGCATTTATTATTATCCATCATCCGAGAAAGAGTTATGGTGATGATGATATGGGCTTTGATGAGATGACAGGAAGTGCTATTTTTTCGTATTGGGCCGATAGTATACTACGGGTGAGTCCTAATGGTCCTATGGTTGATGGAAGTTATCCAAATCTTGATCTCACCTGGGAGAAACTTAAGAATTGTAGTGAGGTGGTTCCAAATGTAAAATTAAGAGTAGATAAAAGTAATTTAAGATTTATCGTGAGGTAATCGGTGGAGCATATACTACTAGGGTTTCTTATTTTCACAGTACCTGGGATCTATATATTTGAAAAGAAGAGGTTTTAATTTTAATGATGCAAAATAATACTTTTAGTATGCGTGGGGATCAAGTTGAAGTTTCTGGTACTCCATTAAGAGAGTTCTCGGGACATCTTAGTGATATCAAGTTTGAAGGTAGTTCATATGGTAATACTACAGCTACAAAAGTTACATTTGAATTCACTCACGTCAATGTAATTAAAAGTATTGTTCCATATGAATTTCCTACAGCTAGTTTTGCAATGAAACATAGTAAGCATCCATCTAGTCCATGTGCTAAATTAAATAAAAGTACTCAAGAGCTGGGTTGGGGTGATACGATGGATCTTATTGGTAAAACTATTTATATGGAAGCTACTGAAGAACATAGTATAATTGATGAGAAAGAAGCAGTTTGGTTAACTTGGAGGGTAATAAGTGTTGAAGGTATAGAAGATGTAAGTGAAAAGATAAATTTAAATGATAAGGTTCTCGAATTGATTAATGGTAAGACTGAGAAAGAAGCAGCACAAGCTTTTGTGCAAGATGATAGTTTAAAGTCTTTGCAGAACTCTATGTTTGATGGGAGTTTAATTGAGGGTTTGAAAATGCAAGGGAAGCTTGAAGTGGATGCTGATGAGAGGTATGTAATAACTCAGTAACAGCAAGGTGTCCTGGGTATGACAGTAAACTGCCTAAATCCAGTTATCTTGAGGAAGTGAGTTATGAGTATTACAAAATATATCTTTGAGTGTTTGGTTGATTGTGATCCTGAGCATACTATGGGTCATGATGTAATAATTCATGCTAATCCACGATCTGAGAAAGCATTTGCTCGGTGTAAAGATTGTGAAGCCTTTACTGAAGTGAGTAAGCAGCAGATTAGAAATGTTGATCAAGAGATAGTGTTAAGTGAGCGGTTAGTGACTGAGTTAAATAATATCGTGGAGGCTAAGTGATGGAATGGGTTAGAGATAGGTCAGTTGAGCATGAGATTAGGGATCGGTTGGAGAGGAAGTATATACAGAATAGGAAGGATGAGATCCATGTTAGTGATCTGATTCATTGCTTGACTAAAAGTTTTTGGGAAAAGACAGATAAGATGGAACCTAGTGAAGCAGAGTTAATGTACTTTAGTACTGGGTTTGCTTTTGAAGAGGTGTATTTGAGGGATAGTCAATGGGAGAAGGTTGAGCCAAAGGAAATTATGGGTATTATCATGAGTCCAGATTATATCATTAAGACCAGAGATGGTGAGATGGACTTAAAGACTACTCGAATGTGGCCGGATAGTGAGGGAGTACCTAAGAAGGGTTGGCCTGAAGGATGGTTGAAGCAGTTTAAAGCATATGCTTATAGACTATGGAATAAAGAGAGTGAATATGTAGACTATCATGTAGGTATATTATATCTAACTCAAGTACCACCAGTGTTTAGGGTATTTGCTCTTAGGTTTAGTATAGAAGAATTAACTGAAAACATGGGTAATGTGCTCTCTAATAATGAGATATTACAGAGAGCATTAGATAATAGAGTAGCTCCACCACCTATTCATACTTGGGAGTGTGGATTAGATAAGGGTCAGACCATGTGTAAGTATGTTGAGCGGTGTAACTTGATTGGTTGGTTAAACGGCAATGATGCAAAGACTCGGGAAGCAGGTACTACATAGAAAGAGAGGGAAAGAGTGCTGGCTATGGAGAGGGAGTGTGAATAATAGCGGATATGGGCAAACTGCTGGAAAGATGATTCATAGGATTACTTATATAATGGCTTATGGTCCGATACCTGAAGAAATGGAATTGGATCATTTATGTAAGACAAGAAATTGCTATAATCCTAGTCATTTAGAACCAGTGACTCATTCAGAGAATATGAAGAGGAGTAGTGCGGGTGATGTAATTAGGGAAAGGGCTAAGTTGATTACCCATTGTCCAAAGGGTCATGAGTATACAGAGGAGAATACCAGGATATCTTCGGGAAAGAGAGTATGTAGGCAGTGTCATAGGGAAAGAGGTAAGAAGTGAAAGGTTGGAGATCTTGTAGGAAATGTCATCAGTTAAGAATGCAGTGGGGTAGGAGTAAAAATGGTAGAAGTAATTGAACAAGCTTTAGAGATGATCCCATCCATCATCACTAACTATGGTGCGGAAGGTACTACTAAGACTTCATTTGCGATCACTTTCCCGCCGAAGGTTGCCTTTTATAATCTTGAATATGGTGGGCATCGTGCTTGGGGTTGGAAGAAAGTAGTTGATAATGGGAATTTAATTATTAGGGAAGTTAAGTTACCTTACAGGAGTTTAACTATCAGGTATGATACGGTTACTGGATATTTGAAGGCATGGAAGGAGTTTACTGAACAGTTTCAAAGGGATTGTGAAGATCCGGAGATTAAAACAATTGTTTGGGATACTGGTACTAAGGTCTGGGCATTGGCTAGGGATGCGTGCTTGGAAGAAGTTCAGAAGACTTCACCAGCACGGAAGCAACTTCAGCAAATGGAGTATGGGTTGCCTAATAGATGGATGGAGAGTTTATTTAGTATGCCTATGCCTAGTAAGACGTATTTAATCATTACTCACCATGAGACTGATGAGTATATGCCATTGTTAGATCCAAGTGGTAGACCTGTGTTGGATGAGCAAGGAAATCCTAAGAGTTATACTACAGGTAAGAAGATTCCGGATGGTTTTAAGCAAACTAAGAACCTTAGTGATTGGGTGCTTAAGAGTTGGATTAAGCAAGATGAAGGTGGGATAGTACCTATGTGTACAGTGGAGAAGAGTGCCTATGGATTTGATCTTGTCGGTATGGATCTGGAGTATCCTGGATATGATCAGTTGATTAAGAGGTTGGATTTGTTGGGGAGAATTTAATGCACGAGTTTCAAGTAATTGTAACTAAATATGATTGGATGCCTGGTAGTATTATTCGCAGAATATGTAAAAAATGTGGATTTATGTACACATTAAATTATGATCCAATGGGAATTAGTAATTGGTATAAAGATTGTATTGAAGATACTTTAGAGAACGTATGCAAGGAATGAAGGAGGGATTTAATGCATGATTTTCAAATAATGGATAATATATATTTATTTCCTCATAGATTAATAAAAATATGTTCCAAGTGTGGAGTTGTCTATGAATTCAGTGCTCGACTAAAAGACCCAAAAATAACACAAATACCTTTAGATAGTACTGGTGATGACATAAAAATATTTAGTTGGAATTTATTACCAATTGAAATTGAAGATGTTGAAGGGCTTAAAGAGTCTATATGCAAGGGATGAAGGGAGTGTTGTATATTGATCACTTTGAGCCTATTCATATTATCGAGTCGATTAGGACTGTAGTGGAAGTAGTTGCTGTAGTTCCATTGAATACCTGGGGTAAAGCTGATTACTACTGGATAGATATGCAGGGGAATGAGAGGATGTATGAAAGGAAGCAGATTAGTGAGGCATTGAGTGATTTAAATGCTGTTGAAGAGCAGTTGGGTAGGCATCTTAGGGAGTGTGATGAATTGGGTTTGGTGGTTGAAGGGGTAGCGGTGCCTTTGGCTAGTGGGGTACAGATTTATAGGGTGGACAACAATCTGACAACGTTTCGCCGTGGGTATGAACATAAGAATCAGGCTAGTCTATGGGACAGATGGGAAGCGTTTAAATGGTCGTTGTGGCATGAATGTGGGGTGTATGTGGCTGAGGTTTCAACATGGCTAGGGACTGCTAGGCATATAGTCAAGGCTTTCCAACAATCCTATAAGACAGAGCACACGACGCTACAACGCTACGTGACGCCTCATATTCCACCCTATGACCTAAACCCGCACATAGACAATCTCTGCCGAATTAAAGGCCACAAGGAAGGCAGGAATTGGGGCATTGGCGAGAAAGGAGCAAAGATCTTAATCGACGAATTCGAGACTTACTATAATGTAATCACTGCTAAGTATAGTGATCTAGTTGGTCTTATGGGTGGTACCTGGACTAGAAGTTTCTTTGAAGCAATTGGGAGAGGATAATGGAATGTAATAAATTTATACCAGGAAGTAGATGTAAACAGGGAAATAAGGTTTATGGACGAAGTTCACATGCTTGTAGTTCAAGATGTAGAGATTTAGTAATAATAAATAATTACCTTAAGGCAATTAAAAAATTACTTATAGAATTGGAGGATTAATGGAAGTTAGAGATATTAAGCCCGAGTGGTTCCGAGCTTTTGCTTATTTAACTGACGAAGGTATAAATGAGTTAACTTTGGAGCAAAGAAAACGAATGGAGCCGAAGTTAGATATGGTTAGTAGAATCGCGCATAAGATGGCAATGAATATGCTGAGGGGGACGGTTAAATATGATAATGATGATTGGACAGTTATGCAATGGTTAGAATACTTAAAAAATAACAGTATAGATAGTTTGAGTTATACATACTTATTAGAACAAGCTATGATAAATGAGAGGTGGATTGATAGCTAAAGATTATTGGGTAGAGTGTGCTTGTAAGTTGAGGGAGAAATGTAAGAAGTGTGGTGGTACTGGATGGATACTAGTGCTAATTCCAAAAAGCTTTGAGTATATGGTTAGGAATGGTTGACCTGGATTAAGATATTAGTAAATAAGAATGGGAGGTTGGTGTAATGTTTGATTTTCCAGTATGTATGCAGTGTGGTGAGGGTCAGTTAGTGCCACTTAGTGATTATGGTCAACAGGGTGCGAGTGTATTGTACAAGGCTTGGATGTGCATTAATCCGCAATGTAACTTTAATATTAAGGTTCGTAATGGAGATATTTATCGTAATACTGAAATTACTGACATAAAGAGTATATGACTGAAGAATTTAAATTAGAATCACAAAGAGTCATAGATCGCCTAATCAATTTAAATGCTGATTCTTTTATCCCTAGACCTGTTAAAGTAATTAATATGTTATTAATTAAACTTATTAAAGAAAGAATTAATGATTAGGAAGTAAACTTATGAGAGTATACTTGGGGAATTCCCAGGAGATATTGAAGGACTGGAAAGAGTTTTTGATTCATCCACCGAAGAGAGTGGGAGTAGATACCGAGACGGTGAGTATTGATGATATTAGCTTAATCGGAATTGGTGTAGCTTATAGTGCAGTCGATGCGTTTTATATTACCGTTGATGACGATGATTTTCCAGAGTTAATTAAGGTACTAAAGCGGAAGGATGTAAGGAAGGTATATCACAATGCTCCATTTGACCTTAGAGTACTGAGGAAGTATGGGGTTGATGTAAATGAAGTGGATGATACTGCATTGATGGCTAGGTTAGATATGCAGAGAAGTGCGGTGTTAGAGGATGTGAGTATTTGGGTGCAATATGAGCAATTTGGTGACCGGCAGACTAGTAGAATGAAAGGGTTGTTTGCTGAGCACGGGGTAAGTAAAGTATTGGATCTCCCTTTTGAAGTACTCGCACGGAAGTGTTGCCGAGATGCCCAAGCTACTTGGCTATTGTATGAGTACTTTACTGATAAGATTCACATGCCTTATTATGAGAAAATGAGACGGTTAATTGGAGTGTTGAGCAGGATAAGTGCTCAAGGGATAAGGTTGGATCAAGAAAGATTAGAAGAACTTAGGGTATATTATGATCAGAAAGTGATCTGGTGGAGACAGATCTTTGCTCAATGGGGAGTTAATCCAGCAAGTCCTAAGCAAGTTGGGATGTTACTGGCTGAGAGGGGGAATTTCTTACCCCCAACTAAGAATAAAACTGCATTAGTTACTGATAGTGATCATTTACAAGCGTTGAAAGATCCAGTTGCTCATGCAGTGTTGGAGTTTAGGCGGAGTAATAAGATGCTGGGGACTTATATTACTCCACTGATTGGATGTGAGAGAGCATATACTACGCTGAAGATGGAAGCAGCTACTGGGAGGATTAATAGTACTAATGCGGGTAAAGGTCAGCCAGACAGGAACTTACAGAATATTCCAAAGAATGCTGAGGGTAAAAGTGGGTCTAATGACACTATTCGGTCGGCGTTTATTCCTGACAGTGGAGTATTCACGAAAATGGATAAGAGTCAAGTAGAGTTGAGGATACTTGCTGAACTGAGTGGTGATGAGGTGATGAAGGAGTTGTTCTTGAATGGAAAGGATTTTCATGGCGATACTCAGGAGAGCTTAGGGATAAGTAGAGTGTTTGCTAAGAATGTGAATTTCAGTAAAGTGTATGGTGGAGGTGCTGAAGGTACTGCTAAATTAATTGGTACTGATGATGTGAGGAAGGTTAAGAGGATCATGGATCAGTGGGATGAAAGGTATGTACAGGCGAGTAAGTGGTTAAAGCAGCAGGAAATCGATGGAATTAGGGATGGGTATGTGGAGACTATGGGTGGGAGGAAGATTGCGCTGCCTTTTGATCGCGGAGAGGATCATGCTCGAAAGTGTGCGAGGAACTATCCTATACAGGGGAGTGCTTTTGAGGATATTGCTGAGTTAATGTTAGATGAAGAAGTGCTTAAGTATCTTGATATTACTCGTCTGCAGATCCATGATGAGTTGATACTGGATGGTGATGTTGAGGTTGAGGGTATGGAGTGGAATAAGGAGAAGAGTGAGAAGGAAGGACATAATATTTGGGATGTGACTGGAAGATTGGCTTGGCTTAGTGGATATTATGCGCCTCTTGAAGTTAAGAAGGTAACGAGATGGGGATAAAGCAAACACAACTTAATTTCTTAATTTTACAATTAGAAAAATTAGATAATAATTGTTTAATTTGGCCTTTTCATATTGCTCCAAATGGATATGGTAGAGTCTGGGCTATGGGTAAAGCAAGAAGTACTCATAGAGTTGCTTATGAATATATGTATGGAGAAATTCCTGTAGATTTACAAGTAGATCATCTATGCAGAACTCGTGCTTGTTATAACACTAATCATATGGAATTAGTTACTAACCGAGAAAATGTTATTAGAGGTAATGCCGCAACAAAGATTAATGCTTTTCATCGATCTAAGACTCACTGCCCACATGGACATGAATATAACGTTGAAAATACATATATTGACCTTAGAAATCATCGACATTGTCGAGCATGTCATAGAATAAGTGAATATAATAGATATCGAAGGTGAAGAGATGGGGATAGTCACTAAAAAAGATTTAATAAAAGGTCTATCTAGAGTTCAAGCATATGATAAAGGGTATAGGAAAGGCTATAAGACAGGTAAATTATATAACTACAATAAAATTGATATATTTATGGAGAATCAAGGTAAAATATTATACCAACAAGAGATAGAATTTAAATCTTCTTTGAATAAAAAAATTTACTTACTAAAACAAGCACATATAAAGGATAGAAAACAATTAGCTCATACAGCTCTTTCTGATATTATCAGTAGTCTTAGTATAGAAGTATCACAAGTATCAACTGAGCTATTAAATATGAGATTAGATTATTGGTATAAAATTATTGAGGGTAAGTAGATGGGGATAAGGTGTTGGCTCCTAGGGCATAAGTTGAATTATATTAATCGTGTTATGGGTTATCATAGGATTGAGAATAGTCTTGCGTTAGATCAACCACTGCAACTACATGAAAGAGTTTTATTAATTAAAAATGAAACAGAGGTTATAATAAGTATTACTTACTGTGAGCGATGTAAGTATGAGTAACACACTACCTAATTATCAGTAATAGTTTAAATACGAAAAATCTTACTGCTGATGATATTATTAATATGTTAGTAAGTATAGGATTATAAAGGAAAAGATGGTAATAAAACGTCAAGGTAGAGTAATTTTAGATGTTCCAGTATATCATTACAGTAGACCTGGATATATTTATTCCTATAGTAGATCATATCAATTTTATACTTCAGAACCTCCAAAGATTAATAAATATATATTTAAATGTCAAGTTAGATTATATGGTGAGATTATTAAAAATGGTAATATATATTACCGGAGAAAACCCTTAAGATTTCCAGTACTAGAATATGCTAAATCTCCAGTTAATTTATTAGGAATAACTAATGATGAAAAAAATCAAATATTAGCATCAATTAAAAAATTAATTTGTAAACAATTATTGGTAAAAAAATTACATTGTATAGGTATAGATACCCTAGATGTAGAGTGTTATGAATAAAGTAATTGAATATAAGGTAGGAAAGAAGTGGTACACGTTTGTATTTGATGGAGAAGTGAGAGTCCGAGATGGTCCAGGTAGACCAAGTGTAGTTAATAAGGAATTGAAGTCTCGACCTTGACTATATTTTCACTGTAGGGCTAGGTTTATCCCTAATAGATTTTGGCAAAAATTTTGCTCCGATAAACATAAGAAAATGCACTGGAAAGATTTGCATAAATTACACACTCGAAGTAATAACTCTAAGCTTGCACGAGCTAGAAGAAAAAAGGCTGCCCAGAAGAGAGAGCAGCCCAAGTATGTTTATAAGATTATGGAGTCTAATGAATAAATTAGATATGATTGGAGCTTTTATAGGTATTATATGTGGTTTAATAATTCTAAATTTAATGTTTTGTGATTAAGGATTCTGGAGTGGAGTAGCCTGACGACTTGATGTTTGCACCCTGGGATTAGCTGCCATTTCAGTTCGGTTGGTTAGATGATCCCAGTAATCACGGTGACGTTCTCTTGCATCGGTTAGGAAGCGGTCAGCATTTTGATTTTCTCGATCAGCAGTTTCTAAATATCCACGAGATTGGTTTATATATAAGTTACCTAGGGATAATTGACGATCTATAAGTTGTGTCCGAGCAATTGCTTCTTGACCGTAGGCGATACCTACCTGGACTATATGAGAGGCTATTGCGATTCTTTGAGTTGATTCTTGGATAAATCCATTAGATACCTGAATTATACTATTAGCGATATCTACATGGCTAGAGGATTCTTGAGCATATCCAGATGCAGTTTGTGTGAGCTGAGCTGCAATAGCTATTCGAGCTGAGGATTCTTGGATAAATCCTAATGCTACGTTAGTTATATTACTAGCAATTGCAATCCTACCACCGGCTTCTTGAGTAAATCCTGCTGCGGCTGATTGGATTGAGAGAAGTTGATTTCTACGTTCAGTAGCAGCTTGACCATATGCTTCACCTACTGATCTAAGAGCTTCTACGAATTGGATTCTAAGTCCAGCCTCATTATTATATGAGTTAGCAGTGTTTACATTACCCTGAGCTTCTGAAAGGCTAACTTGTTTTTGAGCAATTCTTGTACTAGCTTCTTGAAGAAGAGCTAAGCTTTGATCAATACGCTGTCTAGCTTCTGTATTAAACCCTGATGCAATTATAGTTTGTACTTCTCCATACTTAGCATAAAGTTCAGCTACTCCCGCACCTGTGTTTACAGCGTTAATGAGTGAGTCACCAGCGGCTAGTTGATTTTCTGCTGAATCTTGACCATCAACTCCAATTGTATCAGTTTCTAGGTGATCTTCAATTTTATCTAGTGCAAGATCTACTCCTCCAGAAGCTTTTAGTATATTATTAGCTAGGTTAATGGCTGTTTTTACTAGTTCATCAATATCAGTTACATTTGCATTAGACAGAATAGCAAATGCTTTTGCTGTTTCAGCAGCAGCAGCATCAAGGGTAGTTTCAATATTATCTACAAGTACATTAGGTGGACAAGTAGCAAATATATCAAGCTGAGCAAGAATAGTTTCCATGTTATCGATTGATGCAGTTATACTAATAGATAAAGGATCAGCAGCAGCGTCAGTTAATGCAAGAGCTACTTTAGCTGAATCAAGGGCGGTATCAGCGTCAAAAAATGGACCATCAACTGTTAGTTGATCAATTAAATCCAATACAGTATTAGCCGCAGCAGCGGCAGTTGTAGCATCAAGTAATGGAACTTTACTTACATCATTAACCTTATCTAGAGTTACCTTCATTACATCAAGAGCTAATGCAGCTTCGGCATAAGGGCTGTTAGCAAGGGAGTTTAGTAGAAGATTTATAGCCTTACTACTGTCAAGAGCAAGTTCTGCATCAGCCAGGGGAGTGGATGCTAGAGTGTTAACTAAATCTAATGCTGTATTCATTGCATCTAAAGCAGTATTAACAGCAGTTATAGATGTATCAATATCAGTTTGATCGGCATCAGCTTGAGCTAGAGCATTTCTTGATAAGGCGTGATAGGTGAGTGCTTGTAGGTTACGCTCTCGGTGTTTGGAGAATAGGGAGTATGCAACTGCTCCTTTTACTACTACATCATCAAGAAAAGCTGGATGGGAACCTGCAGTGGAGGCACTTGGTTTAGTATGCTCGGCTTTATACCAGATGTATATGTAATCGTTTTCAGCAAGATTAGTTTGAGTATTACCTTGCTTAGAATTTAACCAAAGTATATCCCCCCATCTGGACCACGATTCAAAGTTTTGAACCATAGTACCACCAGTTGGATAATACTCTACACGCTCTATACTGATTAGATCAGTGATTGAGGATATATCGATTCCTTTGAGGGATTTTTCATAAGTTGCGCGTAGACTATCACAGTCACATATAGAGCCTGTTGAGAGGACTTGGATTCGACCTTGAGTATAGTCTATTATATAGTCGGTGTATTCAACATAGGTAACAGTTGCACCTGAGTCAGTAATTATGACTGTGCTTTGAGTTTCAATAGGTTTATTTGCAAGATTTACCCAGATATCAGAATTAGCTATTACAACTTCAGCAGTTACAGTTCGAGTATGTAAAACTTCAATATGTAATAATTCTCTAGGTGCAAGGCGAGAAATATCTGAGACTACTTCTGATACTGCCTGGTCGATGATATCAGTGGTGAATTTCTGAATCACATATACATCCCCCACATCCCAGTCATCTTCAGTTCCACCAGCTAATGGAGCTGTGATTGTAGTAGCAGTGAAGGACACGATAGTTGATACAGAACCATCAGTGTCGTTGATTATGGTATCACCAATTTGTACACCACGTTCTATGAAGTTACCCGCTGAATCTGTGAGGATAGCATCACTAGCACAGCCATCATGAGTGCCTGTAATGGATACGTCTGCGAGTTCTGCACGAACAGCTGTTCGGATGGTTACAAGATTATCAGTACCCATAGTTACTCCTAAGTTCCTATTAGTATAGCTGAGAATTCAGGGGAGTATTTATCTACATTAAGGATGTCCAAGTTTCCACCAGATGTTTGGAAGACACGAACCTCAAAATAATCATCAGCGGCGCAATCCCAGACTGTATAGATGTTTTGATTTGAGTTTGGAGTAATTGCACCGGCTGGAGCTTCAGCAAGTTCTGAAACTATAAAAACTCCACCATTAAGTCTAATGCTTACATATCTTTCCCGAGATGAATTACTTCCCCATGAGATATTAACATGGAAGATGTATTTACCTGCTGTGTTTATTGTAATGCGGTCAGGATTACAGCATGGATCATGCATTGAGTCAGTATCGTATCGCTCAGTATCAAAGGTTACAGTAGTTGCAGTACTAGTTGTAATTGTTTGACCACAACCACCGTCAGTTAAATGACAACCAATAGTTTCACGAAGGCCGGTTGAACCAAAACTTCTAGATATCATAGGCTTATTAAAGCTGCTGCAAATCTAGATGCCCATTCAGATTGCTGGGAAACGAATAAATCAATACAACATGCTGAATCTTGATAAACTATTACTTCCATATAGTCACCCGATATGCAGTCCCAGACTACTGAGAGATTCTGTCTGTTTCCAACTGAAGTTATAAACTGTTCTTTAGATGCTGCAACTATATCTCCACAGGCTCCATTTAGACGGAATTGTACTTCTCGACTCCCAGAAGTTTCTTGTTGCCAGAGGATAGTTATGAAAAATAAATATTTACCTGGAGTATTAATGGTTATTCTTTGATCTAGTCCACATGGGTCATGCATGGAATCGTTATCGAAGGTTTCTGCATCAAATTCCATTACTGTGTCAGTGTCGGCTGTTATATCTTGATTTGATGTATGTCTTACACGGCAACCTATGTTTGAATCTGCTATTGATGCAGCATTTGATCCACCAAAACTTGGTGATAGTGGCATTAGTTGACCTTTATTACTGAAAATTCAGGTGAGAAGTCGGCTGATTTAAGTACATTAAGACTTACTCCGGAGTTTTGAAATACTTCAAGTTCAAAATAATCACAAGCATCAGCAAGCCAGATTGAAGTCATACAAAGACGATTACCTGTACTACCTAGGAGTGTTTGAGCTACTGCTCGGGAGGATATGAAAGTAGTACCATTTACACGTATTCCCATACGTCGATAGCCGCTGTTGTTAAAAGCCCAGAAGATACATGCGTATACAGCATAGATTCCATCAGAGGGTACGGTTATCTTAGTATTATCACATGGGTCATGCATTGTATCAGTGTCAAAACGTTCAGTATCAAAAGCAAATATAGTTGCTGAATTATTAGTTATTGAAGTATTACCACTATCAGTTATTCGACAACCTATAGCAGGTGCAAGGGCGACTCCAACTCCCAGACTCCCTACCATTGTCATAATGCCTGCTTTGCCCAGAAGACTGTGATATCTATTTGTCCAGATACTGCTTCTAAGAATATACCCATTGGACAGGCTACGTTACGGATAAGTCCTCCAGATTCATTAGCTACTAGATTGATTTCTTCTATAATTCTCTCATTTGTATCCGCTCCATGACGGATAGTAAAAGATGCTACAGCGGGAGTAGATGCTGATTCAGCCACAGAGAATCCTCGGTATATAAGTCCAGGTAAAGCAGCTTGCATAATTACATCAGTAGTTCGACCGTTGAAGTGAGTGAAATCATCTACTTGATCGGTTATGGTGTCGTTATGAGCGGATTGATATTCAATCCAGGACATTACTGCACTAGCTTGGGAGCCTAAGTAGTTGTTAGCTTGAATTTCTAAGGGCCAAATAGGAACTGCTGGATCTTCATTAGGTGCGTCTAGAGTTATACTTATTGAGCCTAAGAGGTCTGGAGTTTCAGATTGATAGGTAGGACTACAAAGGAATATTGCTACGTGTGAAGTCCACTGTACCATCCAGACACGTTCACCAACACCATTAGATGATGCTGCAATGTATTTATCAAATTTATCATCTAGGATTATACGAGTTTCTACACCTTGACGACGAGTTAGACCTTCTAGACGGCCACCTTTAGTTTGAATTAGGCAACAATTCTCATCATTAGCATTACCGAAGCCAAAAGATTTAAATGGGAAGTCTACTACATCGGATAGACCAAATACAGTTGAAGCAAGGGGATCGTTGATAGTACCTCGATGTAGAAGGCCAGTACCAGCTCCATCAATCCAGACTACATTTACTGAGGCTTCGGAGAATGCT
>Ga0114923_10000441_pt1 | contig 33733 bp, 53 predicted proteins | sample SumtaG_FD_89578 | JGI IMG/M metagenome (GOLD analysis project Ga0114923, IMG submission 89578) | Deep subsurface microbial communities from Indian Ocean to uncover new lineages of life (NeLLi) - Sumatra_00157 metaG | ecosystem: Environmental > Aquatic > Marine > Oceanic > Sediment | place: near... | reverse complement strand
TACATGAGCCGGATGAGCAACCAGCTGTCCTACAAGGTCTGTGAAGACGTTGGTTCGGAAGAGCGCTTCCTTGATTCGCCGGGTGTGCGTGACCCGATACTCGTCTGGTCCGATGGAGAGCTGACTGGCTACGGGAAGCAACTACTGAAATGACAAAAGAGAACATCAACCCTGAAGTGAAGAAGAAAGCTGAGCGGCTCATGCGGATGGCACTCGATGAGAACAAGCCGCGCAGCGTGAATGACATCCAGGACGCGATCAACCTCATGAATGAGGTCATGGTTCATGCTCTTGAGTTTTCTCCCAGTCTGGTTGTCCTTGCTCCGACGATCCGAGACTGTCTCAAGGAGTTGTTGGAACGCAGAGAGAAGGACGATGATGAGTAACGGGCTGAAGGCTGGAGTGGCGTTCTCTCTGCTTGCGCTCGTGGCGTGTAGTGACGCTTCGTGTGCAAGTACTACGAGTATCGGAAGCAGCATGAAGGTGACGTTGTACTCGGGCGGAAAGGCTGTGCGGACGTGGACATCGACCGGCAAGGTGAAGAACGCTCCTCGCGAGGAGATCTTCGCGTTCAAGGACAAGGAGACAAGGGCGTTCGTCCGCGTCACCGGAACGGTGAGTGTTGAGGAGATCAAGTGAGGTTGAGATGAGCGACAAAATGACAGGAGCCTTAGCCGAAGCGATGGAGGAGTTGCATCTTCTGGGGGCGATCGACGCGCTCAAGGGAGTTCTTGAGTGCAGGTTTGAGTCTGGAGGCGAAGGTTGTAAAGTCGTTGATGTGGCTGACATTCAGGAGCAACTGGAAAATCGTCAGCGCGACCTCTTGCGTATCCGGACGAGTCGCAAATGAGAGCGAGTGGCAGGAGGAAGGGTCTCAAGGGTGTGAGGTGCGAGTACTGCAAGAAGAAGACGCGACGGCCGCTCCACGTCAATGTGGACTATGGTGGGTCAGGTCGTGTTAGCGGTGACGGCTGCTGTAGGTCGCCGATCTGTCAGCGGTGTCTCAAGGCACGCGGCTGGGTTGACGAGCAGTTCATTGATGGACCGCCATGAAGGACCGCCATGAAGGACATGACGAACAAGGAGACCGCAGCTGAGATTCGTCGGGTGGTCGCATTGGGTACTCGTCCTCTTTTTTCCTGGCCTACGGACAATTGCGGCTACGACCAGCACATTCGATTTGTTCTGTGGCGCAACAAGTACTGGAATGAAAATTACCAGGGAGATTCGTTCGCGCAGTTCTGTCTGGAGTATGCAGACATGCTGGAAAAAGAGGACTACGAGGCGTACATGGAGGAGCAGCGTCTGGCGGTCATGAAACAGGCGAAGGAGGAATCAGATGGCGGAGAAGCTTTATCTGGGTGACGCGGTGTATGTTGACGTCACGAAGCACGGGGAGATCATTCTGACGACGGAGAACGGAGTTCGAGCGACGAACACGATCGTGCTTGAGCCGAAGGTGTTGCAGTCCTTCCTTGACTATCTTCAGACGGAGGAGGTCATCCACTTGTGAGTACCCTGGCGGACTGCGAGATGTGCGGGATGTGCTTCGTACGGTGGAAGCACGGTCCAGCGGCTGTCTGTAAGGACTGTGCGGACATGTTTGTGAGGTTCATTGATGACACGGTTCTCGACGACTTGGACTGCTGTGAAGACAAAGACGATACACGAGACGGTGACGGATGATCGCATCTCTCTGTGGACGGAACTGGGATCCTGCTGCGAGCTTGATCGATATCGAAGAGTTAAGTTTCTTTGGCCTACAAGTGTTGATCGCTGCGACTTACCTCTTGAGACTACGAGTAAGCTTTTTTGGTTCACCCGTCTCAAGGCAAAGATTGAGGGTCAAGGCGAGGGGACGCGTTTGATGAAGCGTCTGGTTGAGATCTTGGACGAGAGAGAGATCACAGTCGTGAACGCGCTCAACCCGTACGGTTCCATGGACATGCAGGCGCTGACTGGATTCTACAAAAAGTACGGATTCATAGAGGTTGAGAAAGGCTTGATGATAAGGAGGCCGAAGACGCATGAACCCGATCCAGTTCCCTGAGCAGAATACGATGGTCGCGAAGGATCAGCCTGAATACCTTGACTTGCCAGCGTACTGGTCTCCTGCTTCTGACGGTGAGGTGATCTCATGCTGGAGGCTGACTTTCTGGGAGAGGATCCGGGTGCTACTGACTGGCCGCCTGTGGCTGCGGCAGCTCACTTTCCATGAACGTCTTCAGCCGCAACTTCCTCAGATCGAGAGGCCGTTTGGAGAGAAGAAGGAGTGATTCGTTGCCCTACGAGCTGGCCAACTGTGAGTGGGTGTTGCTCAGGGAGATTGCCAATCGATCGTTCAAGCGGCTGGACATCGCGCGAACGTACTATCTGGCGATGAAGTCATCTGAGCGCGACAAGGTAAACTGGGAGAAGGTGAACAAGGCGATCATCGAGAGATGGAGCATGAGTGGGCTCGAATACATCAAGACGCAGGCGTGGAGCGGCAAGTGTTGGAAGAACTGTGGATGGAGACCGGTTGAAAAGTAAGGTGCGTCATGTGTCATTTGGAACCGGCGTCATGACGTATCCCCCTGGGCTTGTGCGGCAAGGCTGCCACCCGTCGACAGGCTCAGGGTTTTTTAGCATCTCACTCCTCCGCTGGGGGGCGCACAATCTCCTCAACCCCATCAAGCTCCGTGCGCCCCCTGGCATTTTTCAAGAGGAACAATTCATGAGCAAGAACCCGTGGATCGTGGTCGAGTTTACCAGGAGCGAATCAAGCCAACCGCCACTTGGTGACCAGCTCCAAGAAGCCATCAACGAAAACTTAGACCGGAACTATGTCTTACATAGTTGGCAGTTTGTATCGACAGACTCTGATGGTCTATTGTACGAGACGATTATCGCCATCTTCAGAAAGCATGTCGATTGATGAATCCGATTGACGAACTTTACGAAGGCTGGGACTACATGTGCGAATGTGGTACCGCCATGGTGACCACGTATCCGAAGCAGTGGGTCTGTGATAGCTGTGGTTTTATCTACCTGGCGGAGAAGGGTGTGTCGTTCGAGGACGCTTACAGTGCCAGAAAGGGGGTGACTGATGAATCCATACATCAAGGCGATTCTTGACCTGAAGCTTGATCTCGACAAGCAAGCCGTCCCGCTTGATGGCCGTAAGATTCGGATTTCTGCCGATTGCGCGAGAGAAATTGCTTACGACAGTCTTGGCTATTCGTTTGGCGACTATGGACAGACCCGTCTGGCTATATTCTCCAAACCAGAACTCGCTGTCGGGTCAAGGATCTTTGGTTTCGATGTGGTGGAGGTCTCCGGTGACGAGACGGTTGTTTTCCTGGGGGATGAGATGAAGGTGACACAGACCGAGTACGGCTACTGGAACGACCGCGTGAACAAGCACAAGAAGTTGATCTTCGGTGCAATCCTTGGTTGCTTGTTCAGGCACAAGACTCAGTACATTGATCTTGATAACATGCGTTTCAAGATCGTCCCATGGCCCCCAGGAGAGGAGATGGAATGCCGATCTACTGCGACATCGACGGAACGCTGACGGACAAGCCTCACCATTCTCACGGGGCTCCACGTCCTGACGTCATTCAGAGGTTGAAAGACGCGATCAAGCTTGGTCACGAAGTTGTGCTCTGGTCTGGACGTGGCTCGACTTATGTGAAGTCCTTCGCCATACAATATGGAATTGACGCGATAGCCTGTCTGTCAAAGCCGACACTGGTAGTCGACGACAAGCCGGACATTCGTCATCTTCCAGGAGACGTCCGGTACAAACCGATCACCCCGGAAGAATTCTTGAAGAAGGACTTGAAATGACGCTCTGGCTTTCTTGCGGCTACTATCCCAGTTGGATCTCTCTTCACTACAAAGAGCCGAAGTGGAACGAGAAAAGGATTCAGTGGGAGGGTTATACGTTGGCTTGTCCAAGTGACATCAGGAAGATGTTTCCGAAGCTCCCTCTTCCCGGAGAGTTGCTTGAGATTGAAGTGACGCTCAAAGAAACCTGGGTGATGGTTGACGATGTTTGATGAACCACCCGAACCACCTGAGCCCGAAGATGACCCGGAAGGGTACGCGCAGTATCTCAGGCGTAATGTCATCGCTATGGCCCGTCGCTACTTCGTCGAGCACGGTCATGAGGAGCTTGAGGCGAAGGACTCGTACGCGGGGCTGCCGTGCATACCTGGGGTACCAGACCTGCGCAAGGCCACGCTCGAGGACATCATCGCGACGTACGCGGGGCTGCCGTGCATACCTGGGGTACCAGACCTGCGCAAGGCCACGCTCGAGGACATCATCGCGACGATCAAGTACCTCGATGACTGGAAACGGGAGTTCAAGCTGGAGGACATCGACTGAAAGCTTGCTTTCATCCATTTTCGGTTTGACTTGGCAATTCAGGCTTCGGTCGATAGTCTGATGGTATGGAGAAGTCAGAAGCCAGGAGCCAAGAGGATCGAGAAGAGGTCTTTAAGGACTGGGCTGCTCGCAAGTACGAGACCCTCAAGCAGCTTGCTGAGGCGTACGGGATCCCGAGCGTTGAGACGATCCTTTCGTGGATCAAGCGCTATAACTGGGGTGAGCGGCGAGCTGAGTTCGTCGAGGAGGTCTTCGCTAAGGACGAGAAGCGTGGACGCGCGGTCCAAGAAGCCAACGAGATACATCTGAAGGGCTGGCGCGTTCTTATTGGCCAGGCGATGAACCTGATCCAGCCAAGGACGAACTCTGCTGGGAGGCTTATTCCGGTCGATGCGGCCGTGCTGGATAAGGTATCGAGCATCCTTACTCGTGCCCAGAAGGGTCAGCGTCTCGCCATTGGTGCGGATCTGAGTGCCAACCAGGATCGCTCGAAGCGTGTCCGGGTGACGATCGGCGAAGAAGGGACTCCGACGGAGCTCAAGGTCCTGGCGAAGGAGGTCCTTGACCAGCACGAAGAGGCCCAAAAGCAGGACGCCGCTGGTTGAGGTGACGCATGGCCCCGCCCAACGTCGTCAAGGCCAAGATCAACTTCGTGCCGCACATTCACCAGGCGCGGTTCATTCTGAGTGACTCTCAGACGGTCGTCGCCGTAGCGGGAGCTCGGTCGGGGAAAACGCTCAGCGGGAGTGCCCGGGCGCTCGACATGGTGATCTCTCAGCCGAACTACGCCAAGGTTGATCGCAAGGCCCAGATTCCCTACATGGTGGCGATCGGGACTGAGAACTACCCGATGCTGAAAAGGGTGATCCTGCCGGCGTTTCAGCGCATATGTCCGCAGGAGCTCAAGGAGGGGCCGTACCACTGGACGGATCACTTGCAGAAGGTCTGGGGGGTGAAAGGGCTCACGTACGTGTACTTCCTGTCGTGCCGGGATCCGACGTCGTGGCAGGGGCTGGATCTCCACGGGTGCTGGTTGGACGAGTTCGCGCTCGTGAAAGAGGCGATGTACGACGAGATCCAGACCCGCCTGGCGAATCAGATGGGCTGGCTGCAGCTGACTGGGACGCCGCGGGGCCCCAACTGGGCAAAGAAGAGGCTCTACGACGAGTGGATCAAGGAGGATTCAGCGCTTGACGTGGATTTCTTCACCTGGACGACTGCGGACAACCCGTTCTTCCCACGTAAGATCCTCCAGCAGAAGCGGGAAGAGATGCCTCGCCGGTACTTCCGTCGGACGTTTGAGGCTTCCTGGGACACGTTCGAGGGCCAGGTCTACGAGGACTTCCTGGAAGAGCTCCATTGTAAGCCGATCGAGGACTACACGTTTGCGCTTCCCAACGGCACTCTGGCAGGGCATGGCCGGATCGTGATCAAGCTTGAGCATGTGTCTGCCGGTGTTGACTGGGGGTATACGAATCCTGGGGCGATCGTCGTGGGTGGGATAACCAGCCGCGGGGTTTGGTACATCCTGGATGCGACCGCGGCTCGTGGCGTTGAGGTGGTTTCGACGTCAAGGGGCGACTCCTGGGTCCGGAGGGCTCTCGAGATGCGGGCGAAGTGGGGGGTTCAGCACTTCTACGCTGACCCTTCGGAGCCTGAGCACATCCGGCAGTTTCAGATAGCCGGCCTGCCGGTGAGGGCAGCTGTGAATGACGTGATACCTGGAATACAGTGTGTCGCGAAGTACATGAAGGTCCACGAGACGACTGAGAGGACGCACATGGTTATCATGAGCGGTCTCAAGGATTTGCTCGACGAGATCACGTACTATCACTGGAAGGACGAGAAGGAAGAGCCTGAGAAGGTCAACGATCACGGGATGGACGCGATGAGGTATCTTGTATACACTCACGAGAAGCATGGATCGTTTGATCGGGAACTTGATTACGAACCTCAGAGGGAATGAAGGAGGTCGCACTATGAAATCTGATTTGAGGGCACACGGCAGAGAGATTGAAGGTCTCCTGCAACGAGTGGCTGCGCTTGAGGGAAACGAGATTGCGCCCGAGAGTTCTTCTGACAACTATGACACCTCTGACATCTCTGACCTCAAGTCTTTGATCGTCAGTCTGTCCATTCGACTCGATGACATTGAGGCTTCTCTGAATGACGTCTCGACGATCGGGCCGAAGAAGTTGGCGATCAAGTTCGGAGCAAGGATGGATGCACTTGATGAACGCTTGCAGTCAATTGAAGCAAGATCGGGTTGAAGTGAATGGCATCTCTTGATTCAAAAATGACTATTTGCCTCTCACCGGAGTCCCTTGAGAAGCTTGAGGAGCTGCTGTTGAAGATCGAAGCAGTTTGCGAACGTGTTGAGAAGGCTGTCGAGAGTCTGGATTCAAATAAACGAGTTGGTGACTGATGCCTGAAAATCAAGATCTCTTCAAGCGGCTCGACGCCAAGCATCCTGACTACTTGAAGTGGGAGGCTAACTGGAAGCTCTTTCGGGATGTTCTGGGGGACAACGAGCCAGAACTGAGAGACTATCTTCCCAGGGGGGAGTTCGAGGATGACAAGCCTTACAAGATTCGTCTTGATCTGAGCCAGTTCATTCCAGAGAGCCCGATCGTCATTTCGAAGCTCGTGAATGCGGTCTATTCGCGCGGGCCGGTGAGGCAGTTCAACTCTTCGGTGATCGAGGACGACTTTGCGAAAAACGTCGATCTCAAGGGAACGATCTGGGACGACTTCATCGAGAACGTCTGCCGGCGCCTGCTTGGCTACGGGACGATTCGGATCTTGGTGAATGTCAGACGTCCAGACCTCTTGCTTCAGTCGCCTGAACAGCCTCTGTCGGTGGCTGACGAGCAGGCTTTGGGGATTCGCCCTTACGCCATCAACTACTCGCCGCTCGCCGTGGTTGATTGGTCAACGGATCAGTTCGGGCGTCTTGTGATGGTTCGGATCAAGGAAGAGAAGAAGATCGCCTCAAAGACTCAGGTCGGGATGCATGATACTCTCGTGAGGTTCATTCAGTACGACGAGAAGAATGCCACGTGGTGGGAATTCAGAGTGACGAACGAGGGTGTGGAGGAATTGCTGGGCTCTGAGGATGGGAATACTTCAGAGCATGGTCTCGGGGTAGTGCCGATGATCGTCGAGAACTATCCCAAAGAGATCAGCTCCATGGTTGGTGCTGGGTTCATTCGCTACATCGCGAAGGCGGATGTGCGGAAGATTCAGGCCGAATCCGATCTTCACTACGACACGTACATCCATGCTCATCCTGTGTTCTTTTATGCGGGTGACGAGCCGAAGGGGTCGGTTGGTATCGGCGCTTCGAGTTACCTCAAGATCAAGGTTGGCGAGAAGGTTGGCTATGTCGACATGCCTGAGAGCGTGTCGCGGAACATCCGTGAAGTGATCCAGCTCAATATCGATTCTATGCACAGGCATTCCGGGACTGATCCTCTGGGGGTGATGACGGCAGGGAAAGGGAATGTCTTTCAGGCGAGTGGGGTCTCTCGGGCTTGGAGTTTCGGCACCAGTGAGGCTCGCATCCTCAAGAATATCGCCATGAAGATGCAGCGGATTGAGTTCCTGATTCTGGATCTTGTCACTCGTCATACGACCCCGTCGGATCGGGACCTTCCACGGGACGAGTCGGCGTTTGATGGAGACATCAAGTATCCTGAAGAGTTCGACCCGTCTTCGAGTGTTCAGCTCATGGAAAGCGCTGAAGAGTCGAAGGATATAGTGAATTCCGAAACGTTCCACAAGACGCTTGCCAAGCGGATTGCCGCAACGCTTGCTGGTGAAATCAAGCACGAAACGCTCGAGACGATTCTCAAGGAGATTGAGAAGAATCCGCTCCCCGGCGAGGAGTCCCAGCTCGATATGAGGCTTCCAGACATTGAGCTTTCTCCTGAGGATGGCGACGGTGAGTTGCCCACGCGACCACCGCAGAACAAGAACGCGCCACCACCTCGACGTCCAGCGAAAGTATAAATGACTTGCATTACATGTACAGTAAGGCTTAAGCTCAAGTGTTAGTGTCCTTTTAGGGGTCCACGGAGATCAATCTTGCTATGGCAGAGAACGACGTAACGCCGAGTGGAGTCGTGCCTGACGTCAGTGGCGAACCGAAACCCGGCGATCAGAAGTGGTACGAAAAGCTGGGTGAGGAGGACGTCATCACTCCGCGCAAGCTGCAGGCCATCATCGCTGCCAACACGGCTACGCAGGAGAAGCGCTTGGACACCAAACTCGGAGAGCTCAACAAGGGCCTCTCCGACGTTGTCAAAGAAGCGATGAAGGCGGAGAAAGAAGCGAGCGAAGAAGGCAAGAAAACGGGCAAATCGAATGAGCAAGAGGCGGAGATGGCTCTGCTGAAGCGAAAGCTGGAAGAGGCTGAAGGCAAGATCACGTCTCTCGTGACAAATCTTGACGAAAGCAAGCATCGCGAACTGGCCACCTCGAAACGTCAGCTCATCATGAAGGCCCTTTCTGAGTCCGGATGTTCGAAGCCCGACATGGCCTACAAGTGCATCAGCGATGATGTGCGGGTAGAAGATGGAAAGGCTTTCGTTCTTCAGGACAACGGCTATGGAGCCGAGGAACAAGTTCCCCTCGACGAGTTTGTTCAAGTTCAGGTTCGTGAGAAGCTATTACCAGAGCTTTTCCGAGGAGCCAATCGAGGCGGATCACCAGCGTCGGGGGATGAGTCTGGTGATGGCGCGAAGGGCTTCAAGTTCGACTGGGAAAAAGTGAAAAACAACATACCAGTTCTGGCCAGCGATGAGTTCACCGCTGCTCTGAACCAAGGGCTTGTAGCTAACATGCCCAAGGGAGCGCCCCACACAAGCGGCGTTTAGTAACTGCTATGTTCTTAGTTTAGGAATTTTCTAATGGCAGAAATCTCTGCTGTTTTTGTACCTGAACTATGGGCCGCTCTCGGCATCGATGTTCTCATGAAGAACCTCGTTATGGCCGAGTTGGTCCATAGAGATTTCGAACCCGTCGTGGCCGCCATGGGCGACACCGTGAATACTCGTAAGCCTACGAAGTTCACGGTTCGTGATTGGGCCGGCCAGGAAGATACCGGAGATCTTGCTGACAACGAGATCTTCGTTGAACGCCCCCTGGCGGTTAATGTGCCGGTCATTTTGTCCAATCACAAGTACGTTTCCTTTATGGAAGAGGATAAGGTCGGCAGCTTGTCAGTTGTCGATATCAGGGATGCGTACATCAACCCGGCGATTGTGCCACTTGCTGAAGCGATTGACCTGACGATCATCAACGAGCTCATCGCGGGCACCGATGGTGACGGTAATACGATCGCTGAAGTGATTCTTGAGACGACAGGCACCATGGCTTTCGAGGACGTCGTTAATGTGATGAGGGAGCTCAACATCAGTGAGGCTCCAGTGTCGCCGCGGCGATTTGTCATGGGTACGGAACACCATGCCCAGGCCCTCAAGGACAGTCTGTTCGTTCAGGCCGATCAGTCCGGAGCAACCACTGCCCTCAGAGAAGCGCAAGTGGGGAGAGCTTTTGGGATGGACACGTTCATGAGTCAGAACGTGCCCGACAACACCGATGGCCCTCAATCAATCGCGTTTCATCGGAATGCGGTGGCGTTTGTAAGTCGACCTTTGCGTGCCATTCCCTCCAGTCTCGGGGCGCAATCGGCCAGTGCTGTGCATCAGAATTACACGGCGCGGGTCATCACCTCGTACAAGCATCGAGGGCTCGGCATCGATGTGAGTTTCGACCTTCTTTGGGGGGTGCGTCTTCTCGACGCCAACCTCGCCAAGAGGCTCGTAGGCTGAGACAATCGTTCTGTCTCGATTCTTTCCGGCGGGATCAGGCTCTCTGATCCCGTCGTTTTTTTTGGTTTCGGGGATGTACCTACCTGACATCGGCAAGAGAGAGAGTGGCAACGACATCTTCGTTGTGGGGACGGGCACCTCTCTTTCGAGGTTTGACTGGAGTCTGCTTGACGGTCGTCGTGTGATAGCCCTCAACGATGCGATCAAGAGCCTTCCATTTGCTACCTACCACCTCTATACCGACAACCTCTTCAGCCGCAAGTATGCGGGTCTGTCTCTCCCTGTGACGACTATCCTCTGTCGAAATCGATCGGCGATCGATCTCTCGAAAGCTGGGTGCTTCAATGGCAAGGTTTGCAGGTTCATGTCTGCTGACAGTCCAGGGGTGGCCAACAAGTATCAGCTGTATGTGTTCGCAACGGTGGCGGCGACGGCCATTCACGCAGCTCATCTTCTCGGAGCTCGTCGGATCTTCCTTCTGGGGATTGACGCCTACAGGCTTCCAGAGAAGCGCTACTACGACGGCAGAGCTCGATCGAACAGGAAGAAGTACAAGATCGTTGCTCGAGTTGGTAAGCGGTGGACAGAGAAGCAGCATCTGCGGTGGGCCCGAGCCATGGATGTGATGAGAAGCTACTTCGATAGACGGAAGATGTACCCCGGTCCCTGGCCTGGTCCAGGGGTCTACAACCTGAGCCCACATTCGACCATATTGGCGTGGGAGAAGGTGAACCCAGGTCTCGTTCTTGAAGGAAAGGCAATACATGGTTGAAACGAAGAAGCAGGACGACGCCCACAAGTTTCGTCGCAAAACAAAGCTTACCGGAATCTGTGATCTGAAGGACACGAAGAAGGGCAAGACGGCTGTTGTCTGGTGTTCGGGGCCAACGTTTGCTGATTACAAGGACACTGAGATTCCGGAGGACTGGGAGAGGTTCTCTGTGAATGAGACTATCAAGCGGGATTGGTCTGGGTGGGGCGGCAGGAATCCTGAGTACTGGGTTTTGAGTGATATCCCGGTGGTGGAGAAGTTTTCTCGACACTGTCCTCCTGACAGCACGATTCTCGCTATGCATCGTGCGACTGAGACGATTGTAGCTCGTTGTCCGCAGAATAAGATCTACACCGTCAACAGCATGCCTGATACACACATCAAGACTTTCGACAACGGTTACGAGTTCTTCTCGCGCCGGACTGTCCTGATTGGTGCGGTAGAGATGGCTAGGTATATGGGGTTCAAACGGTTCTTCGTGTTTGGTCTCGATCTCTTCAGACTGCCGTCGAAGTACTACTACGACGGGAAGGACGCAATCACGATGGGCGAGCGTCGGTCTCCTGAGAAGTTCCAGGTTCGCGGCAAGGAGAACCGATACCAGGGACAGCGGATCTACCAGACTCCGAACCTCAGGGCCGCTCGCTTGATGTTGGGAGAGGTCAAGAAAGCGGGTCTCTGGTCTGACATCGATATTCATGTTGTTGGATCGCCGATCTCTCAGCAGGACACGGTTCCGAAGATGTCCAAGGAAGAGTTTGAGAACATCCTGATGAGAGAGAAGGTGACGCGTCCACCCAGTCGTGATGATCCGATCAAGATGGTTCCTTTACTTCAGAATAATGGCAAGGCAAGAAAGATTGAGTGATGCCAAGGTTCAACGTTCCAGACAAGCTAAGGCTCATTGAGGTCGTCAGCAATTCCAAGGTCTGTCCGCGCTGCATGATCTTCTGTATGGAGAGGAAGCCGTACTTCAAGTACGGACAGAGCGCCATTTTCTTTTGCAACAAAGGCAGGTTGCCTGAGACCAAGGTGTTCTGCAAGAATGGTTGCAGTGATCGTTTTCCTGACTGGGGCTGGAAGGACGTAACAGATCCGAGTTTGTTCGGAAAGCATATACCGAGGAGATGAGGAGTGAAGGACAAGACCGTTCTTTTATCTCTGGACCTTTTCAAGGGGTGCTCAAGTTTCCACGCGGAAGACCATCGACCGATTCTTGATTCCATTCAGGACGCGGCAGAAATCGATCCAGGTCGTCTGTTTGTTCAGATAGGGATAGGGGATGCTCGCTCCACCGTCTCTTTGATCGGGGCTCTGAACGAGCTCGGTCTTGAATGCACGCTTCTTTCTATCGACTCTCATCCAAGCGCTAAGTTCGCTTGGGAATCACTTTGTTCGGGTCTTCGCGGTCCCTGCTTGCCACGATTTAGAGAGACCTTCTCTCAGGCCATTGACTGCCACTTCTCATTCTATGGACCTTCTTGGCTGCTGATAAGCGGATGTCCGTGCTACAAATGCACCAGGGCGCATCTCAAAGACTGGGTGCATCGAGTATCTCTTGACGGGTTCCTCTTGATGAACACGGCGAACGAAGAAACTGAAGGGGTTAGGATCCCAAGTCCCTACCATCTTAAGGAAGGTCGTGTGGATGTATGTTGCGGTGTTCTTCGTGGTGCGGAGACTGCTCACAGGATTCGTGACGAATATGACCCCTGGCGTCCAGACGAATGTAGGATGATGAAGATCTGGAGACGACAGAGGTGAGCGACGTAGACATTCGTTTTCTGCGTGGGAAGTGGATTGACGGAGATGCGTTCATCGTCGGCACAGGAACCAGCCTGCGTGGGTTCGACTACTCGGTTCTCAAGAACAGATTTACGGTCGCTCTCAACTGTGCGGTGAAGCAGTTTTCTCCATCGCTGCTCATCTTCAGTGACGATCAGCTCTGGAGAAGGTACGTCGGCCTGCCTTTGAAGAAATCCACTGCGGTGGTCTGTCAGTCTGGTGCGGTGCATTACTTGCGGAAAGACAAGAGATGCGCATTCAGAAATCAGGTATTTCTGTTTCGAAGAACGACAAGACCTCCAGTCAAGGTGTCTGATGACATGCTTCACGTTGGGAGGACCGTGGCTTGCGGCGCCCTTTATCTGTGCTGGAAGCTTGGCGCGAGGAGGGTCTTCTTGCTTGGTGTGGACGGCTACAGGGTCTCTGAGGCGTACTACTCAGATGGATCCATGCACCAGAAGGGTGATCGTCAGATAACGAAGAGAACTGGGAACCTTCTTCAAGAAGATCGGCATCTGAGATGGAATGCCACCATGGATGAGGCTAAGGGGTTCTTCAATTCAGTCAAGGCGTATCCATCCGTCTGGCCTGGTCCAGGTGTCTACAACCTGAACCCGCAGTCTCTTATCAGTTCATGGCCGAAAATTGACCTGAAGGAGGCCCTCAAGAACAGCCTGCCTGATTTCTTGCCTGAGAACAACGGTGGAGTCGAGTGGTTCAAAAACAGTAGGAGTCGGACCAATGCGTCCAGTAGCTGACGACTTCAAGGCACTTTCAGAGCTCTTCCCTTTGTGGCAAAAGCTCGAAGTGTCGACGGTCCTCGAGTTGTTCTGTGGCGCGGGCAAGTTCGTAGCTCTTCTGAAGGACTGTGGGTTTACAGTCCACGGAACGGAACCGGAAACTGACCTCGCGATCAAAGCTCAGAGGGATGGTGCTTTTGTATTTCCATATTCGGCATCTGATCTTCACAAGTTCGACGATGGTCAGTTCGACGCGGTAGGCATGGTGTGCATCGATCGGTCTCCAGAGACAAAGCGACTGAACTGGTTATTGAGAATGGGTTGAGAATATGCTCGAAGCTGTTCTTTTACAGCTTTCTCTTCGGTTCCTGTGGACAGAAGGTTCTCGACAAGATTGACAAGTTGAGTTTGAACATCCTTGTTCGGCGGCACAATGAGGTTGAAGGAGTCTCTTTAATCAAGCTTTGATGGATGAAGACAAAGACCTGAACGACCTGTTGCTCCCTCTGAAGCTGGCTGGTTTGAAGATTGAGGGCATGCCTGAAGACTTGAGACGCCTATGTATCGATTCGTCGAATCTTGCTACTGAAGGCAACTTGCTGGAACTTCTGAAGCGTCTGCGTTTTCAGCTTGACGGAGCGATCAAGATTCTCGAATCTTCCTCCTCGGGTTAGTTTTTTGTTTGCGCTTTCGAGGTGCGTTCATGATAATTTTGTCCATCATGCCAAGCCGAGAACTGGTGATGATTTCCAATATTACGTCCTGGTCGTAACCTACCATTCACCACTCCACCTGAGTGGTTCTCGGCTTGGCTGGTGCTCGGCTGGGACGTTTTTATTTGAAGGAATGACCGCATGCGTCGACCGAAGATCGCGATACTAACGCCTCTGGTGGACTTCAGTTCGAGCTATTCGTTGTGTGGGATCATCCTCGATCAGGCTCGTATGTTTGATCGTCACAACTACGACTACGACCTTTTGGTTCTGAAGAACTTCAACAAGCATGACATCGAAATGGAGGGTCTGCCGAAGAGAGTTCGAGCGATATTGCCGCAGACTGTCTTGCATGACTATCAGTGGAATGAGAAGCCGCACGACGACTTTGATGAACAGATTGACGTTCACTACGGCGGACGTCCGGAGACGGGGGAGATTGGTTACAAGGAGGCCGTTGAGCCGTACGACATCATCATCACGCATGACTTGATGTTCCTAGGGTCACACCTGTGTCAAAACGCCGCGATACGTCGTTGTGTTGAGATGTATCCGAATAAGCACTGGCTTCATTGGATTCACAGTGCTCCTAGTGGGCTTCCTTCCAACGAACAGCCGCCGTATCCATCCAGTCTGAGATTCCAGGGTTGCGAGAACTCAACGTACGTATTTCTTAATAATCGTCAGAGACAGGATGTGGCGAATCATTTTCAGATCAAGGCGGCGGACGTGGCAGTTGTCTACAACTTCAAGGATCCACGCGATTACTACGGGGTGCATGAAGACGTTGATTTGTTGATCAAGCAGCACAGGCTTCTGGATCATGAAATACTTCAGGTGTACCCTTTCTCGACTCCACGGTGGGAGGCGAAGGGCGTCAGTAAGCTGATGAAGATCTGGGGGTATTGGAGGAAACTTGGAATCAACGCGAAACTGGTTCTCGTTAATTCTCATGCCAACAACGAGAAAGACGAAGTCATCGTACGGAAGATGGAGGCTTACGCGAGGAAGTGTGACTTAACTCCCGGACTTGATGTGATCTGGACCTCAAGATTCGCAGCAGATCAGGACGTCAAGAATGCAGAGATCGGAATTGATGAACCGGTCTGGAGTCAATGGAAATACAGCGTCCCGTCAAGAGCAGTCCGTGAGCTTGTTCAGATGTCAAATCTGTTCGTCTTTCCGAGTGAGAGCGAGTGCTGTTCTTTGATACAGGCGGAAGCCGCGATCTCTGGGAAGTTCTTGGTTCTCAATAGGGCGTTTCTTCCGATGCTTGAGTTTGGATCAGACAACGTCCTGTCTTACGATTTCAGCAATGACCCAAACTCCAATCCTGTTTACTACGAATGTGTTTCCAGGGAGCTCTGGGGAGAACTGCAAAGAGACTCGACGTTCATGAGCTCAACCAAAGCAAGGACACAGATGTACAATCGAGATTGGGTGTTCAAGAATCAATTGGAACCTCTTTTGAACAAGATGAATCAGTAATGGATACGATCAGAATCTTCATCGGCAGTGAGCCCAAGACCAGAGTTCCCGCTCAGGTGCTCGTTTACACCATCAAGAAGTATACGAAGAATCCAGTCGAGATCCACATCATGGAACCTGGGGGCGAGAAGGGGTACTGGGAGAAGCCTAAGGACTTGCGGATGGGGACTGGGTTCTCTCTCTTCAGGTGGATGATTCCTCACTACCTGGGCTACAAGGGGAAGGCGATCTACCTGGATGCTGACCAAATCGTCTTCCATGACATCCTAGATCTGTGGACGAAGGATGAGCAGAAGCCTGGTCCGAGCGAGGTCTGGTGCGCCTACGACAATGACAAGTACTTCAAGAATCCGAGTAAACCCGGCATGCAGTCGAGCGTCATGCTGATCGACTGTGAGAAGGCAAAATACTGGGAGTTGGACTGGATGTCGTCGCAGATGCGTAAGAGGGTATGCAACTATGGCATGTTCATGCATCAGGTGTGGGGGAAGTTTCCTGCCAACAGGATCGAGGTTGAGTGGAATCAGCACAACAAGCACGTTCCTGATAAGACAAAGCTTCTTCACTACACTCGAGAGCAAACTCAGCCTTGGTACAACATTCATCACAAGTTTGCGATCACTTGGGAGAAGGTCTTGATTGATGCGATCAAGGCTGGTGCAGTTCCTCGTGCAGAGCTTGAGGCGGCGATAGCTCGTTTCGGAAGGCCGGATGCTGGAGACAGGAGGAGGACGTTCGGGATTCATCCGCAGTACAAGAGAGTCCTGACAGCCTACAATTCTTGAGGTGCGAATGAAGGTTCTGATTACCGGAATAACTGGTCAGGATGGAAGCTATTTGGTCGAGCTTCTACTCGAGAAAGGCTACGAAGTGCACGGCTTTGTTCGTCGTGTAGCGACGCACAGCCGTGATGATCGTCTGTGGCGGATTTCAAACCTTCTTGGTCCCAATAGGTTGCACGGTGTTTTGGAACTTCATGAGGGATCGCTCGACAACCCGGCGTCGATATCAGCTCTGATTCAGAAGATCAGGCCGGACCAAGTGTACCACTTGGCGGCTCAAAGTGATGTTGGCGCCAGCTACGAGGATCCTTTTACGACGATGTCGGTCAACGTTTTGGGGACTCAGTACGTTCTCGAGGCGTGTCGCCGGCACTGCCCGAAGACGAAGATCTACTTCGCCGGATCTTCTGAGCAGTTTGGGCCCTATGCGACGCCGCCGATGAACGAGCAGACATTCATGCGTCCGATTTCTCCGTATGCTGTTTCCAAAATCAGCGCGTATAACATGTGCGGGTTCTATCGTGACTGTTACGACATGTTCATCGCTCGAGGGATTCTCTTCAACCACGAGAGTCCACGTAGGGGTGAAGAGTTTGTAACAAGGAAGATAACCCGAGCAGTTGCGAGGATAGTCGCCGACAAGCAGAAGGTCTTGAGTCTCGGCAATATGAAGGCGAGGCGAGACTGGGGTCACTCTAAGGATTACGTCAGGGCGATGTGGATGATGCTTGATCGTGAGTACCCTGACGATTTCGTCATCTCCACAGGGAAGTCATGGTCTGTAGAAGACTTCTGCGTTGTTGCGTTCGACCATGTTGGTCTGAACTGGAAAGATTGGGTCAAGCGTGATGCAGTGCTTCTTCGCGATGGAGACATACCAGACCTTGTTGGAAATTCTTCTAAGGCCGCAAGTCTTCTCGGTTGGTCTCCGGAGATTCCTTTCAACCGATTGGTCAAGGACATGGTAGAGGCGGACGTTGAAAGAGAGTCATGATCATCGATACTTCTTGTTTCGAGAGCGTCGTTACGCTTACTACCGAAGCCGAAAGACTCGATTCAACGAGCGAGCAGTCGAGTTACCGATTGTTAAACGACAACTGGATTGTTGTCGAGGGTCCATACTTGAGGTCGGCAACGTCTTCCACAAACATTACTCAAGGAGCCCGCCCAAATGGTCAGTCGTCGATCTTTACGAGAAGAACTATCCACATGTAATCAACGAAGATATCACAAAGTTCGAGACATCTGAGCGGTTCGATCTTGTTGTTAGCGTCTCGACGCTTGAGCACGTCGGATTCGATTACCAGGAAGAGAGGGATCCAACGAAGTGCAGGAGAGCGATAGAACGAATCAGGGCGTTGTTGGCGCCAGGAGGGAGACTGTTGATCACGTGTGGATTCGGCTACAACCGTAACTGGGACAGAATGGTGGGGTCGGAAGAGAAGCTTTTCGATCGACTCCACTGCATGGTTCGTGCCTCATCTCAAGAGGCCAATCAATGGGTGGAGGCTCCTCTGTCTGAAGCGATCGAGAAGAAGTACACGCGAAAAAGAGGAGCCAGCCTGCAAACGGCAACCGGCTTGATGATTGGAGAGATCGACGGATGAAGGTTCTCTATGTCACTTCATTCATTCCGACGATGTACTCGATCAGTGCAAGGAATCTGATTAGCACGTTTCAGGGAACCAGGAGTGGCGGTTCAATGCTTCTTTGTCATGAGGGGTTCGAGGCTGACAAGCTACCTAAGTTTCCAGATGGGTTCTTCTCCTGGGATGTCGGTGATAGCGTCTGGTTGAAGGAATGGCTAGAACGTTTCAAGGGGATTATCCCTCTGAAGTTGGGCGGAACTCATCCTCGATGTAGATGTCCATATCCTGACAACGCGCAGAAGCCACACAAGAAGCGTTGTCCGGGTTGGTGGTGGAACAAGAACGCGTCCCGGTGGTTTCGAAAGATTGTCTGCCTTCGTCACGCTGTTGAGAACTACTCTTTCGATGCGATAATCTGGGTCGACTGCGATGTGTCTTTCCTTGGCAGGCGGCTCAAGACAGACACTGTTCGTGAGTGGTTCAATGAAAAGGACGTGTTCTTTCTTAAAAACAGGAGGATGGCACCAGAGACTGGAGTCGTGGGCTTCAACATGCGAGGAAAGGGTAGGGAGCTCATCGAGATTCTTGTGGAGTGGTACGACAGCGGAAAGTTCCAGAAGGAACATCGGTGGGACGACTGTTGGCAGCTGATGACGGTCTTGAATCATCACCCAGAGATCAGCAGGATTGACTTGGCTTACGGTGTAGCATCTCCTGGTCAGGTAATACCTACAAGCCCGCTGCGTCACTATTTCACGCATACAAAGGGTAAGCACAAGAGAGCGAAGGTGATCTGACATGCCAGAGATCATTCGTATCTGCATAGGTACTGAGCCCAAGATGAGGATTCCGGAGAAGGTCCTCAAGTACACGATACGAAAGCATACGTCGAGACCTCTTGCGATCTTCAGGATGATGGGTGAACCTTGGGACAAAGCTCCGACTGGTGTTACTGGGTTCTCGTTCCGTCGCTGGATGATTCCTGAGTTCTTTGACCACAAGGGTTTTGCAATCTACCTGGATGCGGATCAGATCGTACTCGATGACATTGCGAAGCTGTGGGCTTTCAAGGATTCGTATGAAGGGAAGTCACATCTCTGGTGTGCGCACAAAGGCAAGCGGGCGTTAACGAGCGTCCTTCTCATCAACTGCGCGATGTGCAGGACGTGGCAAAACATCCCTGTTCGGTTGAAGAATAAAGAGCTGTCTCGTAGAGAGGTGATGCATGGAAAGTGGATCAAACCAAAGCCGTTTGATCTCGGGTATGAGTGGAATCACATTGATCTCTACAAGCCTGGAGAGACGAAGCTCCTGCATTACTCGGATCTGAAGAGACAGCCGTGGTTCCAACCGGAGCATCCTCTCAGGGGACTCTGGGAGAAAGAATTGAAGGAAGCCATAGAGAGCGGCGCTGTGAGTCAGGAAGACCTGAGGTGGGCGAGAGGGATATACCGGAAGAAGGAAGGCCTTCATCCGTACTACGATCATCTTCTGAAAGGATAGGCATGCAGGTTTCGTTGCTCTGGGACAAGCACAAAGGTCAGGACATCTACATCGTTGGCACCGGACCGTCGATGCGGGTTTTTCCAATGGAGGTCCTCGACGGGAAGACAACGATCGGACTCAATCGTGCTTGGAAGTATTCTTCCTTGACATATTCAGTCACCGTTCATCCTGACTTGATCGTGGAGTACGAGAAAGACACCGAACGAAAGAACAAGACACAGTGGATTGTGAAAGGTCAGAAGGCTCCTATTCGAGCGTCATTCTCTGACAAGAGATACTACGTTTTCGAAGGCGAGAAGCCAGTACCGACTCACGGGTTCAACCTTCAGTACGTTCGTGAGAGGGTTCGTAACGTGCTCTACATTGGGCGCGGGATTCAGCAGACGGCAATGAATATCGCGGCTCACATGGGAGCTCGAGCGATCTATCTTGTAGGTGTTGACATGTGCTCGCTCGATGGATCGCATCATGGCCACGCTCAGCCCATTCAATTTCATGGTCTCAATCCAGATGCCGTCTACAGAGAATACCGAAACTTCACCGCGCATATTCGCAAGGTCATAAGAGATGAACTGAAGATTCCCGTAGTCAGTTTGACGCCATTCATTGGTCTCAACGACGCAGTAGAAGACTTCAACCGGGTGAAAGGAGAGCTCGATATTAAACCATTGCCTGGAGCGCTCGACGTTTCAAACTACAATCGAAGAGAAGTCAACTTAGACCCAAATCGCAGGGGTTGATCGATGCATCCCTCAAACATACTCTACTGGGATACTTGCAAGAAACGCTTTCCTGAACTGTTCAAGAACAGGCGAGTTGTCGAGTTTGGTAGCTACGACGTCAACGGAACGGTTCGTGACTATTTTGATGACTGCACATACCTGGGCGTGGATTGGCGCGATGGACCAGGAGTAGATCACGTGTGTCTTGCTCATGAGTTCGACGAGTCGATGAAGTTTGATACCGTGATTAGCACGTCGATGCTTGAGCATGATCCGTATTGGGAGAAGAGTCTTCACAAGATGGTTGATGTGTTGACCGACGATGGTGCATTGCTGCTCTCTTGGGGTTCGGCTTTGAATCTTAGTCATGAAGAAAAAACGTGTCCTGATTACGACGAGAAGACGAACCCAAAACCCTTTCATCCAAGACCAGTCAGGCATGTTCTTGATCTTCTCGATCTACTTGGGATGCACGTACAGGAGTCTCGGTACGAATTCAATGTCTGGAAGGATCAGGGTAGGGATGTAAATAAGGTTAGGAAGGCGAAGGGGTTCGCAGTAGGGATTTTCTTCAAGAACAAGGATCACGTCAGAGTTGATGAGAGGGTTGTCGACACTCTCTACCCGGAGGACATGGGGATGAAATTGCCGAAGTTGAGGGGCAAGAGGTACCAGCAGCTCTACATGCAACTGAGTGATCTCTTGGACAGTCGTTCGAGAGGCCGTGTCAACATCCTTGAAATTGGCACCTACGACGGAAGTACTGCCATCGGATTGATGGATTTGTGTCACAGCAGAAAGTGTGAGCCTTTCTACACCGGGGTTGATCTCTTTGAGTCAATGACTAAGGAGAGGCAGAAAGAAGAGATTGGAAAGAGCAAGATGGCTCCGAGATTTGAGAAGGTCGAAAAGAGGATTCGAGACAGCGGCTACAAGTTTCGTCTGTTTCATGGAGACTCAAGGAAGATCCTTCCTGACATCATTCAGCACAAATTGTTGCCTCCTCAAGATTTCATCTTCATCGACGGTGGCCATTCGATTGAGACGGTGACGAGTGACTGGTTCAACTGTCATAGACTGATGCATGATTCAACTGTTGTGTTGTTCGATGACTATTACCATCATGATCACCTTCTTGGACCTCGACCTCTGATCGACGGTTTGATGGAATGCGAAGAATTCAATGTTGAGCTTCTTGATTTGATCGACAAGCCAGGTCGAGGAATGAAGATCGGTATGGCGAAGTTAGTCAAGGCTAACTCATGAGAAATCCACCAGAAGAACTAGAGAGACGTTACAAGGAGTTCATGCTGAGTCGGACTCGGTCCGAGATTCGTGGTCACATGAAAGTCCTTCGCAGTCTTGCAATGAACTGCGATCATGTTACTGAGTTCGGCGTCAAGACCGGGCAGAGCACCTTGGCGTTTCTGTGTGCTCAACCTGACTACCTGATCAGTGTTGATCTGATTCTTCATCCAAGGATCATAAGTCTGTTTGATCTCACCGGAAGGACTTCTTTCTGCTTCAAACGAGAGGACTCGAGGAAGGTTCAGATCCACGATACGGACATGCTCTTCATTGACTCTACACATCTCGGAGAGCACCTGAAGCAGGAGTTGGATCGACATGCCAGCAATGTTCGGAAGTACCTTGTTTTTCACGACACTGTGAGCGCTGGGAAAAAGGGATTCTGGTACAGGGATGAGCAACTTGTTCATAAGTATGGCAATGGGGTGTCAGTTGGTGACAAGGGTAAAAAGAGACGAGGTCAGGGGTTGTTGCCAACGATCGAGAAGTTCTTGGCTTCAGATAGCGGATGGTACATGGTCCGTCATCATGAGCATTCCAAGGGATTGATGATTCTTGGCCGAAATGAGAACTGGGTTTCTAATAAAGTTGGAAGTGCCTGATGCCTGTAGACATTCTACTCAACGGAATCTCCATGGAGTACGATCCGTACCCGGTTGGATACTTTTGTCCAGCATTTGTTCCGGACACCTACGACACACTTCAGGCTGCTTGGCCCGACGAGAGTCGTTTCGTGAAGATTCCAGAGCTTGGTAACAAGTTGTCACTCTCCAGAACCAACAACGGCAAATTCTGGCTGAAGGTCATCAAGTCGAAACCTTGGAACCTGTTCCACAGGGCGGTTTCATCGAACTCCTTCATCAAGAGGATCATCAGGATACTTCACGAGAAAGAGATCGACATATTTATCAGTGACGAGAAACTGAGTACTCGATGGGAGTTCTCTATGCTACCTGGGGAGGGTGGTAGCATCATACCGCACACGGACTCTCCTCATAAGATCATCACGTTCATCTTTTCGTTCTCTGATGATTGGCCAGAGGGGGATGGTGGAACAGAGATCTACAAGACCAAGCATCCTAAGATGAGCTTCAACTTCATGAATCGACAGATCCCATGGAAGGACATCGTTTTTTTGCGTAGCATGCCTTTTTGTGGAAATCAATGCACGTTGTTCGTGAAGACATTCAACTCTCTTCATGGGGTTCGTCCACTCGATGTGCCTGGAAAGATGCGCAAGACGATCACCGTAAACATCATTCGTGATCGATTCAAGGATGCTGTCAAGGCCAAGGACGTAGCTAAGGCCAAAGAAGAAGCCAGGGCTAAAGAAGAAGCCAAGGCTAAGAAATGATAACGGTCATTACTCCAACAAGAGATCGCCCCGCAGGATTTAATCTGTGCAGGCAGTGGATGAAGCGTCAAACTGTCTGGTCTGAAATCGAATGGATTGTGGTCGACGATGGAGATAAGCCCGTTGGCTCTGGGAGTGAGTACAGGTACTTCAGGCTTCCTCCCTCAAAAAACAAGTACACGAATTTCCACAACCTAAAATGGGGTCTACAGAACTCCCATGGAGAAGTTGTGATGTACATCGAAGATGATGACTGGATAGCTTCGAATTACGTCGAGGCGATGGTCGAGAATGTCAGTGGTCATTCGGCGGCGGCAACCTCTGGAGCTCTGGTTTATCACGTCGGGTATCGCAAGTACTTCGATAAACGATGTTCTCCAGAAGAGGCAAGAAGAAGGTTGCGGTTTATGGGGTCCTTCTGCGTTGCTTCTGAAGGAATAGAGGTTCTTCGTAAAGCGCTGGATTCAGCAAGCTTGGTAGAAGATCCGCTCATTGACTTGAGATTCTGGTCAAAGCTCGTTGAGAGCGGGCTGTTGTTCAATGTCTTCTCAGGATTCTACATAGTCAACATCAAGGGTATTCCGGGACGGTCGATAACCTGGAAGCATGGTGCCGACATGGGTACTGACGATCCGGACGAGAAGTACTTGAGAGGTCTGATCGGAGACGAAGACACAGACAAAATTCTCAAGGCGTCGGAAGGCTGGGAAGAATGGATTCCGGCTTGGAAAGAATTCAATCTTAAGAAGAAGAAGACTTAGATGTGCGGCATTCACGGCATCACCAGTAACAACGTTCCTTTGGTTGAGAAGATGGTGTCAGCCGCTTCACATAGGGGGCCAGACGGCAAGGGTCTATTCAACGACGAGCGTGTAACACTCGGTCACAACTTACTTTCGATCACCGGGAGAGATGCAGACGAGGGAAAGCAGCCGTGGGTTCTTCCTGGATCGGTGCTTGTCTTCAACGGTGAGATCTACAATCACGAAGAGCTCAACAAGGGCCTTGCGGTAGAGACTCTTCGTACCGAGACCGACACAGAGGTTCTTGTTCATGGATTGTCTGAGGAAGGTCACGGGTTCATCAAGAAGATCGATGGGATGTACGCCATCGCTTACTACGACAGGGAATCCTCAACGTTAACCCTGGCGAGAGATTCTTTTGGATCAAAGCCTCTCTACTATTCGACCCTGAACAGTGGACGTATCGTTTTCTCTTCGGAGTTGCGCTCGTTGTTCTTGTCTGGAATAGAGAAGACGATCGATGTGTTTTCTTTCCATCTCTACATGGACCTTGGGTTTGTTCCCGGACCAAGGACTCTTGCATCCAAGGTGTCGAAGCTTGTTCCTGGTCAGGTCATGGTTTTTGACGTCGTGTCTTCAAGGATACTGGAGGATTACAACGTTACTGATCAAGTCCCCGAGGCCAGTGACTCGTTCGACAAGAATGAGCTCTACGCCTGTTTGAATGAGAGTGTTCGTCGATGCACCATGGGGAGGCGTAAGATAGCTCTCTACCTCAGTGGTGGAATGGACTCTTGTGCGATCCTTCATCATCTGTGCGAGATTGGTTGCAAGCCGATTACGATAACGACGCGCTTCGATTGCAGGGATACCGATAAGTTCAATGGTGATGCCACGACCGCTGCACAGGTGGCAGCCCATTACGGAACAAAGCACTACGAACTGAACGTCACTGAAGAGACATTCACGGAAGCGATCCCTGAGAGCATCCTGGTTCAGGAGGAGCCGCGTTACAACAAGAGCACGCCATGTTACTACCTGGTCAACAAGGAGGCTTCGCGTCTTGGAGCCACGGTCGTAATGACTGGCGACGGAGGAGACGAACTGCTTGCCGGCTACAATCGACATCTCGAAGTCATTTCTCCTCCAAGGTATGACGAAGTCTGGAAGGATCTCGACAAAAGGTATGGATCTTCAGAGTCCTTCAGTTTCTACAGGTTGAGTGATCCGATTTGTCGTTGGCATTTCTTCTCCACGATTCAGAAGGGTGGACCACTGTTTCTCAGGAACCCCAAAGGGGCACCAAGGGTCCGGGAAAGGATCGACTACTTCAAGTCGTGGTTTCCGATGAATGTCTTTGGGGATGACGCACTGAACAACCACCTCTGCCTTGAAACGATGAATCACATGTGTGAGGACTTCCTTATCCGTAACGATAAGCTGGGGATGCATTTTTCGATGGAGGCAAGGTTCCCTATGCTGACGAGACTGTTCAGGAACTACGCGTTTTCCATCTCTGGAGAAAGAAAACTCCGAAGCGAGAAGACCAAAAGCCTCATTCTGGATTCTTACAAGGGACGACTTCCTAAGTGTGTCCTGACGAAGAAGAAGACTGGTTGGACCGCTCCGGTTGCGGAATGGGCGGATCTCAACAGGTTTCCTAACAACGCTCGGTCGTTGCTTGGGAGATCAATCCGTAAGTGTCTGACTTACGGTTGGCACAAAGAAACAGATGACCTTTTCAGGTTTAACCATCTGGGATATCCAAAGACGATTTTTTCGATGTTCTACTTCAGGCTATGGGCGAAACAGTTGGGAATGCATCTCTGATGAGCATACCGCTTTTCGGCGTCTACATGTCGCCTACCGTCAAGGAGTCCTTACTCCAGACGCTCTACAGTGGCTACATTGGCCAGGGGCCCGTAGTGGAGGAGTTCGAGCTCGGACTCAAAGAGTCCTGGGACCTTCCATCTGTTCCACTTGCGACGTCCAGTTGTACTCATGCGCTTGACCTCGCCTATCACCTCTGCGGAATAGCTGAGGGATCAGAGGTAATCTCCACCCCAATGACATGTTCGGCAACGAACATACCCCTTGTCAATCGCGGGGCCAAGATCGTCTGGGCAGACGTGTGTCCAATCACCGGGCTCATATCACCAGAAGACGTGAAGAGCAAGATCACGAAAGAGACCAAGGCGATCGTTGCGGTCGACTGGGCCGGGCGCCCATGTGATTACAAGCGACTGAAATCATTCGGCGTTCCGGTGATTCAGGATGCAGCTCACCGATTGGGTGGAAGCAGTCAGCATGGTGATTACGTCTGTTGGAGTTTCCAGGCAATCAAGTTCTTGACGACGGGTGATGGTGGGGCGCTGTTGGTTCCAGGGGAGCAGCGCGATCGAGCTGAACTGCTGCGCTGGTACGGACTGGACAGGAAGAGCAGCGCCCAGTTTCGTTGTGAGCAGAACATCACTGAGGCTGGCTACAAGTATCACATGAACGACATCGCGGCGACGATAGGTCTCGAGAACCTCTCTGGAGCTCACGAGAACTGTTGTCGCAACATGGCGAATGCTCGGATGTATTCAGAAGCTTTCATTGACTCGAAGATAGCGACTCCACCGATGGATGCGAATTGCTCGTTCTGGATTTATTCGATCATCACTGGTCGTAGAGAGGAGCTTCAGTCGTACTTGAAAGACGTCGGAATCGATTCAGGAAGCGTCCATCGGCGCTGCGACAAACACGATGTAATGATTGGCGATCTTCGCTTGAAGGGGGTTGATTACTTCGATGCCAATCAACTCTGCATTCCTGTTGGCTGGTGGTTGTCCGATTCTGACTTGGAGTACATCGTGCGCAGCGTGAGGAGCTTCTTTGGACATCGCTATTGAGCCCGGTTCGTTCGATGGTCTTCGTCGTCCTGGGTGGGAATGGGACAACCATCCAGACGTTGTCGTCGGCAGGATTGAAGGAGAGCCGGTGGCCGCATTGCGGCTGTTCCCGAGAGTTCTTGAGTCGCCGTCTGTCCAGATGAGTATGTTGGGGATCGGCGGAGTGTTCACGAAGGTTGGATTCAGATCCAGGGGCCTTGCCGCTGAAATCCTGGGGTGGACAATTCACGAATCTCAGGGGAAGTTTTCCTGCCTCGGGCTGTTTTCTTCGAGGGGGGCTACGGACAACGTCTACCTTAGGGTGGGGTTCTTTCCCGTGAAGCAGTTTTTTCAAGGGCAGTTATACTGCTACTCTCTATCTCAGGATGTAAATTTGCTCGAAAGTCAGAATTGGCAGATTGACCCACCAGGACATTTTTGAAATGATCTCTCCGCTTGATTACTACAGAGCGGCTCAGCTGTCTGAGAAGAATCCGTACACTGGAGTCTCGACTCTCAACTACGCCAACAAGATAGCCAGCATCGTCAGACGGACCAGGGCTAAGACTATTCTGGATTACGGATGTGGCAGAGGTGATCAGTACTCTATCTGTCGTCTTAACAAGCTGTGGAGGTGTGGGGTTACCTGCTACGACCCGGCGGTCCTTGGGTTTTCTGTTAAGCCCAAGAAGAAGTTCGATTTGGTGATCTGCTGCGATGTTCTTGAGCACATAGATGAAGAAGATGTCATGGAGACCGTTTGTGATATCTCAAGCTTGGCCAAGAAGGCAGTCTTCGTGAGCATCAGTATTGTGCCTTCAAAGAACCGACTTCCCGACGGAAGGAACGTCCACGTTTGTGTCAAGTCAAAAGAGTGGTGGAAGTCGATCATCTCGGGATCCGACAAGGGGTGGTACATAGCTTGGAAGAGTCATTGGGACGTCGAGATGGAAGAAGGTCCGATCTAATTCCTATGAGACCGATAGCCATTTTCTTCCACGTCTTTCCTTGGAAGAAGTATCAGGACATCGTCGACGAGACGTGCCAGTTATTCGAGAACTCTGGTTTGTCTTCAGCCGCTCGCTACACCTTCTTTTGTCTCGCTCGCATCAAAGGGAGTCATCCGAGTATGGCGAAGTGTCGCCGATTGATGGTCCCGTCGTTCGATGAAAGTGTCGTCATATCCGTGTCGAGAATCGGACGAGAGTGGGAGACGCTGAAGGTTTTGTGGGACTTCTGTCGAGATGCTCAGGAGCCTTGGTTCGTTCTCTACATCCACACGAAAGGCGTTTACAGGGGTGGTCCTTTCTCTGAGGACTGGCGTCGAATGATGCTTTATTTCTGTGTCGAGAAATGGCAAAACGCACTTTCGAAGTTCGAAGATCCAAGTTGTCTGGCGGTTGGATGCAACCTTAAAAACAAGCGACCAGTCAGGCGTTACTCTGAACACTTCAAGGCTCATGGATTCGACATTCTGAAGTCGCCGCCGATGTGGCACTACTCAGGTAACTTCTGGTGGGTGAGAAGCGAAGCGATTTGTAGATTGCCAGATCCTGATTCACAAGAAGCAAGAAGGATTCTTACCTGGAAGGGAATCAAGACAAACTTGGCTGCCGAACGGTGGGTCGGAGAATTAGGCATCGAGCATCTCGGTCAACTGCATAAGAGCACAGTGGATCACTGCACCAAGAGATACCCGAGGTCTCGCTATGCCGTGGACGGTTGAAGATGTCTCTGAACTTCGAGGTATAGCTCGAGATCAGACGGTCTACATTCTGGGGACTGGGCCGAGCCTTGATTTTTATCCACTGGATCGTCTGGACGGTTCCATAACGATCGGAATGAATACGATCATGAACGTATTCGATCCTAGTTTCTGGCTGTTCGGGGATGGCAAGTTCGCTCGTTGGGGAGCCAAGAAGTACAAGAAATCACTGAGCTCAGGGACCTCTCTGGTTGTGAACGAGAAGCACCTCCACTTCCTTGAACGTCACTACAACGAACTCACTATTGACGTCTACTGTTTCACTAACCAGGATAGCCAGTCACTCAGATTCCTTGCTGGTCGGTGGACGATCGCGACTGTAGCGCTCAGCTTGGCTACTCTCATGGAGGCTCAAAGAGTTGTTCTGGTTGGGGTCGACATGGGAGCTCCGGGGGGAGAGTTCTATTCCAAGCAGGTTGGTGGTGAGGCACCTGGACGTCAACTTTCCATGATGGGGCAGTGGCGTAAGTGGTTGCAGTATGGGTTTAGGCAGAACCTTTGGCCGATCGAGGTTGTCACGGTGTCGCCTCATTTTCAGGAGTTCTGTCCAGAGACTCCAGTGCGTTCAATCTCGATTGAGGAATCATTTCCATGCTGATCTGCGCAACTCCATACGACGTCGATGGGAAAGACCTTGGGTCTGCCTACAACCACTTCATGGGGCTTCTGAAGGGTGATGACTGGGCTTGCTTACTTGATCACGATGCAATGTGGACGACCACGATCTGGGCTCGTCAGATAACCGAAGCGATCAAAGAGAATCCCGACGCCGGTCTTTTCGTTACCAGTACGAATCGGATTGGTTGTGGCTGGATGAAGGTGAAGGGTGTTTCCCCCAAGGAGCACAACATAGTTTTCCATCGGGAACTTGGTAGAAAGCTTGCTGACGAACACAAGCATTCAGTAGTTGACGTCACGGAATGGGAAGATCATCCGAGCGGTAAGCCTCTCTCCGGTGTGATGATGTGCATCTCTTGTCGAGCCTGGGCTGCCGTGAATGGCTTCAAGAACGGGTTCCTTACCGTAGATAACGACATGCACAAGCGCATTCGTGATCACGGCTTAAAAGTCTATCTTCTCCCCGGCGTTTACGTTTATCATTGGTACCGATTCCAGGGCAGAGGGAGCTGATTGTGTTCTGGTGGTAGATGTCGTTATGGCATTCTTGGAGGTGGTTATCATGAAACGACTTCGGCTGTTCTTGGCCCTTGGCTTGTTTCTCTTCGCTGCCGCGGGCTGCGCAAACTGGTTTCAGACCCGTGTCGAGCAACGGGACGCGAAGATCGAGGTGCTCGAGTTGGAGCGCAAGGCGGCGACGACGGACGAGGAGCGTAAGCGGATTGACGATCTGATTGCCGACGAGAAGGTTGATCGTGATGCATCTCTTGGTGGGGCGCTCGAGGAGCAGAAGAACAAGCAGGCTCTTCTGATGGCGTTACTCGCACTTGGTACCGGTGGACTTAAATGGGCGGCAGGAACGGCCGCGAAAGGACTGATATGAGAAACTTCTTTACAGGCTGGTCGAAGAAACTCACGGCGTTCCTCGTGACGGTTGGCGTCATCCTGCTCAACAAGCAGCTCGATCTCGGTCTCGGCGATAACGACATCTACGCCATCAGTGGCGGGCTTGGCGCCTACACGGTCGGTCAGGGCCTCTCAGACTTCGGTAAGGGCAAGGCTGTCGTCGAGAACGGCCTCAAGCCGAAGGCATAAGGGTCCGTGCCAGTCCTGAAGGATTACTCGATCCCTCGGCATGGGAATGACTATGTCAAGCCGATGGTCAGCGTCGTCATGCCTGTGAGGAACGAGCACCCACAGGTCATCACGACAATGCTCTGTCTTACCGAAGAACTCGAGTACTGGGGTTATCCGTATGAGTTCATCATTGTTTCGAATCAGAGTGACGACTGTACTCCTGAGGTCCTCGAGGATCGGTTTCGTCACTGGGTGAAGGACTCTCGGCTGCGGGTGGTCTACTTCGATGAACGGCCTGCATGCTGGGACGCTCGCAACAGGGGCATCGAGGTGGCGCGAGGGCAGGTGCTCATCGTCTGTGATGCTCACATGTCAGTGACTCACGGGACGACTCACGAGATGATCCAGCTGTGGTTGCGCAACGGTGGCATGTGGTTCTCGGCTTCACAGATGTGGGGGGATCCGAAGCACGTGCGTCTCTATGGCTACGATCTGAAGATCGAGGAGAAGTTCTGGGGTAATCTTTGCAGACATATCCCACCGGAGGTCTTCACCAATGGATCTCCGGATCCTTACACCATCCCGATGGCTCAGTACTCGTTCTTTCTTCTTGGTCGAGAAGAGATGCTTGAGATACGCGGTTTTCATCCGAAGTTTGAATGCTACGGAGGTGGTGAGCCATACCTGTCTTTCAAGTGGTGGCTTCTCGGGAAGAAGATCTGGATGTGGCCGCAGGGTCTCGTTCGTCACGCCTTCGGACTGAACCCGACATGGCGTGACTGGAATGATCGTATGACCTACCGAGGACAGCTTCTTCGAGGCAAGGGGATACTTTCGAAGGGGGTGACTCCGGAGTCTGGAGACAAGCTACTTGGTTATGGTAGGAACTATTCCTGGAACAACGATCAGCTCTGGTACAACTTTCTTCTTTGTGCGTACGTGATTGGTGGAGAGAAGTGGCTTGAGCAGCGCTACCAACGCTACAGACAGCAGTGTAAAAAAGTTGAGCGCTATCTGGTAAATCTTGACAAGCTACGTGAGCGTGCTTTTGCTGATGGTAAAGAAGATCGAGAATGGATATCTGCACGCCAGGTTTGCTCTTTCGATGAACTGATATCTGAGGCTCCTTGGAAGGTGGTGTAGGACTATGACGATCGCAGGATGGAAGATACTCTACTCCGATGGGACCGTGGTTACGTCTCGAGAATCTTCATGGAATGCGAGCAAGAGCGATGAGGTGTTGATCGTCAGTATTTACTTCATAGAGAACTACAGGCGATACACCTCCGACAACGAGTGGGTGACTGAGAACTACAAGGAAGAGCTTCTGTCGGAAGATTACTACTGGATAAATCCGGACGAGACTTTTGGCTGTGGGGCGGCCAAGGACGTTCCGAAGGGTCTTCCGGACGGTGCCGTGAAGACGGGTATTTTGATTCAAGATACGTCCTGGCTCGAGCGCTACAACTCCTTCCACGAAGATCGGATCTGGTAGATGTCTCTCGAGGTGAAGATCGGAACGTTTGCGAAGCCCATTGGAGCTACTCAACTCCAGACAGTCAACACTGGAGGGACGGAGCGCATCAAAGTTCTGATTATGTGGTCGACTTTTCAGTCCGGGGAAGGACTTGCTGCAGAGAGCAGGCAATCCTGGGGCATCACAGAAGAATTAAGCACTACTGATTTCGAATCGAAGTCGGTGGCGATTGCTGGCGCAGATGGATCTGACAACAGCAATACCAGCAGTGGATTTACTAATCACGCATTGACGCTGATCCAGGGCAGTGAGAATCTTGTTGCTCAATGTGACGTGGTGGAATTCGGGCATGGAACAGAGGTCGGTGAATTCACGTTGAACTGGAGTACGAACGACGCCATTGCTTCAGTCATTCACTACATGACGATTGCTGGAACTGACCTGACAGATGCTAAGGTTGGTGAGTTTATATCGAACACATCTACGGGTGACCAGGACATCACTGGAGTTGGATTCGATCCGGCGGCTGGGGACCTTCTGCTCCTATTTGCCACCAACACGACGGCTACGGGTGACTCTCTCACTGAAGGCATGGATTTGTCTCTCGGGTTTGCAATGAGCGCGACTCAGAGACAGACGCATGGTTGTAGTGCGAACGACGACGAGATGATGAGTAATAGCAATTCTGTGCGTTTCCAACGCAAGGTGGATTGCTTGAGGTTGCTTAGACAGCCTGGTGGTGGGGTTGCCGTCGATGCTGACTACGACTTTGTTGATTGGATCACAGATGGCTTTCGTTTGAACGTATCTGACGCTCCCGCATCGGCGAAAAGGATTGGATACGCTGTCCTGAAAGGACCAGAGTTTGCTCTGGATTTTGATCAGGCCCCTTCTTCCGCTGGTTTAGCGAATCATCAGTTGTCTCTCAACAACCCAAAAGCGGTCGTATTTAATTCTTTCGATTCGAACGCTAGCGTCATCCTTGTTGAGCAAGCTCATTCTGTTATTGGTCACGCTCTTGAAGAAGGGACTGACACGTTTGAGGGGTATAGTTTTCAAAGAGCTACGGGTGGTGTTCCTTTGGAGGCAGATCGGGCTCAGAGTTCAGACAACTGCATTTTCCACTCCGATCTTGTACCTTCTTTGTCCATTGGTTATGAGGCCCATTTCCAAGGATTCATAGATTCTGGAACTACTGATTCGGGATTTCTTCTAGACTGGCAGGGAAGTGATCCTGCAGCTGTTGAGTTTCTTTACTGGGGGGTTGGTGCAGCGGTAGCCGCAGCAACGACTAGTTCTACGTCCACCAGTTCGACATCTACGTCTTCGACGTCAACCTCTTCGACGTCAACCTCTTCGACGTCCACAAGTAGTACGTCAACTTCTTCGACGTCTACAAGTAGTACGTCTACTTCCTCGACATCGACCACGTCTTCAACATCAACATCCTCGACTTCAACCAGCAGCACATCGACCTCTTCGACTTCAACAACAAGTTCAACTTCAACGTCTTCGACTTCTACAAGCAGCACATCGACATCTTCGACGTCTACGTCTTCGACTTCTACCAGTAGTACGTCTACGTCTTCGACATCAACGACCAGCTCGACTTCTACTAGTAGCACTTCAACTTCTTCGACTTCTACGAGCAGCACCTCAACCTCTTCGACGTCTACAACAAGTTCGACATCTACGTCTTCGACTTCAACCTCTTCGACTTCTACAAGCAGCACGTCGACATCTTCTACGTCTACGACGAGTTCGACTTCTACGTCTTCGACTTCTACGTCTTCGACTTCTACATCTTCCACCTCCACGAGTAGTACTTCCACATCTTCGACTTCTACGAGCAGTACATCGACCAGTTCGACGTCAACAACGAGCAGTACTTCCACGAGTTCGACGTCTACCAGCAGTACGTCGACAAACTCGACGTCAACGTCATCGACGTCGACAAGTTCAACGTCTACGACCAGTAGCACATCTACAAGTTCGACATCTACCAGCAGCACGTCTACAAGTTCGACATCTACCAGTAGTACGTCGACAAGTTCTACGTCAACGTCATCGACTTCAACAACAAGTTCTACGTCTACCAGCAGTACGTCTACAAGTTCAACGTCAACGTCATCGACTTCGACGTCTTCGACCTCAACAACAAGCTCTACGTCGACAAGTTCTACATCGACAACTGTAACTGTTTCGGGTACGAC
>Ga0114923_10000440_pt1 | contig 33746 bp, 3 predicted proteins | sample SumtaG_FD_89578 | JGI IMG/M metagenome (GOLD analysis project Ga0114923, IMG submission 89578) | Deep subsurface microbial communities from Indian Ocean to uncover new lineages of life (NeLLi) - Sumatra_00157 metaG | ecosystem: Environmental > Aquatic > Marine > Oceanic > Sediment | place: near... | reverse complement strand
CCACCACCAAGGATGATTGCGCAAGAATGTCCTGTGCCGAGAGTGATGTTCATATACCGTGCCCGTGTTGCATGGTTGTAGTTAGCACCGTTTATTTCGATTTGGTGTTGCCAAGTATACCCCCAGTATTCAAAATAGATGGTCTCACTTGCGTCATAGAGTTCCACATCGATACGATACATGAGGTCCTCATTGTCCTCATATCCCAGTGTTAGGACACAGTCCTCCAATCCTGCTACTATGAGAGACACAGGCTTGTCCCCTGTATAGTTCCTCTCATAGTGGAGTATCGTCTGAGAAGAGAAGATTGTCACAGCGGCAAAGGCACTCACACAGAGCACTGCCACGATTACAATAGCTACTATCGTGTTTCTGTTTAACTGCAATGATTACATCCCCTTTGGAAGATTATCAATAATCGAATTATAAACGTTCATGATTCGTGAGATATGAGCTAAGGTTCCAGAATCACTACGCACCATAATCAAACATACTCTCCTGTCCATTTAAGCTGCACTGCCATATAGAAGAGAGAGGGGATAGACCCCCCCTTTCTCTTACCCATGGGACTGTCCGTAGCTTTGGCATAGACTATCCTCCTGCCTGCATGTATCCGATTATGGTACTGACCGACATCAGTTGCATCGACAACTGTAACAGGACCGACATGCGAATCAAGTTAGCCGGAGGTCTGAAGTCCGTACTCAACACACTGAACACTCCCTTCTTTCCAAGGAAGCCACCAAGGATCACGGATGCGGTCATGACTCCAAAGAACATGTACATTCCCGCCTCTCCAAAGAATCCTTTGTCTGGTCTCTCGTTCATGTTCTCACTCGTCACTGCATCAAAGGCAAGCTCCATCACAGCCTCCATTGCGCAGGATGCAACTATCTTTATGACACTGGTCGTAATGCGCCCCCCAACGCCCTTTGACGTAAGGGCACCCACTCGTAACGCAGCGCCAACGATAATGGCTCTGAGTCCTGTACCTAGCGAGGATATGAAACCCTCACTCATCTGTTCTGCAATCTTGAAGCCACCCTTGAACAGGCTAGCTCCCCTACTCAAAGCACCAATACCCATGCTGATACCCTCAGCTACTATCTCCTGTAGGATCATGTCGACAGTCTTGTCAGATGTGAAGTGCATGAAGCTGAACGAGTTGATGTAGTCCTCACTGAACTTGCCTGAAGCTCTCATCAAGAAGTGGGCTGCATGGTCAAACATTGACTTACCAGTGGTAGATGAGATGATCATGTCAAGGCCCCAGATTGCCGCTGGTAGACCTGTTACAATCATCGCAGCACCAAGTACACACATCAACTTCCTTTGTTGGAGTTCGACGCGTTCCTTGTTCTCCTGTCTGGCATAGTAGCTGTCCATGTACTCACTGTCGATCGCAGCCCTCAGGTAGAACACGTCGGTATAGAGTAGATTCCTGACATGCTCAGCCATGTCCTCACAATCATTCGGGTCCTGTGCATAGAGTATGACCGTGACAACAGGTGTCACATACTCACCTTCTGCTGACACCCAGATTGGAAGCCCGGTCTGTTCATTGGTCAATGAGTCAAGGTCGATGTCTATCGTTTGTTCACTACTGGGCACAGTCCTGTTGATCCAGTATTGAGCACCGAGTTCCTGTGAGGTTGCTATCCTGATATTGGCATATATTCCAGTACTGGTATAGTCCTGAAGTGCGACCAACCAGTCGAGTTTGATGCTGAGTGACTGACCTCGGATGACCTGATGTCTCTGAATTGATCCTGGTGGGTGTAATATTCCTCCGAATGCCTCAAAGCGCGGTGCCTCTTCATCCCAATCAGAGGTCTCCGAGAGTGATGGTCGTACCTTGATGGCCTCACTGTTCATATCTATGGTCTGGACATCGGGACGCACGATGCCATTTGTATCCGTCCATGTTCCATACTGGTCTTGAGAATACCAGTCGGCACCGTCATAGTCCACCTTCCACTTTTCGATGAACATGTCCATGCGACCGTTACCAAGACGCTTACTTGGGTCAAGATACTCAGCACCATAGCCCTCAAGTCGCTCTTCAGTTCCTTCATCGTTTGCCTTAGCGGCCTCAACCTCTTCCTGTAACATATCCATTGCCATATACAGTAGCGGATTGCTCGCAAACTGCATTGTGCTAATGACTTTACCACCGAACTTCTGAGCTTCCTTGAACTCCTGACTCTGTGTTATTCCTGAGAATGCCTCATCGAGCCATCCTTCTGAGTTCCAGAGCTCAAGCCGGTCCTCTACGGTGTAGTCCATCCTTGTGTATTCGATGGCGTCCTCGACTATCGCGTGACCCCATGTGTTCATGTGATTGGCTCGTGCGATATACTCCATATAGGCCTCTGTCTGAGAACAGTTGGAAATGACATGTTGAGATGTGATAGGTTGTGAAACACCAAAGGTGAGGATTCCACCTCCATAGTCGTCAGCCTGGAACGATACTGGACTGGCAATCCGTACAGCGGAAGTTGCTGTAAATGTACCGTACTCTATGTATCGTCGACCAATGCTGTCGAGATAGTCAAGCTGTAAGCCCCATATTGGATTATAGTCAGACAGGTCTCCATAAAGCATGGAACCAATCTCTGTCTCAGTACTGCCTGCAGTCGTCTTCTTCGTGGTCAGTCCCACGTCAGGCATCCAGTATTTCCACATCTTTGTTGGCTCAACTTCCGTTGGATATGTGCCAGTCTTATCAGCCACGTTCCAGAAGTAAGGCAAGACAACATCTCTTGAGTCGGGACGTGATGTGGGACTAAAGTATATCCTGTAATTGGCAGTATTGACGTTCTGGTCATAGTCCTTGAATGTTGTTTCTCCAACAAAAGCCTGTGTCGACATGTAGGTTGGTCGGATATCGAACTCTCTAAATGGAGCGTCACTTGCTGTTTCAAGAGTTGCCTGCAACACCTCAGAATCAGCATAGTCGTTGATGACGAGATCTACTATATCCTTCCAGAGAGGTATGGTAGTATACTCCCTCCTCTTATCCAGCCTTCTCTCAATCCTCTCCACCACCTGTTGATATCTATGGGGTAGAATCTTTCGTGAGAATCTGATGTCGCTGATAGTACCAGTATCAAGTACTGGCAAGACCATCTCAAAGTCCTCAGAAACTCCACCTGCGGTGTATACTCCAAATTCCTTCTCTATTACGATATCCTGCACATTCAATGAGATATCACGCCATACACCTTGATACTTTATCTTCATAGAGACTTCGAATGTTAGATGTTCTAAGAAAGCCTTGTAGTTGATCATATGTCGACCAAGGTCAAACACAGCTGTGAATCCATACGGACTGCCAGTGCCCTCATATGTTTCCAGCACTGACATCTGATACTTTCCATTGTTGTCTACTGAGATCTTTGTTGCGTCATCTAGATAGGAACCATCTCAAGAGATATTGTTCAGTGTCACAACAACATCATAAGAGCCATCATGGATAGGGGTTGGATTGCCTTCCCAAATGATTTCCTTTGCACTCTCAAGGTTTAGCCTTAGCTTAGTACTTCCTGGAGCAAGTAGTAACTCATGTACAGGAGCGGAGAAGGGACTTTCATCAATGGTTTGCCATGCACCCCAGTCCATGTACTGAACGGATACTCCGCGACCTTGTTCGTAATCAAGTGTAGATGCCATCGATATGTTCAATGAGTTGTAATAGTCGGTCATTCTCTGACCTTCTTCGTTTATCAGCGGAATGTTGTATGTGTGTCTGTTGCTCCAGAACTCATCAGTTACTATAGGAATGTCGCGAATGTATTTGTTCCTCAAGTTATCATCATCCCACATGCCTGCATAAGGTATGTCCTTGGGTCCAAACGTGGTTTCAGAGCCATCAGCATAGAACCATGCTTCATCCATGGGCATGTCAAGTACCCACTCTGGACCAAGTGGCCAGAATGAAGCAGAACCATCCTTGTGTGTAGATATTCTGAACGGTGCATTTCCATCCATTGTCAGGTACCCATTCAGTTCGAGATATTGCTCCACAATGGATCCATCGAACTCACCTTGGAATATCGTATCGGGGACTGCATCTGAGCTCATTATCACAGAACCTGCTGTTTCATACATTGGTGTGACTGCATGTCCACTTGGGTCATATCCTCCTGTGTTGATGTCCCTCAGCATGTAGCTCAACAGGTCCTCTGCGTTGACAAGCATCTTCATGCCACCGATTGTGCCCGTGGTCATCAGGATGTTGGCCTTGTCAGTGACAGCCTCTGGGTCCACGTAGAACGATGGGGAGTCAAAGTCCCTGAGTCTTGCTGCATGATCCGCGTCATAATAGACTGCTGTCATGCGTCCATGTTCAGGAACATATGCCTTGATCTCGTCATCCGTGCTATCGAGAGCCTCAATATGTACCCTGAAAGCATTCTCGTTCACACCATCTCCATACATCCTAAGGTATATTGGATGTAGTCCTGCATTCATGTAGACAGTTGCTACTCCATTTGTATCAAGTGTCACATTGACGCTGTCCACACAGACGAGTCTATTCACACTAGATGCTGGATAGAATGTCAGGTTGTAACGCCCTGTGTCTGGTATATCTAGCACTGTGAAGTAGTGCTGGTAGTACTTCTGGTTCACATATTGTGCTATCTGCCAGTCATACCCACTTAGGTATCCTGTATAGGGAGCTGTTTCATTGTACTGTAGAACAGAGTACCAACCGTTCATGAACTCCAGATTTGCCTCAATACTCTCGTAATTGGAGAGCACAGCTGGGTCAATGTTCAATACCGATCTGCTACGACCTATGTTCTTACAGGTCTCAAGTGTGGCGTCTGGTGGATTCATCGTGTTCCATGATGTCTTCTCCAGCCACTCGTCTACATCGCCATAGCTGAAGTCCTCCCTCAATAGCATCTTAGTACCGTTGTTGGCCATCACACGAAGGTCATCCATGTAGTACTTTGCAACACCACTGCCATGTACATTGCGTATCTTTGCGGCAATCCGGTTCATGAACTCAACACCGCTGGGTTCTGAGAACATACAAGTTTGAGTGGTGCCGTTTGCACTTCCATCATTGTTCAATGGAATGTAGGAAACCTTGCCATCGCTGATGAATATCGTCACTTCGAGCCACCGATTGTGTGCAACAGTGAGAGGAACGACAAATTCCGCAACAACCGCTTCACTATAGAGTGTGGGTTCTTCGATAACATAGGACCAATGAGACTTGTACAGTCTGAAGTTGTATCGATCGGGTCCATTGTTTTCGGTTCGTTCCATTTGGAACTCGAAGATACGGTAATCGGTCTGATACTCTTCACGGTCCCGCATGTCTACAATAGTGACATTACCACTCGTCACTCCCTGTGCTCCAGTGTATTTATCGAAGTCCGGCCAGACATAGAAGCTGATGGTGATGTTGTCCTTGGCACCTGTCGATATGTTGGCATAGTTGTAGAAGTTTTCAGTGGAGGTCGTTTCAGTAGTCATGTACAACGCCCTGTCCATTGCATCCCGTGGGCTAGATATCCAGTTGGTAATGTATCCCTGATCATCGACACCCATCGAATCTAGGTCCGAAGCATCACGGAAGCTGCCTTTGAGAGACAAAGCGTTATACTTCACAAGTGGAACAATGGGCTCAGAGTCCAAGTAGTAAACCTCATCGATACCAGATGTTATCTCAGAAACTCTGTATCTCAGGGGTTTGACTTCGTCCGATATATTGAGTCCAATGAGCAGTCCTCTAACACTGATTGGAACCACCGTGTCAATGCCACTGGTCAGATTGAGATAAACAACATCAGCTGAATCAGAGTGACCACTGAGTCCCGACACCATCACACTGTGTGTAGACTCTGTACCATTTCCATAATAGTATGTAATGGTCATATTAGCATGGTCTGTCAAGCTAGGTGTCGCCACATATTTGAGTATCCCATGATTATTGAGATCCAGCTCTGTAGTACCGACACTCACTGACTTGCCTACGAGACTGGTTGGCTCGCTTGTTATTCCAGCAAAGAGTGAACCTGAAACTACCTCTGCTGTGGTGACCTGTCCTCCTGTTGAGAACAGACCGTTCAGCATCTTGATGGTTGAACCATAGACAGTGACACCGGTCGATGAGTCAAATCGTTGTAGTGAGATCCCATTAGTGCTTGTGTAGGTTGTGTCCTCCACCATATACTCGTAAGAGTCATCAGTGAGATCAACAACCTTCCAGACTATCTGAGACAGCCCGGTCCTGTATGAATCGGTGACACACAGGTCATCGACCTTAAGACCCTTTCCTGACTCTGCTATCTCAATCCGTATCTCATCAGCTATAGAGCCATTGATGGTTCCACTTAGGGTATGTGGAGTGATGAACATCTCAGTGACATCATCAACCGCCATATCAAGCGATGTGGTCCAGTAGTCATTGCCACTTGGACTAAGGTGTTCAGCATATGTACCGTTGGTGAGTTTGACACTGACTGTGACAGTCATCTCGGAAAGCGGCCTCATTGATAGATGTACTATCCAGTTGTCATCTCCGTCGAGGTTCATACCAGATGTGATGACAGCATACTCATTACTGTCACCTGATACGAGTCTGACAGCGTGATCACCCTCTGTTATTTTGTCAACAACTAATGTGGACAATGTTCCAGTGATGCCTACATTAGTTTCGAGGGTGTTGAGGTAATGTACAAGTGGTGTCCTGTCAAGGGACTGCCACAGTGAAACGCTCTCCATATCGACTCCTGTTCCATAATCTGTTGTCCAGTTCACCATCCCAGAACGACTCACAGTAAATGTACGGTTGACCGAAACACCGTCACACCATCCATGCATTACAAAACCGATCCTCTCAGGTGAGTAGCTGGTGATATTGATACTATCAAGAAGAACAGCGCTCTCGTTCTCTCCCAGAATGAATGAAACACCGTCTGTTTCGATGTACAGGTTCAGGTCGTGACCGTTTGTATACACCTTGAGATTGGGTCTCGGATAGAATACTATCGATTCTGGTACACCATCTAGGAGGTATGCCACGTTGTCTACAGCAGCACCAGTTTCTGTGAAGTCTGTTCGGCCTATGAACAGATTTACCAATGCACTGTTCTCTGTTGTCGAGATATTGAGCATTCTATTCGAACTGTCGACAGTGTATGATGATATGTTGTAGACTGTCATTCCAAAGGCGTCATTTCCTATCTCAAAGTAGTCATTGCCTGTTTCTACAGATGACATGTGTTCGATGCCTATCCACAGGTGGTCGATACCAATCTCTGGGTCATATCCGTTAGCACGAACCTGAAGGTCGGTGACGACATCCATTGATGAACAGATTGTACTGAGGTTTAGTCTTACTTCGTTCCAACCAACACTGAGACCATTGATTTGATGCTCTACTGGTGTTGCAACTGAAGTCCCTGAGATGCCCTCGAACTTGACATAGACTGTTGGCAGCACACTCTCCACATAGATCCTCATAGACAGCATTGTATCTGGAGTGATTGGTGCATCTACTTTCGGGATGTCAAACTGTGCATCCACAGGATTACCAGTGTTTGAGACTATGTATCCATATCGCTCCATGTTCAGTGTTCCAGTCCATGAGTTTGGCATAAGTGTTCCAGAGGTCGCATAACCTCCATAACCTAGGGTGAGATAGTCAATGTACATTGTCTCGTGATCACAGACAACATATACTGCAGTGAGCAGGTCAATACTATACTGTGAGAGGTCGATGGACCTCACTAGCCAACCACTGTCGCCAGCTTGGCCAGCACCTGATAGTAGATTGATAGTTGTCTGATTTACACCATCATATTCGAGAATCATCTTATACGAGTTTGCAGCCGCAGCAGTCACTGCTGTGTAACGCCAACGAATGATGAGGAACTCGTCTGTTATTTTCATGTCAGGTATGTCCCACTTCATAGTACCCATGGTAGCGTTCAGTTTTGCAAACACGTCATCAGACATTGCGAGTATAGTGAGTGGTATAGTCCCGTCTGTTATAATATCTAAAACTTCACCCTCAAGACAATCAACATCAGTATAGACAACTATTTCCTCTCCCATCGACATCTTCCATGTTTCAAGTCCTATGTAGTCAATCTGCCAGCTGTCAGGTGAGGTGTCTGATACCTCAGATGCTCCTACTATCTTAATCTTGAATGCAGGATCATCAAAATAACTGGTCACAGTGAAATTGTTCCAACCTGTAGCATTCACAATGTCGCCAAGGTCGTGCCAGGTTCCATCATACGCCCAAACTTCTAGCAGCTCAGTATCAAGGCTCTCTGCATAGATACTGACATACGCAGTCGCTGCATCAGTGTCAATCGTGGACCATGTCAACTCAGCCTCGGTCTTGTAGTTTGAAACAGCAGGTGACCAGCTGTAGAGCCCGAGGTAGTCGATGTCCCAGACGGTCTGAGTTGTGTCCAGTGACTCATCTGAGCCATACAACGTGATGTTGACCTCGCTTCCCATGTAGCTTGTTATGGTGAAGTTGTTCCAGCCTACACTGTCGAGCTGTCCGAGGTTTGTCCAACCTACACCATTATAGATGTCAACCTCAAGTGATTCCGTTTCCACAGCATCAATGAATATCGTCAAGTTGGTGTTGGTATGGCTCGTGACTACACTACTCCAGTCGAATCTTATATTTGCCTGATAATTACTTACAGCAGGACTCCATGTATGGATTCCCACGTAATCTATCTCCCATATGTTCTGGTTACTGTTATCGCTCTTGGTATCAACAAAGCGAATCTCGAGGCTTGAGCTGTCAAGATAGCTCAGTATTGAAACATTGTTCCAACCAGGCACCACATCAGCTATCACATTCAGCCATTGACTTCCATCCCAGACATCAACTCTGAGATCTTCGCTAGTGTCCTGTGGACCTCCGAAGATGCATAACTCTTCATTTGTTTCGTCATAGTAGCTTATACCTGTGAACTGGTACTCTAGGTCCAGCTCGTAGTCTGTGACAGCACTCCTCTGAATCCTGATGTACACATGGTCAATGTAAATATCGTCGCCCCCACCGACTGCTTGGTAGTAGAAGTACGTCCTGAAGTTGTTGATCTCTGTCGCTGTGTGAGTTCCACTCAATTGTACAGAGAGATAACCATAGCTTGTCTGTGAAACTGTCAGTGTGGAACTCCAACTTCCAGAGCCCGAACCTATCCAGTCCTCGTAAATTCGAATCTGGTCGTTGGTGTCATCACCACGACAGTAGAAGTACATCGATACTATAAAACCAGAACCTGTCTCTGTTGTGTCAGCAAAGTTGTACCAACCGCTCGTTGCGCCAGAGCTCTTGGTTTCGTGGATGTAGCTAGTAGGTTCATCTTGTGCATCAAGATAGGGAGAACCACCAATCTCATCATCGAAGGAGTTGTAGTCATTTGTGTATCCATTCACATCAAGGTTCTCGTCAACCCCTGAACCACCAATGTCTGACTCAGTGAGTGTGGTGTTCTGCCAGTCATGGTCCTGAAGCTCGGCAAAGTTTCCTATGATTCCAATGTCTGTCGGGTCGTGCAAGGTGGATGACTGAGTTATGTACTGCTCGTAATCTGTTGCACCTGTGCCCTCATTGGTCTCGGTTATGGTCATGAAATTGCTGTCCTTTGATGCTGAATTGGCAAACAGTGCGACGAGTCCTGTTGTGGGCACGTTCGTATCCACAGAATCGTTCAAATCTGAGAAAGGTGTACCCTCATCGGTTTCGTCCACTGTCATATAGCCATTACCAATGATCTTAGCGTCGACAATGTTCAACCAGTCACCGTACGCATCAACAAGCGTGTTGAATGCTGTCATTGTCGGAATGAGAAGTGCGGTTTCAAGCATAACATAATCAATACCCCACGTGTCTTGGGTGGTATCAGATGACTCTGATAGTCCGAGAAGTCGAATCTTGAATGGGTTAGCAACGAGTCCAGTCACTGTGATGTTCTTCCAGCCTGAGAACCCTGCTGCTATGGTCTGCCCTGTGTCAGTCCAGCCACTTCCGTTATCATAGTAGATGGCAAGGGCTTCGTTGTCATGTCCTCCACTCTCGAAATCCATGCAAACCGTGGCAATATCTGTGCCTATTTCAGGTGAGTTCCATGTGAAGTTGATGTCAAACCTGTAGTTCACTGTGGCAGGGGTCCATGTGTGCAGCTCGATGAAGTCTATTTCCCAGCTGTCCAGTGTGGTGTCTGAGGATTCACTGACTCCAATGAAGCGTATGGTACAGTTGGCACCAAGGATGTAGTCGATAGTGTCATTCTTCACATCAAAGTCGTAGGTCGTGTCAGAAGATATACCACTGGCGATAGTGCCGATTCGTTCCCAACTGTCACCATCCCACGCATCCACGTACAGGGCTTCAGTGTCACTTGAGGTCACTGTAATCGAAACCTCTCCGTAGGTTCGTGTGTCATCAGCCGTGGTGTCCCACTCATACTTGGTGTTCATCTCGTAGCTTACAACAGCATCATTCCACGAGTGGATCAACACGCAATCTAAGTCCCAGCTGTTCTGATTGGTTGCATCATCAGTCTTCGCGTCAACAAATCGGATTTCGACAGCACCATCAGCAAGATAAGACTTGATTGAAACGTTGTTCCATCCCTCAGTGACGTCGCCTATGACATTGACCCAGTCATTTGTGGATGCATCATCCCAAATATCGACTCTCATGCTCTCACTTGTGTCCTGTGGACCTCCGAACACACAGAGTTCAACATATCCGTCTGTGTACCCAATACTGGTCCAGCCATATTCAAGGTCGAGCTCGTAGTCATCTCCACCGGTGGTGGTCACTCGGATGTAGGCTGCGTCCACCTCGTGATCGTTATGCTTACCATCAGCCACTGAGGTGAGCTTGAGTCTTGCATTGTTGTACTCTGTGTCACTGTCAAAGCCGCTTATCACACCTGTGTCGTACCAGCCTGAGGTCGGATTAACAAACGTGCCTGAGAAGTCTCCGGTGCCGTCGTTGTTCACGTCAATTTCCCAGCTCAGGTCATCGTTTCCGTCACCGTAGTTCACGAGAATGTACAATGTGATTGAGCCACTTGTGAATACCTCAACAGTGTTTCCAAAAGTGTACCAGTAGGATACACCACCACCTTTTGTGTAGTCAACATAAGACGAGTCATCTGCAGCCAAGTATGGTGCTGTACCGACTCCTGTGGCATCACTGTATGTACTAGCGTCTCCATCAACATAGTCAGACTCGTCAATCCCAGTTCCTCCGAGGTTTGCTTCGGTAAGGGTGGTATTGGTGAGGTCTTGGTCCTGAAGCTCTGTCCAGTCACCAATAGTTCCAACATCAGTTGGTGTGTGTGAGTTGGACTGTTGATCAACGAAGTCATCAGTACTTGTAGCAGCAGTACCATTATCCTCCTCAGTGAGGGTCATGTAGCTGGTGTCATCTGTTTGTACGTCTGTTATGACGCCACTGACAAGCCCTGTCCAGTTGTAGTAGTCTGCAACATATGTAAAGAGCTCAGATAGTGGTGTGCCATCATCATCCTCAGTGATGTCCAGTGTATTGCCATCATTCAGGGTCTGTATCAGTGACAATCCCGATGTGAGCTGTGAACCAAAGTCAACGCTGTAAGCATCGGCTGTATGAATTCCACCCGGTCCATTGACAATCTCGTACATTCTCTCGACAGCATCTATGTATTCCAGACCTGCCCCAGTGAACGCCTCAACCAATGACACAACCGACATCGGTGTGGTCCTAATCTCTATATTGTTGATAGTTGCCCATAAATACTCATTAGTCACTGTTGTCCAGTTGAGAGTGACACCTACCTTATCAATCTGTGATTCTGAAGTGAGTGACAGAACCTCTTCGAGATCTATCACAACTCTATTCAATTCAGGAGATGGATCCAGTCGTACTGACTTCTTCTCTCCATCAATCAAGATATAGACTTCAATGAATAGGTTTGTACTGTCCTCTGTCACGTAGTCTACTACCAAAGTGTCAGCTATGGAAGACAGGACATCAACATCATACTCTGCACCAATACCATCAGCTGTGTCGTCAGTCCATGCCCATGCATCCAATCCAACAAGACCACGTTCGACAATACCGCAGACATATCCACTTCCGTCATCGACCCGTGTCCAGTCGTGCTCACTTGAGATGACCCTTACACTGTGGAGAGTGATATCATACCCAGAAATACCTGTAGTAGTGAGTAGCTTGACTGTGTCAAACTCACCACCCACTCCGAACGCTTCTAAGAGATCAATGTACAACTCATGATACTCACCGTCAGACACGAACACTTCAACGCTGGAAGGAGCTGGACCAGTTGGTGTTGATCCACCACCCTTCAGTTCGAGAATTGGTTCCTGATGGCCATCATCGAATCCTGTAATTGTGTAGGCTATTTCGAGTATGTCATATACTTCAACATCGACTGTTTCAGGTAAGGTGTACTCTATACTCCACGTACCAGACTCTGAGGTCGCGACAATGATTGAGCCGTCTCCGGTATCCAGAGTACAATCAGTTGCAGTCCACCCTCCAATCGTGTCACAAGAAACACAGACTCCTAGTTCGTCGGTTATCCTGATATGGTCAAGGGAAAGGCTTCCTACTCCAGTGGAAATAATAATACCATCTACCTCAAGACCTGTACACTCAGCAAGAGAAATCTGATAGTACTTGTTTGTGGGCACTTCTGTCATGAGCTCCACAGCGGTTTCATTGTGGAGTAGTAAGTACATTGTGAAACTGCCTATCGTACCTGATGTCTTTTCGAACTCAAGGTATGAACCAGGGGCTATGACCATAGGCACAGATCGAGTGAAGTTTGCTGTACTACTTGATACTTGGAAGAGTCCCACATCATTTCCGTTTGGTCGTATTGTCCCTGACCCGCTAATCTCCCAATCTGATGTGTCACTGAAGCTCTCACTGGTTTGACTGCCTCTGTCGTAGATATAGTAGTCTGAGCCATCGGTTATTGAAAGCTCTCGCACATAGAGAAGACTGTCAGTGTTTTGACCACCTGTGATTTGAAACTCTAAAGCTGTGACCCAGATCTGACCTATTGTACTCAAGAGATCCAGTTCGAGCACATAGCTCCCCGTTTGTGATGAGTCTGTGAAGAGAGTTTCTGTCGTATCCGTTGCTATACCATCTGTACCCGTGTAGTAAATCTTCAGAGAGCCGCTACAATACTGCTGGGCAGAGTTCTTCTTGACATAGTAGGGCATGTAGAGATGTGGATACTTGACCGTGTCTATTGCAAGTCCTTCAATCTTGTTGTTGAACGTTCCCGACTCCACACTTGTGTATAACTTCAGTCTCATTGACCCACTCGCTATGGATGCTTCGTAGACCCTATCAAACACAGTGTCAGACTTCCAGTCACCCATCTCGTCGAAGGTCTCAACAAAGTCAGGAGTGTATCTTGAGAGGGCAATACTTGCGCTCCTCGTATTCTCCAGTATCATCTCGTTGTCTCGTACACCAACCCAATCGAGTCTAATGATAGAATCTCCCGTGGTCCGTATGGCACCGATCCTAACTGATGTGAGTGTTCCACTTGGTGAGATGTCTACACTGTGTATACCTGTCGTGTTGAACAGATATGTTTCCTCAAGGGTGGTACCCGCGTACATCTCAACATATCCATCACAGTCACGAGATTCCATGACATTGAATACGAGATATTTCGCCATCGTGGTCGAAACACTTAGTCCTGAGTACTCGATCCACATGTTGTCTGTGTTCTCCATTGGAACCATAGTGAGAACATCGCCATCACTTCCGTATACCGCTTGATACTCATCGTCTATCTGATAGATGGTCGACATGTCGTCACTGAAATATGGTGTAGATAGCGTTTCCTCAGCATCATCGATGTCCAGGGACATATCATGATAGGGTGTGTCAAGGAAGGCTATTCCCTCAAAGTCCACAAGTGTTTCACTAGATGAGTCCACTACGTAGTCAGCTATGATCTCTAGGACGTCATATTCGAAACTCATGATGACCTCGTTCTGGTAGGACTCATCACCAACATGTTTCACTGTTCTTTCGAGTGAGATGTGTCCACTCTCACTGATTGTGTAGATGTCAGTTATCAATACTCCAAGACCAAAGGCTCGCTGCTCGACAGTCTCACCTGTAGCAGACAATGACACGATGTCATACCAGCTTGGATCATCGGTGGAGTAGGCTACACCACCACTTTCCATTGAATAGTGTGGCAAGGTTCTGGAGGACAGATGTGACAGACCACTCACAACGAATCCTAGATTCTGATTGTCCCAGATCAATGATGTGCCCCAATACGGAATGTCCACAGAGATAGATGTACCACTAGTGATTCTCACTGAATCTACAGTTGCTACATCGACGCTGTCAAACGAGAGCCAAACGATTGAGGCATCTTCAATCACCCGACCATCATCCCTACAGCGGGACTCGATGATGTCGAACAGGTCTATCTTGTATCTCGACCAACCATCAACTACCTCGTATGAGAAGGCGAACTGCTCGTCTGTGGGTACAGTGATATTATACCACTCACCATTGACAATAGTGGCTATGTCTACGATGATTGTGTCATTTGCGACAAACGAAACTGTCGTTCCATATGATAGTGCTACATCAAGGTCAGTACTGACCCCACCATAGGACCCACCAAGAACAGCAGCCCCATGTCCGTGGAATGCCTGTGATGTTGCATTGTATAGCTCGGAGTCAATATTGAAGTCGTCCAAGAGAGTGCTTGTTTCCATTGCGGCTTCACCAAGTGCGTAGACATAGGCTGTTCTTGGTCTTAGGACTGAGAACGCCTTCACATTGTGGTTCATGTCAGCAACCACACCATCTCCTGCTAGGTCAGCAAGCCAGACCTCGAAGTTGAGGATGGTACAGTATTCAGCAGCATATGTTCCATATAGCTGTGCAGCAAGATTGGCTATGTCTGTGACTAATCCACTCTCCTCCGTAACATTCATCCAGGCAGTATCCACCCAAGCCCCAATACCTGTGGTGGCACTCTTTAGCTGCATCCTGTACTTGAGCATCAGACCAGTCCCATTTCCTTCGAACATTGAATGCAGTACTGGTAGAGAACGAATGTCCATGGTCTTATTGACTGCTAAGACAGCATAGTCGAGTGTTGTGTCATCACTGTTATCGAACGTCAGATCAACTGACAGATAGACATCATTCTCAGAAGTGAGTACGGTGGCATCGCAGTTCGCCTCATTGACTACACTCCATATATTGTTTCCAATAGGAGCGGTCAGAGCACCACTAGCTGATGTCACTGATGTGAGTCCGCACGCTTGGCCAAGAACTGTTATTGGTTCAGCGACTCCTTGGTCCTTGATGTAGAGTTTCAAGTAGCCCTCTTCAGTGGAGTTGGCCTGTATGTAAAGAGCAATCTTGTTGATACCCTTCATCATCTTGAACGGGAGCGTCACATCGGTGGAGGTTACGCTGTATATCGATGTGCCTTGATGATAGATATCTACAGTGAGCCCTGTTGAGCCAGATCCGAAATCCAATTGGAGCTGAGCATCCTTCGTTTCCTCAGCTATAAACTCGACATATGCTGCGTAATCAACTGTAACTACACCGCCTGAAAGTCCTAGAAGTGTGTGAGGGCTGATATCTGTCTGTAGGTCAAAATCCCAACCACCATATGTCACAATATATCTCTTGATTCTAATATCATCAACGCGTAATTGTACGTGACCACTTGCAGCACCACCAGAGTCAAAGTCTACCTGTCCAAAGTATACAAGGTCTACTTCAGAATACGGGAATGAAATCAACTCTTCGGTCCAATCTGATCCATCTTCTATCCTGAGAGTAGTATTGTACCACTCGCCAGTCTTTGTCCTGATAGCAACTAGAAGGTCAGAATAATCACCATCGCCATTTCGATAATAGAAGAAACTAATTCCTGTAATCCAAGTTCCATCAGGATAATCATAAGACATGTAGCCATAAGGTTCACCAACATCAGAGAACCTAACAGCATAGTTACTATCATGTCCTGATGTGACTCGAGCCATATATGTTGTATCCCATTCACCAAAGTCAGTTTCAAAGTCACCGTCTATTGCGTCTATATTGTGATAGTCGTAGTGTCCAAAGTATTCCTGTGTGGTCATCAGTCCTCTGGCCCATGATTCCTCTATGATGAGTTCATCATTGGGCAATGCAGGTATAAGAACATTCAATGGCAACAGTCCGTCTGAGTGTGGTTCTTCGACCTTGGAACTCATAAGTCTGACACCCCATGCTGTGAACTCGTCACCGGTCTCGATTCGTATCATGAGGACATGTACATTCGTACCGATCATGACCTGAGCACCATTCGGAATGAGCTGACCATCAAGCCACATGGTGAAATTGGCAACACCATTGCTGAATATGGGCATGAAGCTGTAGATACCCTCAGTTTCAACGCTGAAGATACATCTAAAGTGTCCGGCCATATTGGCATCCTTAATGACATTCACAGCCTCACCCTCGATCGTCATGATCGGGTTCTCAATGAGGAGAATATACTCAATATTGTATGGAAACTGGTACGTGTTCCCATTGTTGTCTACTGCGACAAAGTAGTACTCGATGGTGTCACTGGTATAGAGTTTTGGTAGACTGAAGACCCATGTACCGGTCTCTTCATTATAGGTCATGTTATACGCGTTGAGAGTCTCACCCTGCATACCGATGTGTACCTCTACATAGTTCATTCCTGATGCAATATCAGGTTCAAAGAAGTTTGCAACAAGAGTACCATTGACACCAGGATACGCACCTACAACTCGTGAGTAGATGAACTCGGGTGCCACCTTGTCATCAATAGACGAGATGGAGTAGGTCGAGGAAGTCACGTTGTTTCCTGCAAGGTCAAAGCAGATGACGTTGTACTGTATTGTATCACCGAACTGGATTGGTAGAAGTCCACTCAACATCACTTCGATATTGTCACCAACCAGAGTAGAGTTGACCTCACCCATCTGGGCAAGGAGCCACTCTCCTCCATTGACACTGAAGTTGAGATAGGCACAATAGACTCCAGATGCGTCAGATGGTTCATAGGCAACCACTGTGACTGTATTGTCATCAGTATAATTGATCGCACCTGTCATACCTGTTGGATATCCGTTCTTTATTGCAGGTAAATCTGTATCAAGTACAGTGAGTATGAATACTTCATTCGTCTTGGTGTTAAGGTCTTTAGTATCAGTCACAGAAACCTCTGCTGAGATATATAACAGACCCTCACCATATACAACCTCTGACTCATCTATAATATACTTGTAGTGAGTTGAGTTGACATTGGTAAGACCCCTTGTCTTCCAACCTTCACCATTGACTGAATATTTGAAGTAGTCTATAGCAAATCCTGATGGGTCTGTAATATTGACCCAGATGGTTATATCACTATTATAATCAACTGAAGTACCATCAGCTGGGTCTGTCCATATGAAGACAACAGGTGGTTCGTTTCCAATTGAGTGTGTATCGTATCCTGTCCACTCGCCTTGTTTGTCAGTGAGACCCCAAGAACCTCCTACCCTCTCGCTGTCATCATCCTGTAGGAACACCTTTACATACATGGTCTTGTCTGCATCAGTTGCATCATAGAACTCCTCATAGATAGTATAGTTCACTATATTCAGTCCCTCATTTACATGGAACTCGCCATAGGTGTAGTTATTGTATGTAATGTCCCAGTATGTGCTAAAGTCCGATGACCATGAGAACCGGATAATCACTCCTTCATCATAGATATCACTATCTGGTTCTATATATTCAAGTTCACCCTCCATGTTTTCATCATGGTCTGGATTATTGGTAGTCCATCCTCCTGATCCTCCTCCTACTAACACTGGTGCAGTTGAGTCATCATCTATCAAGTACACATTGTTCTGCACTGTTGTTATGTATGCTGGGCTATCATCTGTATCTTCTGTGTAAATTTCCCAGTCTAAATCATGACTAGATGTATCTGTATCCCACTGAACATCAATCCAGTAATAGTATAGTCCTGAAATATTTGACATCTGTGTCCAACTGGACCATGTACCATCATTCCAACACCACCTGACCTTGGTTTCAGTATGATTTACATCATGTTGTGAGTCAGATATGGTAGCTGCGATTCGTACCTGGTCGGTACCTGCATTATATTCACCATTATCGTCTTCATAGTCTTCGTCAAACCATGGCATGACAACTGGAGGAGTATTATCATCATCTACAATGTTTATGTAATACCACCCTGTAGTAAGTTGACCTGTTTCAAAGGCATCTTCTAAGAACCTGTAGTATAATTGATGGTTTTCCCAACTGGGGCCCCAGTCAGGAATCTGTTCCATGAAATTAAAGAATGAGTTAGTACTGTGCTTTGAACCACCCACATTGGTATAGATATACGGATCATCAATCATGTAGACGGTTCCACCTACATCTTTTTTGTATTCAATGTAGATAGCATTTGTGTCGAACATCCAGTCAACATCTATTTCCGCAGACGCAAGCGGGTCATCCCATCCTATGTCGTTTCCAGTACCCGGTGTACCATCAACCACGGTCATAATTGCAGGCTGTACATATGCACCATCATAGCTAGTAAATGCATAATACTTGCTAAGATAGAGTCCTTGTGTATACAGTCTAGTACCATCCTCTTCCCAACTATCCCAACTATTTGCATAGTCAATTGTTGTAGTGCCAGTGTCACCATCATAATCATCATAGAGTACTACTGTCTGGCGTGGATACCATGACCCTGGATTATCTCTATACTCCCATAGTTTGACAAAGAAGTCCCCACCTGCTTCATACTGAGGTGAATATACTCTCGCACAAAATGTTGCCCCAAAAGGAATATCTCCATCACTCTGTTCATGCCATGTCATTGGAGTACCATACATCACCTTTGGAATGACTTGCAATGATGATGCAATGTATGCGTCTGTATAGAGTAGAGTAATTGATGAACCATAAGCATCAGCTGTAATAGTTGCTGTATTGCCATTATGACTTACACCATATGCACCAGTTTCTGACTGATATACCCATTGTGAACCCTTGGTTGTAATGAGTTTTCCTCTAGAACTTGATATCTCATCCCCATACGAAGTTATTGAATATGAATAAGGTAATCTCCATTCAGCATACGAGTTCCCGCTTGTATCCCAATCGATGTCAGTAGTATACTGTGCGCTGAGTGATACATCTGGTCGTCTATAGTATGTTTTAAAGTCATAACATCGTATTTTATCTGCTGGTGCATCCATCTCGAACCAAATATCTTTTGCAGGATTACTTGTACCAAAACTCTTGTATCTACTTATTGCACCATCCCAGATATCTTGAGAACCTGGAGTATTATCTTGAAGTGTCCAGTGCATTTCAACATCCCAATCATCTAGGAAATCATCAACTCCTTGCGCTGTGCCATAAGTATAGGAATATGATTGAGACTCATAGGTCTTCATAACCATATCATTATAGTATTCACTAGCGTAAGGTGCATATCGGTGCCAATCACTGTCATATTCCCAAAATTCGCCACCATGAGCAGAAGATGTGCCTTGACGTACTATCGCTTTTGATTTGTAAATTGTTCCTGGTCCTGTTGGTATTCCATCTGCTGTGGGGGGATCCTCGATATAGACAGACCTTCCTTGAATTTTAACCCAGACCAACTTCGGCCCAACGATACTAAACCCTGATACAGTTTCCCATGAATAAGTCGATGTACTGGCATATTCAGCTGATGTAACAATTGTTGTGCCAGGTTCGCCACTATTGTCATTGCAAATAGTAACTTGAATATTATCTCCAAAGAATCCTGATTCAATTTCAGCTTTTGCATATACCTCCAGTTGTGTCATGGTATGACCGTCTGCAATAGAATAACTTTGGGCATAGTATGGTGCTGCTGAGCTCCATCCAGTAGTGATCACTGCACCTGTACCACTATATTTACTGGCCCATTCAGCATCCATTGAAACTCTCCAGTCAGCATATCTAAGGTCTACCCAATCATACTGAACAGCACTATGAATCTGTGAGTCAATTATTGTTCCATCGTTCATATTACCTGGGTCAGAATTGTATGACGCCCACACTTGTGCTGAATGTCCACTTGTTGTACCAACCCATGAATCATGTATGGCTCCTGCTGGTGGGTCGGGTACGTAAGAAAGTCCCGTAATACCACCCCATGGTACCCAGCTACCGTCTCCGAACTGGTCCCATGTGTATTTTGAAAGGAATGGTTCAACAATCCTAATCCAGTCTAGTTTTCCTTGACCTTCTTCAGTTCCAGCCTCCAGTGTCATTTCTATTGTGACAACATCAGCCAGATCTGCAATATCCTCGGTCACCACACCCCAGTTGACAGTGTCATCCTCAAAGGTGAAGGAGCTACTCGTGCTGTTGATGGCGGTGATGTTGATATTCGAAGCAAATCCAACACGTTCGCGCCACTGGAATACCCTGTTCTCTGTGGCGTTCACATAGGTCGAGAACTCCTTCCTTAGACGTGTTTCCTTATTGGGGTCAGAAGTGAGGGTCAGGATCTGTCCAGAGCTTGATGCAATCGAGTTCTCTGTGGTAAGAGCACCTGTGTCGACTAACTCCCAGTCGATAATACGATAGAAGTGTAGACAGTCGATGAAAACAGTCCTATTGTTCTCTGTTGCAAAGTCATCACCGGGCTCTTGAATAAGCAGTTCAATACCCTGTATGGTGAGATGGTCCTTGCCAGCCCGTTCTAACTTGATATAGGTGTTCTTGGAAATCGATGCGGATTTGTCCACATCTGGGGCGAGGGTGCCAACACTAAACAGCTCTGAACTCTGTCCATCAGTGAGATTGAGATAGAGGGTCACCTCTAGGTCACCTGTACCTCCTTTAATTCCGAACCGCATGAAGGGATAATCAATCGGAGTGATATTCAGATAGTTAAGCCTGAGATTGACCTTCTCCTGTGATACTGAGTTGTTTGCATTGAGGGTGTAGTTCATGTATCCATTCTCACATACCACACTGCTCTTTGCTAGGGCCAATTCCGTGCTCATTGATTCACCCTCAACAATCCAGCTTCCCTGCTCCTCGAAGTCCTCCTTCATTCCATACTCTTCAAGGAATGAACCGTCCCAGAATGCCACATCCATGGTCTCTAGGGCACCCACCCAGCCGTTCAATAGACCTGAAAAGTCAATGTCACTATACTCAACCAAGAAGTTAGGATCCACCTCAACCCCTGAAATGAGCTCGAAGCGCTCCTCAATGATTGGAAGGAGTGTGATTGGGTCGGATGTGATTGTGTCTACTAGAATCTCCGATCTTGGGATGGAAGCAGTGATGCTTTCACTCACAAGACCTGTGACAGCGAATCCCTCACCCTCAGTATAGAGGGCTGCAAACGTAGGTGTACGAATGATGTCGTCAATGTATGAGGCGTTTAGGACTCCAAAAGAATCAGAGAACTTTGTAGTCTTTGAGCTGAGTGAGAAAACCAGATTAAACAGCTCAGTGTCGAGTATCAAGTTGACAGTCCCATCGAAATAGATGATACTAACAACCGAAGCATTGACCTCCAGAAGAGTCTGGTTGATGACCATGTAATCTGCTGTCCAGTCTGCGACCCTAGTCACAACTCTACTACCAGTCCATGTACCATTGCTCACTGTGGTCTTGCCGTTGTCCCACGAGAGTAGGTTCTCTCCAAGGACAAGTGTCGTAGGTCCAGCTGAAGTCGCATATGAAATCAGAACCTCAATTCTCTCCTCTCTTGGACTATCGATTGGGGAGAATGAGATGTCGTCAATCTGTAAGACACCTGGATTGACACCATCTGACTTGACTGATATTCGTACAGACTGAGCTGTTGATCCCTCTGATGACAGGTTGAACACGTTGTGTGTATCACTCAAAGTGAGTGCGCTACTCCACGTTGTAGTGTCAGTCACAACCTCTACTCTTGCACTGGTCACATCAGTATTGACAGGCATATCAACGATGAGGAACGCATAGTTCTCTATCGATACGCCAAGGTTGTCAAACGTCACATTATACCAGTCTGTCGTGAATGACTCTAACACTAGTGTTTCGTTCTCACAATAGTGCTTACCATCAGTGGACTGTGATGGTGGATCAAAGAAGTCGATGTCATTGAATGTCAACTCGATATCAGTGTCATGTGAAACCTCGAACCAGTCAACATCCCAAGTCAGTCCAGTATCACCCGAAACAATAAGTTCAACATAGGTGACCTCTGGGATTGTGATTGGTATACGTTCAACAATACCTGCTGTACTCTTACTGAGTGCAATCTGTTGAGAGGTACCACCCTCCGTGTATAGCCTCGCAATAATTTCAGTATCTATTGGTGTATCAGAGATCTTGTGACTGATTTCAAGTATGTTGTGTGAGTTGTACATATTTGTGGTCTCTATCACTACAGAGCTTGTTCCTGTTGTATGAGTGATGGTGAGAATATCATCCGAAACAGAATACGAGTCGCTACTGATCAGATGATCGTCTGTGTAAAAGTTCTCAACATAGATTTGTTCAACCGACTTGAGTGCTGGTACATCAGTCGTACTTATCCAGTCAATGATGATATATGCGTCATCACCCGCGACCGTTCCAACAATGGAAACATCTGTGTGTGTGCCTGCTGGCAGTGGAGCGAAATAGACACCAGACCCATCTGAACTGCCAATATCTCCTACAGTCGAGTTGATGCTCACTAAGCAGTTGTATGGAATGAAACTGACTGCTAGTAGTTCAGCGTCACCATCGATGTCAACATTCTCAAGCGTTAGTGAGAACTCGTCATCCAGAACATTGGTCGTACTGTTCACCTTCACAGACCCTGATATCTCCCAGTTCGCAAGAGCGTTGACCAGTGTAGGAGTGGTTTCTTGTGAGAAACTATTGGCATATCTTCCATCATGCTTGAAATCTTGGTCAGGTGTCAGAGATGCGTGAACCCTCTCGTTCTCTATTGGACTGGACATGAGGGTTGTGAGACCGTAGAACTCTGGTCCACTTCTAGTGATTGAGAAGTCGTTTGTACTCATGGAGGGATTGATGGCCTCCCAGTCTGCCACAATTCCAGTCAATACATAGTTCAGCTCAGCCAGCGTATCATAGTACTCATTCTCATTCTTGAGCTCCATATCGATCATGGTGAAGAGTCCTGCGCCGACCCTGAACGTACATTCTCCATAATCACCTGAGAGGTCTGTTGCATAGGTGTGATAGGGCTGTGCTTTGTTCAGATCAATTGCATATGATGTACGGGTTGGCTCAATACCAATGACACTGTTCATAGTGAATGCCTCACGACCAAGCTCATAGTTTGATACAACTACGTCTCGACCAGTGACAGCAAAGACACCTGCACCAGTGTATGGAACACCGTTGTACTGGCTCTGGATGGCAGTAAATGTTTCTCCACGCTCATTAGTCTCAAAGTTGAAGATATCTGCAAGGTCCATGATACGGATCTTCTGGCCAACACTGGCTGTGTTCTCAGCCCTGTCTGCGACAGTGATCTTGTGTTCTCCCTTGAACAGTGGATCAGTTATAGTGAGATAGAAGATGTAATTTGCCTCCGTTGTGCCTCCATTATCGACATCTTCAATGTACTGACAGTACAATCTGTTAGTATATCCATCCTCGTTGGTCTCGTAGAAGACACGAGAGCCTGGCTCTATGCCATTTGTATAGATGAGATGGTCAGGGACAAATCTTGAGAAGACCACCTTATCATCTACAAGGATGTCCATTGACTGGTATTTCTTTCCAGAGTCATAATCAGATAGTGCAAATCCAAAGGTAAAGGTCATACTACCATCTGTGTCTACCTTCATACCCTTCATGTTGATCTCATCATCATCATAGCTGTCTCCGAGTGTGATGTAGTGAGTGTTCTTGGAGCCCTGATATGTTTCGGCTGACTGTGTGGCCCCATGGAAGTTTGTTATTCCATAGACCTCTTCCATTCTCTCAGTACCTGCACTGGAACGCTCTGTATAGAACAGGTAGTCGTATGTGGGTAGTGTGGTTGCCCCTTGGACAACATACTCGAAGGGCAATACACCTGCTGAGATGATCTGGTTGCCTTCTCTCAACCATGCCTGTATCTCTGAGTAGCCATCGTTTCCAGTGGCAAAGAAGTTTGATGGAACGGTGTCGCTCAACATAAGGATGATACCCGGACGTCTTTGTAAGACAATCTGCACCAGTTCATTCGAAGAAACATACTTGATGTTCTCTTGTCCTGACAGTTGGAGTCCGCTTATCAGAAGATCACTAGGTAGAGCATCTCCATAAACATAGATAGGTGTCTTACTACTCGACTTGTCAGGGAGATTAGAATAGATCTGAGTTTCTTTGAACTCGTACTCTTTGAACCCTACCTCTGTGCTGTTTGTTGTTGAATTGAAAGAAGTGGCTGCAATCCAGCTCCTTGCTAGCTGTGTTTCTGGATAACTACCAAGATAGAAGTCGAGATAGTTCTCAGCCGCCCCGATAGTGAGGTTCAATGGCATGTCTATCTTGGTCTCGAAGTAGGTCCCGACTTTCTGCCATCCTATTACACTTGCCTTCCTTGCATCATGAAGGCTGGTGTAAATTGAATACTTGTCAAAGGACGAGTCCTGTGCTCTGAAAGCACTGACTCTGGACTGGTGAACTTCGGGCATCATGTCCCTAGCACAGAGCCACACGTAACCAGTTGCCTTCTGTGCGGGGATGATGAGGACGAACGAATCGCCTGGTAGTACTTCGATGCTCCTATCGAGCGGAACTTCCAGCAGTCCTTCTTTTGTGAGGTGAGTTGTTCCGACAGCATGTTCTCCGTTCCTGTAGATTTCAATATTGAAGTCGACAGTTTCATTATAGATGTCACCAAGACCTGAGAGGAAGAGCTGTACCTTGTCAATATCCATCTCTGTGTCAATTGTTATTGTCTGTTCGATTGGGACAGTACCGAACTCAATCTTGTTCACCATGGACCTCTGGTCACCGATGTTGTACCAGTCGTCAGTACCAACACCCAAGAACCTCCACTCAGCAAGCTGGTAGGGAGGATATGACCAGTCAGAGGCAACAAAAGCCGGATCCATCTGGTCGAAGGCAATCGTCTGAAGGGCTGTGTTCTTCACTGGGTCCTCGATGCTTGAGTCATGCATCAGGGCTGCTAGCCATGCAGACATGTGGGTCTGAATTTGTTCATTTGTCCCCATTGGTTCAAATGCACCTACAGAGAGGTCAATCTCCTCATTCAGGATGCCTGGATCAAGGACGAAGAGGTTCTCCCACCAGTTGAGGTACACCCAGAACTGGTGCCAGTCAACATCATCTATGGTCGGACCTGGGTCTAAGAACCAGAAGTCATGTAACCATTTTTTCCATCTGTTGTAACTACTTGGACTATTTACGCCCAAAGCAATGTCAATCAGTGCTCCTAGATATAATCCGTTTGATATCGAATCAATGTTTGAGCTCTTTAGGAATTGTTCGCCACTTTCGCCCCCAAAATACATGTTCGTGTATATTTCGTGAAGACCCGCTGCATCCACTGCTCCTCTGACCACGCTTAAGAGAGAACCCCAAGCTCTCTTTGCGGCTGTATTTTCAAAACCCATGATAGGGACATGTTGTCCTAACCCTTCAAAAGCGATATTCATTAGACCAAAGATATCGTTGAACTCAGCCTGTTTGAACACTGACACCCAGATTCCGTCTGGCGTTATCATGGCATCTGCTGTCCCACCGAAACCATATGAGTCGAATCTATCATCCTCTACTTGCGTACTACCAGATGAGGGACTTCGGAATTTAGCAAATAGATCGACTAGGTATCCTCCTTCAACAATACCTAGTAAGTTTATTTTCTTGAAGAGAATTCTGATGTCTGTTGCTTTGTCTGGATCAAAGGATGACTTGAATGGTGCCTTGTATATGATGTCAGCTGAATACGTCTCGACTTCTCGAACTTTGCCATCAGCACCAGTGTCGACAATTCTAAATACCCCTGGACGAACACGTTCGATACTTTGTCCTGGACTTAATTCAACAGTACCCCGAAGTATCTGATAGCATATTGCATCATAATTGCCTAAGATTGAGATGTCTCCAATCATGTATGTTCTTCTTGAATTATATTCTCGGGCATCTTTTCCTGCTGATATTATAATTGAGTCTGCTGTTCCACATGCCAATACTCCTGAAGACAGAAACGTGCCTGTTACTCCATATACAGAGCTTTGATATTCGTTGAAATCAAGTCCCATATCATACTTGATTCCACTTTTCACCTTACCGTGTACAGCTATTCCATCCCCATATGAAACTCCATCTCCTATAGTTACCTGAACTGCTGCTTCATGGGATGCGTCGTTCAAGTCAGCAACATGCTCGACAAGTAGATTACGTTTTTGTACAAGTTCTACTTTGGCGATCCCTGCTGTGTCTGAATCCCTCATTGAATCCAATTGGTTTTCAATCTCAACCAGAGCGAGTGCTCTTGTGAATCGTTCATGTTCAATGTCTGCAAGTTTTTGCAGCCTACTGAAATACATGTCCATTTTGACTTGGTCCTTAGGATTTGCACTGTCAAATTTTGCAGTCCATAGTTTTCCCCATTCTGACATAAGGTCGGTTCTGCCAGCCATCAATAAAGACCATTGAAACTGTGGGTCCCGTTTGAGGACTTCTGGGTTGAACACACAATCACTTCTATCGAGTCTCTTCCCTAGTGAAATATCAGCAAGTTCGCTCTTGCCTCTTCCTACTTCTATACCTAATATCGACGCATCAAGTCTAAGGAGATTGTGTTGATTCCATGCTGTATCGTCAAAGTATAGCTGAAGCACAGCCCCACCAGTTCCTTGTTCCCCTGAAATTTGAAGACCCCTACTCCCATGCCTAGCTAATAATACTACTCTTCTATCAGGAGTCACATAGGTATCGGGTATCAACTCTTCTTGGAGTTTATTTGCAGCGTCACGCCGATTGAATAATCCGAGTACATACGCGTCGGTGTCACTCGTACCGAAAATATTCACGAGGTCTCTAATTGCAACAGGCATCTGAGCACTTGTGGTGCCTCTGTCAGTTACCTTTCTCAACCACGAAAACCACCTAAGATTGGTGGGCCTTGAATGGATTGCTGTAACCCTGTCTACTTGTGGGACACTGTCAAGTAGAGGTTTTGTCTTTCTATCTGCTGATGTTTTTGAACGTAAATTAAAGGTTGTTTCGGCAAGTTTCGATTTAGTAGAATAGTAATCCTCCCTGCCACCAGAACCATACCTAACACCATAAGGTGTAACTCCAGAAAAGGGGTCATTTTTCAATAAGCTGCTTTGTATTCGATAGTTCTTCCCAAGTAGCATTCCCTTTTTTAGAAATGCCTCCAGAAGTTCATGAAAACTTGATTTCTCTTTACCTGATATTGGGATATAATCGTCACCATCACGAATGAAAGTAGCCTTACCCTGTTTAATTCTCTCGGCTCCACGTTGGATTGCCATCTGTTGTTCTGGAACAAATGGCAGAACGTCCGATTCTGATTCAAGATTTGGAATCCCGGTTGTGCCAACGCTTGGGAATATGGTAGCATGCATACTCAAGTCGACTTTCTCTATACTAGAACCAAAGAGCCCAATCATACCTGGATTCTCTCTTTCAGCTTTAGCAGCACTTTCGAACAAATCTAAATCGAGCACAATTCTTCTATCGGGTAGGAATTTTCCTCTGGGTTCATATTTTCGTTCAACATCGGCAACTGACAACAATCCATGAGTCTGTATCATTATATCTTCAATTTGTGCATCGGTCAGTCCTAAGTCATTCTTTATTGAATCTATTGACCTTCCTACCAGTGTTGTAAGGTCAATGCCATTGACTCTGCCCATTTTAAGCAACACTATGTCCTTTTCGGAAGCCGCCAATGCAAAAGCTGCACAGCCTAATCCTGCATCTGCATCCGCTATAGAATTAAGAAGACGAGGTGTCTTGAAATCGGGCTGTCTTAACGGGCTGTCAATATCTGTAGATACACCAAATTTGAACCTGTTGGAATTATCAGTTTTAAAAGGCCCCATGGCAAGAGCATATTCATCTGGAACAGTCCCTCCACAATCTACAAGTTGCCTTAAATTCAAAAGAACAGCATTTGCAAGCTGCCGGCCAATGGCAAATCCATCCCTCTCATGACCTAGCATCTTGTAGATGTCATTAACAAGCTCGGGTAGATTCCTTCCTGATGTCTTCAAGTCACTAAAGATTTTAGGAGGATCGGCAGTGATACCGTCCGTTGATGGCAGTCGTTCAAGCTCAATTAAATGGCCCATGTGCATCATCTGGTCCAGCGTTAGAGAGTCAGCGAATGCTTCTCCATAGGTTTCCTCCCATGAAGCAAATGATGCCAATCCAGCCACTTCTAGAGCACCAAGAAGCGAATCGCCATATCCTTTCCATAGAGGACCAAGTTCTCTAACATAAGATGCAGATTCGATTGAGTCATGCACAAATTCACCACTGTCATCAACCACTAGAGTCCTGACCTGAACAACCGCTCCTGCTTCAGCTAAATGATAGAACTGTTCTGCGACCACTGTCTGTGTCTTTGTATGTAAGTAAGTATTCACCCTTTGGTCTATGGAAAGTTTTCTTTTAGGTCTGAGTGGGTTTATCGAGTCATCATAAGCATCAACAAGACTTTGGCGGGCACTTGTGTCATACATGTCTTCAATCATATCCTTAGCTCGAATTGAATCTCCTACATCATTCCGGATCTTATCAGGATGAACCGCAACAACCTCATAGCTTTTTCCTGTTAGTTGCTGAGTAACTCCACCCTGCAATGATTGCCAATGAGAAGGATTTTCCAGGACCAAATATGTTGTATCAGCCATTACTTCGCCTTTTGTATTCACTTCCCTGCGAACGTAAACAGTATCCACAATTTGGCTGTTTTCTGATATTCCCAAATGAGCAAAAACAGCATCCATAACACCAATCCTTGCATCATCAGTTTCCATGACACCTTTCACAGCAAATGTTGATACAGCTTTTCGAACCAAAGCTGAAATAGCCTTACCAGTAGTTGTTGTTGTCAGTAAATCCAAAGTGACTCTTGACACATATCCTTGAATTAAACGGCTTAGAGATCGAGTGACACCATCAGCATCAATAAACACAGAATCTTGATTCAAATTCTTCAATGATTTGTCAAGATTGAGGTAGGCTTTGATTTTGTTCTTTATATCGAGATTACTAAATCTTCTAATAAACGAATCAAAGGAAGATGTTACAAATGGAGAAGTGTCAACCTTGAGAGGTTGTGTCAAGTGTGGTTCGGAAATCTCTTCAGTATCTTCTTCAATTTGGTCCGGGTTTGAATGAATCTCAACATATGACGTTCCAATGTTTGTCATGTCACCGAAATTGAGAGGTATGCTGCTGGAGGAAACGACTGAACTCAAGAAGAGGGCTGCATCTTGTGTGATGGCGTCTACTCCATAGAGATACTCCCCACAAAATAACAGTACACAAAAGACTGAGAGGATGGCTGCTAGTCGTTTCCTATCGGCTCCTGCGGAGATGAATATGCCTGCAAGAAGCCCAATTGCTAGAAACATAAAAGTGGGACTCTGTGTGACGGTGTTTGAGTTTGGATTATCGTATTGTCCTATATATTGTTCTCTGAAACTATCTGAAATGACTATATGATTCCTACTCACTGTATGCCAGTTTTCGACACCAGTTGACACTCCTCTAGTGTTCTCAGTTACTTCTTCGAATATTGGAGTGAGCTCGAGCTGTGGTTCTGTAATTGTGTTGAGCAACGTATCGATGCTTAGAAGTCCATTCATGTCAGATATCTGGCTATAGTCTGACAATGTATCGATGGTCCACGCATCGGTCAATGCATCGACAGCATAGTGTGTATCCATAACTCGATAGGCATCCCACTCACAATCAAAGAGTGTATGAAGTCTTCCCACTTTGTGAAGGACATCATATGCCTGAGCTGTAACATCGATACTGATCTCATCAGTCTGTGGATCAATGAATAACCCACTACCATCATGGAAGTTTGCACTTACATCACTTACAAAGGTCTCAACATCAAAAAGGAGGGGCATGAAAGTAGGATTGTAGGTTTCATTGCCGATTATGATATCAAAGCATTCGATTATCTTGATCTTCTCATCATAGGACTTCTCTCCAAACACATCACCATACCTTGAATCACCCGAGAAGTATTGTTCACCCCATACGAGATATGGTTCCACCTCAGGGAAGTCAGCTCTGTTTGCATCAGGTGAGAGAATCAGATCTAGCTTGGGGGACCGAATGCCTAGAATCTCAATACAGTCAAGTGCTGCTGCCGCTCGCAGTCCCCAGTACTTGACATCAAAATCACCATCTGTGATCCATCTATCAAGGCTTAGACTTCCATGGAAGGAAGTTTCAAGGTAGTACTTGGCCATGTCCACATCTATCATGTCAAGTTGACCAAGGACATCCAGTGTTTCAAGGACTAGAGCTGTAGTCCGCATGTCTGGGTCAATGGTCTTGCCATCCTCTTCGAAAAGGGAACCAAACCCACCTCTGTGTGGACTCTGCATGTCAGCATACTGCTGAATGATATTACTGATTGCATGATGCAGAATAAGAGGTAATCTATAGTCCTCTTTTTGTAACAATCTTGCAACCTCAAGTGTGGACTCAAGTGTTGAATATCCACCTGGTGTATCTGCAAACCCAGTTCCGGTATAACATCTCAATACGTATTGGGGGACTGAATCATTCTGTGTCACATCTTCGACCGGTTGTGCCGCTGCAACCTGAACCACCATAAGAAGAATGAATATAGCGCACAAACTGGCAATAATCTTGTTCGCACGTTGTGCATCGAATCTCAAATTCAGTTTCCGTGCAGAACAGTCATATGTCGTGGACTGGTGTTTCATGGACTGTGTTGTATTTTGTAGGATGAAATCCCTCCTTTGGTGTAGTCCCACAATTAGACCAGCAACCATGGAGACTTCGAAAGTAAGAGTGATGAGCCGTGGGATTCTAGAAACAAGCATTACATCGATACAGTATATCGCTCCCACAGACAAGATCAGGACAGATACAATGACGATGAATTTCACTAGGTGGTTCATATTAGCCTTCATTACCTAATTCCCTCTGAGGTGAATACATTTTGAAAAAGAGAATACATTGAAACAGAGCGTACGCTGACTTGAACTAGCTAAGAAACCAGCCACTCGCTCCTCCCACAGTAGGACCATCTTGTATTCTCCTTTCTGAATACAGAGCCTATTCCTACTATAGCAACGAGAACCACCATCGGTCCTATTATATGTTCCGAGAAGGATAGTAGATTTGCATTTCATATGAAATTGTGGTGAAGTTGTGTTTTTATTACAACAGATAAATTCTATTGTGAAATAGTTACTTGCAGAGCAATTAGATTTGTAAATGACCTGTATTTATGTGATGTACAGCTAAGCAATGCGGAGGGTTGAGTTTGAAAACTGGTGATGATGTCAAAGGAAGTAAGACTAAAGAAAGTGAGAGAGAAGACAAGGAGCAATATCGTCTCTCTGAAATTAGTGAGTTCAGAAAATGGCAAAATTAAACAAAATCAAGCACCATCTCCAAATATGGGCTGAACAAAGAAATTTTGTGTGTGCGAAGACTATCTTCAATACTTGACCTCTCTAAAAAAGAAAGATCACACGCTGAGAAAATCTGTATTGAGGGGAAATTAGCACGAATTTTTTCTAGACAACAATCAAAAACTATAGCTGCAGCAGCAGTCTATGCTTCTTGTAGGATCTATCAAATACCGAGCTCACTCTCAGAAATATCTCGAATAACTACTGTGAACGAATTAGAACTCAGGCACCTCTATAAAATAATGGTCATAAAATTGAAACTCAAAATACCCGTGCCAGAAATTAGCAGATACATAGAAAGGATTAGTCAATCAATAAGTCTACATCATAGAACATATTCGAAAGCAATCGAATTACTTGAATGCGCAAAAAAGAAAAATTTGGTTTCTGGCAAAGATCCTTGGGGAATTTCAGCCGCTCTTATTTACTTAGCTGGAATATTGACAAAGACACGTGTGAGTCAGACTGAGCTTACGTTGGCAGCAGATGTAAGTGATCGTACGATCCGTATTCGATACAAAGAACTTCAATCTAAACTTGGAGATGAAACAATCAAGCTAGGTTTCTGGTTTTTTTAGAGTAAGGAGGATACATTGCAACGACATTATGACCGAAACAAGAAAACTGGGAGAATACCTCATGTTCTTTTGGTAATTGGTTCCTGCGACAGAGGATTCTCTTGCTCAGGACTCAGATTTGAGTATGAATAGGCTCTGTAAAGTCTATTTCAATGAGTCCATCACGGTAGGTTCAACTCTGTCAACAGGGTTGGGTAGGAAGAGAAGACCGTATTCTTGCCAGAAAATCATACAAGCACCCCCAGTATCCGCAGTAGGAAAAGGCGCAGTTCCAACTCCCGACTGATCACTAGACCGTCGTTGTCCCGAAGCCATGCATCCTTCAAAGGGGATGATTTCAGGTCCTCTCTTCCACTTGATTTGTGTACATAGCCCAATGATGAACTGCCTCCTACACAGGATAAGATGAGGATAATACAGAAGAATAATAGGTCTACCGTAAGAACTCGTTGAGGTCCTATAGGTCTTTTTTGGGAGTGAGAAGATTTTTGATATGACGAAGTAGCTAAAGAAGATATATGAGCAGGTATTCTATAAGAATCAGTCCCTATGGTGGACTTCTGCATATCAAGAGAGCCTCACTTTGCAGGAAACTGCTATTTTTTCATCAGGATTCTTGATGTTGCTAGGAAAGGTAGTTGCCAGTAGATTCATCATATATTTCCATCATCAAATCAGTCTACTCCGTACAATATTAGCCCGTACTATTTTGGTGAAGGATAAACCCACGCTCTATTCACCAGAGAGCTTTTCAATATCATCAATAAATCCGAGACCGAGACTTGCTTGGATTGCTAAGCTATCATTTCTTTCACGAAGATAATCACCTTGAGCTTTGTTACGTAATGTACTCCATAGTCGTGAACGAACTTCAGGTGTTTGAAAATGCCTTTGAAGAGTTGCAACTACCTTTTGTTTGTTAACTGGTGTATTGTTGTTGAGCACTTGCCTGAGAAGCTTGACCGCCAGATTAGGTGACAATCCTACATCTTGCTCCAAGATTATTTTTGATGTCAATATCCCATAATCATGCTCCAAAGGGAATGTTGTATACCAACTAATGATGGCTGGAATTGTTTTCCTACCATCCAGAATACCGTTTTCAATACACCTGAATATACAGTCAGCAACCTGAAAGACTCGTTTATCGTTATCTTTGGAGTAGGTTTGAGTCTGACATCCCTTGGGTATTGTTTCTTTCCCTGCACTTAGGGTTGCTGTTTCAAAGATTTTGTAGAGCACCTCGTCATTCATACTAGTTATCATTGACCTACTAAGTAGACCCAGTAGATCTTCAATTGAGTGGACTGTAAATATCCAACCTCTTTTCTCCTCCTCATCGAAAACAGCCTTCACTATTGGAACTAGATTCTGCAAAGTAAATTGTTCTTTCAGAGTCTTTGCCCATTCGTTTATCTCATCGAAAGT
>Ga0114923_10000438_pt1 | contig 33843 bp, 5 predicted proteins | sample SumtaG_FD_89578 | JGI IMG/M metagenome (GOLD analysis project Ga0114923, IMG submission 89578) | Deep subsurface microbial communities from Indian Ocean to uncover new lineages of life (NeLLi) - Sumatra_00157 metaG | ecosystem: Environmental > Aquatic > Marine > Oceanic > Sediment | place: near... | reverse complement strand
GTGAAACGAAACAAAATTTTTGCGCTGTTACTTCCGGGTTGTTCAAGTAACCCCTGCCGACACCGATACCGGACACATATATTTCTCCTTTCACATCGACGGGACATAAGTTCATATCTTCGTCCAAAATGAATATCGCCAGGTTTTGCAGCGGTTTGCCTATGGGTACCCGCTCCCGGTGCGGCACGTTGTCCATGATCCAATGGGTGATATCGTCGGAAGCTTCAGTGGGGCCGTAAGCATTGATCATTTTAATGCCGGGGTACCTGGCAAACCATTGTTTTACCAAATTGGGGCTTACGGTTTCGCCGGTAACGATAAGAGAGCAAAGGAACTCCAGGTTGACGGCTCCCGGTTTTAAAACTTCCAGCATCATTGATAAGTAAGAGGGAACAACTTCAAGAACGGTTACCCGGTGCTTTGCTAACCGGGTGATAAACTGCTGGGGGTCCAGGACTAATTGGTTGGGATATATGGCGGTTTTTCCACCGGGGATTAATGCCGCAAAAAACTGCCATACGGAAATGTCAAAGGTATGGGAAGCATTTTGGGCCACAATACTTCTATCGCCCAGTTGGAGGTCGTTGATCTTGGCTTGCATATGATTCATCATGCCGTCATGTTCCACCATTGCCCCTTTGGGTTTGCCGGTTGAACCGGAGGTATAGATGATATAAGCAAGGGTGGTGTAGGGATCTTGCGCTTCGCTGGGAACGGTACTTCTTTGCTCCGGTTCCTCTTCCGTGAAGATTTTACCGTTGTAAGAGCTTTCCAATCGAGAATCCACGTCGGTCGATTCGGTTATCAGCACCCCGGCCCGGGAATCCTTTAAAATCTCAAGGATTCGCTGCAGGGGATAGTCGGGGTCAATGGGAATGTAAGCGCCGCCGGCTTTCCACACGGCCAGGATGCTTTTTATCATCCGGGGGGAACGCTGGAGCAAAATAGCCACCGGATGATCCGCCCGAACGCCCCGGGCCCGTAAACCCACTGCCAGGGAATCGACCTCCCGGTTTAAATTTCCGTAAGTAATTTCATTATCATTGAAAACCACTGCGACAGCCCCAGGGGTATTCTCTGCATTTTCCCGGACAAAGTGGTGGACTGTTTTGCCCCGCGGAAATTCCGCCCCGTTACCGTTAAACTCATGCAGCAATTGATTTTTTTCCCCTGCCGAAAGCATATCAATTTCCCACAGTCGTAAATTTAAATCAAAAATACTTTCCCGCAATATATTGGTAAAATGACCGATGATTTTTTCTATAAAACTCTTTTCATATAACTGGGAATTATATTCCAGTGTGCAGCCGACACCACCGGGGGTTTTAAAGAAGTTAAATATCGTAGAGGGGTTTGCCGGCTTCAGATAGTTCCTGTCATGGATATTTTCCAATAATACAGCCGTATCAAAGAGGGGAAAGTCATTTTCCGAAACCTGCATATTTAAATTGTATATCAATGTTTCAATGGGGTAATTCTGGTTTTCATTTGCCTCATAAACAGCCTGTCCCACCTGCAGCAGCAATTCTTTAAACGTCATGCCGCCGTCCACTTGATTTCTTAATGCCAATACGGTATTAACAAACTCGGCATCAACGTCTTGTTTATAAATAGGTATCCCTAAAATAATATCTTTTTTACCCGAATACCTGGCCAGCAGTACGGTTGAAACGGTGGCCATGACAATATGCAATTTGATATCCGAGCCTTTTGTTATCTTTATTAATTGAAAAAAGAGTTGGTCTTTAAATTCAAATTTTTCAATATGAAAGGTGCTTTCCCTTATGTTTGTATCTTCTTTTTTACTATCATAAAGAAAACTGCTTTTTTCCAATTGGCCGGATAATTTGTTCATCCAGTAATCCCTTTCTTTGGTATTTTGGACAGCAGCAATCCTGTGACTTCTTGAAAAATTTCTTCTCATTGAACCTCCTTTAGAACCCCCAATCCTCTTTGTCGTATTGACTCTTTGCCAGTAGGACTTGCTTGACTTTTTTATTTTCGCCGATAAATGCACCTTTATTAATCCTGGATTCTAAAAATTCGACCATCGAAGGAACCGAATTTTTGTGCAACTGTTTCCAACGTTCGTCAGCTTCGTAAATTTCCTTTATGGAATATGGGTTGGGAATACCCAATTTTCCACAGTGTTCCACGAATCGGCACACCCGTTTAAAGACCTGTTCCCGCTTGGGTTCACCTTTGAGAATCCAGGTTTGAAAAATCAACATTTCCCTGGCTTTTTCAGGGTAGAGTGTCATCCTGTTATAGCCTTCCGCCCATTGTTGGGAATGCACCTGGCCCGTAAAAAAATAGCTGAAGGGATTGCAATCGGCCTCATAAATATCATCTTTTAATTCTTCAATAAGGGCCAGGGTTTGCCGGAAATCCTCCTCTGTTTCCCCGGGATAACCGATCACCCAATAGGTGGTGGTTTTAATACCGGCATAAGCCAGGCAGGATACTGCTTCTTTTATTTGTGCCGGGGTTATTTTTTTATCCATCCATTTTAATACCCGGGGTGAGCCGCTTTCCAGCCCCAACCTGGCTCGGTAGAAGCCGCTGCGCCTCCACGACAGGGTATTTTCACTATTACAAACCGATGGGTCCGCCTTTAGATAACCATCCCAGTAGATAGAAGTATCGCATTGTTCCAACTCATAGGCCAGATCTTGAATAATGGGATTCAGCAGCGAATCCGCCAGCAAAAACAACTGGTAATGGTGCTGTTTTGATAATGCGGATAACTCTTTAACCACTTGTTTTGCCTTTTTTTTCCGGTATTTCCCCCAGAGGACTGTTTCCGAACAAAACCGGCATTGAAATGGACAACTGCGGGAGGTATAAGCGGCCAGGTTCGGATAATCGTATACGTCCAAATCCGAAAAATCCGGGAGCCCGACACCGTCAAGATTCAAAATTTCTCCCCCGATATCTTTTGCCGTATACACCCGCTGTGATTCATCCAACCGGCCCTGTAAATACTTAAGAAACAACAGCTCCCCTTCCCCCACAATAATTTTGTCTATATAAAGGTTTTTCTCCAGGAAAAAGTCAAAATTGGCCGAACCAGGGGGAAGTTCCCCGGCAAATATGCCCCCTCCCATTATCGTTTTAATATGGGGGTAGGTCTCTTTTGCCAGCTTAAAAGCAAACAGGGAGGCCGCCGCCGTAACATTATACACCGATAAACCCAATACCCCCGGTCTCTCCCGTGCCAATAAATTGAGAAAATACCTTTCAAACCGGGAATAAAACAGCGATATTATTTTGTTTAACCGGGACACCCGGTTATCCGCTAACCGGCAGTAAAAGGTTTTGTAAACGATATCTTTTACTAACCTGGTATACTCCCCCTCATCGGTGTAGTGGAGATGGGCCATCATGTGATTCTTTAAAACTTCGTTTCCCAGGTTATAAAAGTTGCCTCTTTTATCCCGCGCTACATATTCCTTTAACGTCTCAAAGTATTCATCATAGAAATCTTTAAACGACCGCTCCACATTGGCATCAATAATTTTCACGGTATAACCGTAAGCCTGCAAGAAACTTTTAAGGCTCGATATTCCCATGGGCGGTATTAAGGGATTCCAAAAAGGCAGCAAGGCCAACAGGATTTTCTCGTTATTCATCATCTTAATATTAAAAATCAATAAAATCAGCCTGGTTCATGTCCGGTTTGACGGTTAACAGTTGATGCGAAATCGCAATATCAGCGAGTTTGATATTTACGTTTTCCAGGGTTTGTTCCAGGATTTCCAGGCAGTGGTTTTTCATTCCTTCCACCGTGGATCGATTGAACAGTGCGCTTAAATATTGCAGCGATATCGCGATGGTATTATTAGGTGTCTCGACTCCCACAAAGGAGAGGTCAAAGGGCGCAAATTTCCATTCCAGGTCATAGGGTTTAACGGTCAATCCCGGCAGGGTTGTCCCCCCTCCTCCGTCATAAGAATCCTCGATGTTTTCAAAGGTAAATTGAATGTCAAACAACGGGTTCCTGCCGATATTTCTTTCTATTCCCAGTTTTGCCACCAGTTCGTCAAAGGGGTAATCCTGGTTTGCAAAGGCATCGAGGGCATTTTTTTTTACTTCCTTTAAAAAATCCGTAAAGGTCTTTTTTTCTAAGGGACGGTTTCTAATGGGAAGCATATTAACGAACAAACCGATGACCCTTTGTAAATCCGCATGCGTCCGTCCGGCAACACTGGTTCCGATTACAATATCTTCCTGCCCCGTGTATTTAAAAAGCATGATATTGAAAATAGCCAGTAATAAAATATATAGGCTTGTCCGGCTTTTGGCTGCCAGTTGTTTCATTTTAATACTCAATTCCTCCCGGATTTCAAAAAAGACGGTGTCACCTTCAAAATTCAAACCGGGTGGTGCCGGGTTATCCGTTATCCCTTTCAGAACCGGTATGTTTCCCTGGAATACCTTTAACCAATAGTCCTCCTGCTGCTTTACCGCACCGCTTGCCATCTCTTTATTGTGCCATTGGGAGTAATCATGGTATTGGAGTTTTAAGGGAGGTAATTTTTCTCCCGCGTAAAGCCTTATAAAGTCTTTCGTCAATACCTGGTGAGAGATACCGTCGGATACAATATGGTGCATATCCAGTATCAATAGATATTTTTCCTCTCCGATTTTTATCAAACCTACCCTTAATAGAGGTGCCCGGGATAAATCGAAGGGTTTTATGAAATTCCGGATCATTTCGTCTTTTTTCGGGGCTTTTGAAAATCCAGCGTCAGGCTGCTGGATTTTAAAATCCACTTTATGATCTACCCTCTGTATTGGTTCGCTGCCTGCAATTTCAAAAGATGTTCGCAAAGCCTCATGCCGCAGGATTAGTTTTTTAAAAACCTTTAGCAATTTTCCCGGCGGGAGTTCTCCTTCCAGTACAAACACCTGGGGTATATTGTAAACAACACTGGACAAATCCATCTGTTGGAAGAAAAATAATCGTTTCTGTGCCGAAGATAAGGCATAGTATTCTCTCTTCTCTCCCGGTTCAACCGGTGCATATTTATGTTCCGTCAATCCCGCTATTGCCCCGGATAATCCCCTGATGGTAGGGATTTTAAACATCTGTACCAGGGGTAATTTTACATTAAATTCTCTATGTATCTTTGCAACCATTACAGTGGCTTTCAACGAATGTCCACCCAAATCGAAAAAATTGGCATCTATGCTTATTGCTTTTTTTTCTATCCCCAGGACGTCAGACCATATTCCCGCCAACTTTTCTTCTTTTAAGCTGCGGGGGGCAACATAGTCTTCCCCCTTTCCCATTACTCCCGGTTCCGGCAGGCTTCTCCCATCTACCTTCCCGTTAGGGGTTAGGGGGATATGGTCCACCTGTATAAAGCAGGAAGGAATCATGTAGGCCGGTAATTTTTTTACCAGGTAGTCGTTTAATTCGTCGATACCGGGTGTTTTCTGCCCACTATTCTCACAAACAAAATAGGCACACAATTGTTTCTCGCCAGCGGGGTCTTTTTTCGCCAGTACTGCTGCCTTTTGTATTTTTTCATGGCGTACCAGGTGGGCTTCCACCTCACCGGGTTCTACCCTGAACCCCCTTATCTTTACCTGGGAATCTATCCTGCCCAGGAATTCGATATTGCCGTCCGGCATCCATCGGGCCAGGTCCCCGGTCTTATATAATCGCTCTCCCCCTCTTTCTGTATTTGCATCTACAAAGGGATTGGCCATGAATCGTTCCGCCGTCAATTCTCTCTTTCCCAGGTAACCGCGGCCCACCTGTATCCCCCCAATATACAATTCTCCCGGGACCCCCACCGGTACTAATTCCATATCGCCGTCCAGGATATAAATGGAGGTATTGGCTATAGGTTTCCCAATGGGGGGTAAGGTGGGTATTTCACCCTCCGGATTCAGGGTTAAGGCCGTTACCACATGGGTTTCGGCGGGACCGTAATGGTTGTGTAAATATATTTTGTTCCGCTTCAAATAATCCCTGAAATCATCACTGATCACCACCTGTTCTCCGGCTGTCTGGATGTGTGTCACACAACCGGGAAAAATTTCAGCGTAACTCTCCTCGCTGAAAATGACTTTCAATAAAGAAATTGGCAGGAATACCGTCCTGATTTTATTCTTCTCTATTACATTGAATAACCCCTGGATATCGGTTCTTATTTCCTCAGCGATTAGAAATAATTTCCCGCCCCAAAGAAGCGTAGAGAATATTTCATGCCAGGAAGCATCAAAGCTTATGGTGGAAAACTGCAAAACGGCACTGAAATCCAGGTTGGTAAAATCATAACTGTATAAGATTAGGTTTACAAGGTTCCGGTGTTCCAGCATAACCCCCTTGGGTTTGCCCGTGGAACCGGAGGTGTAAATCAAGTAAACCAGGTGGGTGGGGGTGTTGATATGTTGGGGATTCCCACCTTGTCCGCAATAAATGCGCTTATCCCCCAGGTCCAGGACTTCGACATTTTCACCGGAGTATGTTGATTTTATTTCGTTATCGTAATTGGTTAACACCAATTTCACTTTGCTGTCTTCCATCATATAGGCAATCCTCTCGGCCGGGTAGTGAGAGTCTATGGGCAAATAAGCACCGCCTGCTTTCAGGATAGCAATGATGCCGATTACCGTTTCAAAGCTCCGTTGGGTCATCAGGCCGACAACAGCATCCGGGACAATGCCTTTTTCCCTTAACAGGATTGCCAATTGATTGGTCCTCTTGTTTAATTCTTCGTAAGTTAATATCCTGTCTTCTAAGAATAGCGCTTCTTTATCAGGGGTTTCTTCTACCTGCTCTTCAAACAACCGGTGAAGGGTTTTATCCCTGGGAAACTCTACTTCCGTATCATTAAATTGGAACAACAACAACCGTCTCTCTTCATCCGTTAAGAGGGTTATCCTTCCGGTCTCCAGTTGTTCATTGTCTAAAATTTGCTGAAGCACCTGGTTGAAGTGCCCTGCAATTCGTCTTATAAAATCGCTGTCATATACGTGAGCATTAAATACAAATTTTATTGTCAATTGATCAAGGGGAACAATAATTACATTAAAATGATAATTGGTCTGCTCAAAGGTCTCGGTTTTCAGGATGTCTAATTTTAGCCCCCCCTCTTTTTGGTCTACTGTACTGGCAATTCCATCTATATTTTCCGGGATGGGATAATTTTCAAATACGAAAATATGGTCGAACAGGTTTTGTTTAAGCGGGCTTGCTGTTTGAATGTCAGCCAGTAGAGAATATTGGTAACGCTCGCTTGCCATTGCCTTTTCCTGGACTTCCAGCAATAATTCACTAAAGGTCATGGTATGTTCAACGGTGATTCGCACCGGGATGGTATTGATAAATAGGCCGATCATCGATTCGATCCCGGCTATTTCCGATGGCCGGCCCGATACTACTGCGCCAAAAACCACGTCCTTCGTGTTGTTATACTTTCCTAAAAGAATTCCCCAGATGGATTGAATGGCTGTATTCTGTGTGACGTTGTACCGGCGGGCCAGCCGGTTTAGGGCGGTGGTTTTTTCACTTTCTACCTGGAGAACGACCTGCTGCTGGTCATAGGCCGCCCCGTTGATTTCAAGGGTATTCAGTTTGGGGATGCCGGCAGCTTCTTCGTAATATTCCAGGTATTGCCACCAATAATTTAGGGCTTCTTTTTTGTTTTGTTTCTCTAACCATAGGATATAATCACGGTAGGGGCTAACTTCCGGTAACCGGTACGGCCTGTTTTGCAGGAAGCTGTTATATATCTCGAAATAGTCGGAAATTAAAATATTAAAACACCAGCCATCGATTAAGATGTGATGATAACTCCAGGCAAACTCAAACTCTGCTTCATCGGTCCGGACCAGGGCGACCCGCATCAATACATCTTTGCTCAGATCAAATGACCGCTTCCTGTCTGTTTTTTTATATTGGTTAATAAATACCTCTTTTTCCTCATCCGTTAATGTGCTGATATCTTCATAGTAAAAATCGATTTCCCGTTCTTTCAAGACCACCTGGATGGGACGGTCAACTCCCTCATGGACAAATACTGTTCTTAATACATCGTAACGTTTCAGTAATTGGTTACAGCTTTTCTTTACGATCTCGATGTCCAACTCACCACGAAGGCGATATGAAACCTGTTCTAAATAAGCGTAAGAGGATTTTTCGTACAGTGAATGAAACAACATGCCTTCCTGCATCGGCGTCAGTGTATAGATATCTTTGATATTCTTTTTGTTAAGCATCATCTTTCTCCATCAATCGAATAACTGATCCAATTGGTCAATGGACAACCCTTTGTAGGTAAAATCACTGGGGGAGACTTCCGCTTCTCCCCGGGACGAACAATAGGAAATGATTCTCTTAAGTTCGGCTTTATAACGAGCCGTTAATGTTTCAATGGTTTCCCGTTTATATTGTTTTTTACTAAATATAATGGACATGGCTAATTGCTTATTGGTAATCATCCCGGATATCTCGAAATCATATGGTCTTTCCATATTCATACTTTGTAAATCACCGGTGGGCATAGTTGAAATTTCAAATGATGCCAATTGAGTGACATCCGCATCAAACTGACCCAGATAATTGAAGCTAACCTGGGGATTTAATCTAAATTCTATTTCCTTTTTATGTTCTTTTGCAGTGAGATATTTCAAAATCCCATATCCAATGCCTCTATTGGGCAACTTATGGAGTGTGTCTTTGATCTCCATGATTTGACGGGATAAATCACTTTCATAGGAAATATCCAATAATACCGGGTACTCACTGGTAAAAAAACCAATGGTACGATTAATATCGACATCCGCCAGGATTTGCTCTCTTCCATGACCTTCCAATGCGATTAATAAATACCGATGCCCGTAGATTTTTTTGAAAGCTAAGCCCAATGTAGTTAATAGAATATCATTGATCTCCGTGCCAAAGGCTTTGTTTGTCTCTGTCAACAGTTGATGGGTTTCCTCTTCGTTTAAACTAAAGGATAAGGTGTCGCTGTCTTTCATATAATTTTCTTCTTCACAATCTCCGCTAAACCGAGGTATTGGGGAAGCCAATGTTTCCATATTCGCCCAGAAGGACTTTTCCTGCAAAAATAGCTCGCTGTTGGCATATTGGGATAACTTATCTGCCCAAGCCTTAAAGGAATCGGATTTTAGGGGTAAATCAAAGGGTTCTCCTGTATTATACTGTTGAAATAGGGTCTCTATATCTTCAAACAGTATCCGCCATGAAATGCCATCGATGACCAGGTGATGAATGACGATCAATAGGTGATCACCGTTACCTGTTTTAAACAGTCCCAGCTTCACCAGGGGACCTGCTTCCAAATCGATTCCGCTGTGAATCCGGTTGGCTTCTTTTTTTATTAGTTCTTTAACGGGTTCTTCTTTATCCAGGTTTACAATTTCCAGGTCGAACATATCTCCCTCTATATTGCGATTTTCCTGGATAATTTCGTCCTCATAAAATTTAAAGACGATTCTTAAGGCGTCATGATGTTCCACGATCTTTTGGAAAGCCTTTTTTAGGAATTCTTCGTCGAATCCTTCTTCCCTATACAGCATGACGGCCATATTAAAGTGGTGCCTTTCAGTGATATTAGTCTCAAAAAACCATTTTTGTATCGGGCTGAGTTTGACTTCCCCTTCAATGACCTCCTGATCGGCTTTATGTACGGTGTGAGTGATGGATTTACTTAATTGCCTGATGGTGGGGTTTGAAAATATATCATTCATCTCGACTTTTAATCCCTCTTGACTCATCCGGGCCGCTGCCTGGATTGCTTTGATTGAATCCAATCCCATTTCAAAAAAATTACTATCAATCCCGATCCTTTCGGCCTTCAATACGTTGGACCATATCTCTACCAGTTTTTCTTCCTTCTCATTCCTGGGTGCTGCATACGTATCCCCCCCTTCCGCTTCTAGCTTAGGATCCGGCAGGGCTTTCCAGTCTACTTTCCCATTGGGGGTCAGGGAAATTTTATCCAATCGGACAAAATAGGAGGGAATCATGTAGTCCGGCAGCTCTTCCTGTAAATATTCTCTCAATTCCATGGATAACGTATCTGTGTCCGGACCGGCAGCGCCTGCGTCTTGTTTATTATTTTCAAGCCCGGATATGTATGGGCCGTTTCCATTTAACAAAATTCTATGAAGTTCCTCGACCGATGCGTTAAAATTCAGATCTCCGTCCGGACCGAATGCGTATAATATATAGGATGGTTGTCCCCGGGTGATCTCAATGTCGAATTTTTCCAGGCTAAGATTTTCATCGGAACCGTTAAATTCATCCGGGTGGTTAATATTAATCACTTTAATATTTTTATTGACTTTATCTCTTAACTTTTTCGCCAAATCAAAATGGTTATCTCCGGTGATAATAATTCGTGATTCCGAGTCTTCCAACATTTGGCTTAACTGCTCCATAGGGGATGATGGGGCTAACGGCACATATGTTTTACCGGCTTTCAACGCTCCGGTTATCCCTGCTGCCATATCGATATCAGGATTAAGCAATAAAGCGACGGTTTTTCTTTTATCGTTTGCTTTTGGTTTTTCTTCTTTTAACGTTTTTTTCTGCTCTTCCGGTTTTTTTCGTTTCTCTTTGCCTTTTGGCCCGCAAACCGGGCAATCAGGGTCTGGGGTGATATCCAGCACTTCCGTAAGGTTACCCCTCCAGCCGATATCCCAATCATATCCCTGGTTCTTGCATATTTTATTAAAGTGATCGCTGAAAAGGTGAGTCATCGATTTATAGCTGGCAGTATACCTGAGGTTTTCAATAGCTCCCCTGTGGTTAAAATAAAAGAATTTGTTGTAAGCCGGTTCTTCCTCCTCCAGTAAAATTTTTAATGTTTCGGTAATTGCTGTTCCCGTACTAATGAAAAGGGACGTGACTGCCACAGCCAACGGATTTTTACTGTAATTTTCAACAAAGCTTTTCATCCCCGCTGTAATGGCGTCTAATTTCTCTTTGCTGAATATGCAGTGATAACAGGGAGTATGGGGTGTATGCAGTACGGCTGTATACGCATTTAAGTCGGCCATAGAGATAATAACGTGAGGTATTTGTTTAGCCACTGCGCATTGGGATAAGATGAATTTATCCGCGGGTCCATCGAACATATCGAAAATAATCTCAGAATCCCCCACCAATTCAAATACGTTGTCTTTCGTCAATTTCTCCGGGATGGTTATAACATTAACATTGGGATTGATCCGGTTGACGGTTTGTTTTGCCGACAGGGTCTTTTTCATCCCGATTCGCTCTTCATCATGAAGGAACTGTCTGTTTAAATTGGATAGTTCCACCACATCGTAGTCACAAATTTTAATGGTTCCAAAACCCAGCAGTGCCAGTTGCATAATTGTAGGAGAACCCCCGCCCCCGGCCCCGGCCACAAACACGGTAGTCCCCTTTAATTTTTCTTGGAATGCCTGCCCCCAGCCATAGAGCAGCATCTGTCGTTTATATCTCTGTCTCTCTCCCTTTGATAAACGGTGGGTGTCATCATAGTTTTCCAGAATTTCACGGGCAATCCGGGCGGCATATTTATCCAAAGAACCATAGGTTAACGTTCTTCCATTTGATTTGATTGCCGGTCTATCATGACTTTTTTTTACCGTCTCCCCGAAACGACTGACAAATGACATGGCTTGATTGCTGCCTTCTTTTTCATTTATTATCTCTTTTTCCTTTGTGGGCTTCGGTTCTATCCTTCCTCCTGTTGTTACAATATAAGCGCAGATGTATTTATCTTCTTTTACCACCGCCACTGCGTCCGTTATGGCATTATGGTGAAGTAACCGGTTCTCTATTTCTCCCAATTCAATCCTGTATCCTCTTACTTTGACTTGTTTATCGATTCGCCCCAGGAATTCAATGGTACCGTCCACCAGCCACCGTGCCAGGTCTCCGGTTTTGTAAAGAGGTGAAAGGTGAAAGGTGAAAGGTGAAAAGAAAAAATTTTTGCAAAATTTTTCTGCTGTTAATTCCGGGCGGTTTAGATACCCCCGTGCTAAACCGGTACCGGATATACACAACTCTCCTGCTGCACCAATGGGTAATAAATCCAAATCCTTACCCAGGATATAAACTTGGGTATTATTTATGGGCATCCCGATAACCGGATGCGTTTTGTAGGTATCGAAGTTGTCGAAATCGATAAAAGTGGCAACGCAGCCAATGGTGGCCTCTGTGGGGCCGTAGTGATTCATGATCTCCAGGTGCGGGCAAATGTCGTGGGCTTTCTCGATATCATTAACGTTGATGGCTTCACCGCCAATCGCCGCCACCCGTAACGATTTGCAAATCTCTCCCGAAAAATTGGGGGCATTGACAATGACTGAAAATAACGAAGGCGTCACTTTTATATACGTGATGGCCTTTTGCTTGATATAATCTAAAAATCGCTGGGCCAATAAATAGATCTCCCTCGGCAATATATGTAATTCACATCCCTTTAAAAGAGAGGAATATAAAGATGTATACCCCAAATCAAAAGCAAAGGAAGAGTTTAATGGGGTTCGGTCGTTTTTTGTTAATTGTGCAGCCGTCGTAAACCAATGGACGTAATTGACCACGTTTTCATGGGTTAATAGCGTGCCTTTGGGTTTGCCGGTGGTGCCGGAGGTGTAGATGACGTAGGCGAGATCTGAGGGTTGGGCAGCCTGGAAGTCGGGAAGCGTAGAAGCGGGGGAACCGGTATGATAAGAAGAATCAAGGAAAACGATTTCAAGGTTTTTCCTATCTTCCTTCATCAAATTGGAGGTGGTAATCAGCACGTTGGCACTGCTGTCCCTTAACATATATTGAATCCTACCTGAAGGGAACTCCGGGTCAATGGGCATATACGCTCCCCCAGCTTTTAATACCGCCAGTATCGCTATCGGAATTTCAATGGAACGCTCCAGCAGGATACCGACAATTTCCCCCGGGCAGACGCCTTTTGCCCGTAACAGGTCTCTCAGTTGATTGGCTCTTTCATTTAATTCCCCGTAAGTGGTAGGGGAAACAATCAACTTTCTTCTTCGCCTTTTTTTGTGTTCTTCAACTCTCCTATTATTTTCCACATAAAAGGTGGTGACCCTGGAATTTAATTGATCATCCTTAAAATAAACATAGGGATAAACCAGATTTTCTACCGTTGAATAACCGGTGTCCCGGTTAAAGTTTTTTTCACTATATTTAAAAAAGTCTTCAAACAGGGATGCATAAGAATGCATATGATAGTTCTCTGCATCCTCAACAATGGGGGCCCCGGGCTGGGCATGCAAACGCGCCCAATGCAATTCACCAAAGCAAGAATAGGTATTTATAATCTTAGACAGCAGCTTCTCACCGGGCTCATTATCTTCCAATGTATAATAGGGCAAACCGGTGATTAAATTGAGTCTTACCTCAATATTATCATACGCCTCACACTGTCCCATAAAATCCAAAATATCTTCGTCGGAAGGTTGGGGCTTGATCAATCCCAGGGAGAATAGTTGTTTTCTGTGCCGTTCCGACGGGGTAGTAATATCAAAATCCCAATAAACATATTTAAACGTCTCACTCACCAACTTGATTAAGCGGGCAGAGGGAGGCATTAATGTGGCGATGATACAAAAATGACCGGATAAGTCAATGCCTTCCCAGATCTGCCGGCAATAATCCAATAGGTTTCTATCCAGGATGTCGAAATCGAACTGGAATGTCGAGGCATAAGGTTTTGCTGCCAGGATATCTTTGCGAACCTCGGCCACACCCCGTTGAATGACGTTCTTTCGATTAAAGGTTTGCTGCTGGGCCCGGTTGCACCCGCCGCAGTACAGGCAATTCATGGCACATCCTTTATGGGTATATATAAAAAATGTACCCAAACGAGAGGAATGATGGGAAAGCAATATATCATGCAAATGAGATAAATAGATCCCTGGAGAATGGCTTTCATCCTGGATATAAGTAACCGGATTTTTTATGATGTTCCCATTTTTCTTATAGATGCAATTGGGAATATGCTCTTCACCCCTGCATATTTTTAATAACGGCTCCTCACCATCCCCCCGAACCAGGTAATCGATACAATCATAAGCGATCAACTCTCCCCAGTAGTAGGAAGCGGTATTGCCTCCGACAACAACTTTTATGTCCAGCGAGTTTTGGGCAGCATATTCTTTGACAATAGTGCACATATCAATGACCCGCGCAATATAAAGAAACCATTTCAAACTGATGGCAACCACCTCCGGTCGAAGTTTTTCTAAAAGCGCCTCTGTATTCTGTTTCATGGATAGATAGTCCTGACTGGCATCATAAAACCGGCAGGAGGCTTTAATTCCTTTCCGGCTCAAGTAAGAGGCCAGGTACAATAGCCCGGTGGTGGGAATACCCGGTGTATCCCCCAGGAGTAATACCTCGGCCTTTGATATTGGTTTATCTTTTATCAATAGATCTTCAAGATGGGATTCATCGCTTAAGATTTCTTCCCCTGCAAAACCGCTGCCGTCAGCCAGGGATTCCTCAAACCCGGACTCTTCGCTGCCTATTCCTACCAATTCAATCAAATGATTCTTGTAAAGTGCTTGAACCAATTTTACAAAATCTTTAAATCCCCGGGCGGAAAATATCTCCGGTTGACGGTTGAATTGAAACGTAACTTCAAGAAGATCAGGCCGGCTCATGGAATAAATAAGAAATTCAAAATTAATACGCTTTAACGTCATTATGTTCTTAACCCGGGAATAAATCGATTTTATAGTTCTATTCCCATCAAAAAAACCCAGTAGTTTCACCAAATTGTTATTTACAACGACACTATTATGATGATTGGTTTTTAATAGTCTTAGCGAGACATTTTTCTCAGGTAATTGCAGGGGACATCGATAGATATAGGGATTTTGATTAAAACAGCAGGTCCCGATTTTTTCATTCACAGCAGGATTCACCGTTTCGGCGTTCAATTGGTCATAGATGTCGTCTAAATCTATCGGCACACAAACCGCATGTTTACCCGGCATTTTTTCCGCCTGCGCTTCAAACAACTGGTGGATGGTTTTATGCCCGGGATATTTGCTCCGGGTATCGTTAAAGGCATCGATGAGTTGTTTCTTCTCCTCACCGGACAGTATGTTAATACCATTTAAAGGCTTATTGACATCGGAAAGAACCGTTTGCATGAGCCGGAGGAAATGAGAAACAATTCGCTCCACCGTCTTTTTGGTATAGCAAGATGGATTGTACTGCACCTCCCCCTCCAATGTATGCTCTTTTCTAACCAACACAAACGTCATGGAATGGGGAATATGTTGAAGATAGCTTTTATCATGAATATTTTCCAGCAAGATGGAAATATCGAAGAGAGGAAAGTTTTCTTGAGGGGAAATGGGCCGTTTTAACCGTTCCGCCAGTATTTCAACCGGATAATTTTGATTTTCAACAGCCTGGTCGATGGACTCTTTCACCTGCAGTAACAGTTCTCTAAATGTCATTGTGGGGTTCAGTCGATTTCTTAAGATCAGTACCCTATTGATAATTTCACCCTTAAAATCCTGCCGGTAAATGGGGGAGCCCAGGACAATATCCCTGCTGCCGGTATAGCTCCCCAACAGTGCCGTTAATGCCGCTGCACCGATAGCATGGACAGCGTAATCATTCCCACTACTCATGTGTAAGAGGATAGAAAAGTGTTCTCCGCTAAGCCGGAATGATACGGTTTCTCCATCGACATGAGGCGTATCGGTTTTTTTTACATCATTGTAATCGTAAGGGAAATGGCTCTTCACCCACTCCCCTGCCAACCGGTTCAACCAGTACTCCTGCTCTCTGGCTCTTAGATTGGCCACGGCAGCTAATTTCCCCTTTAGTTTGATCTTCCCGTTTTCCATGATTGTCTCGCTGTTCCTCACCAATTAAAATTGAAAGGCATATTGAGGCGCCTCTGTGTCCACTGCCCGGATATCCTGTGTTAGGGCAATATCTTTTAATAATATCTCACTATTGGCTGCTACAATAGTCGTGATCTGGTTGAAATAGTCAATAAACATTGTTATGGTTTCTTTTTTAAATAGTTTAGTGGAATATTCCACGCCAACCATTAGCGTTTCAGTCGATTGGTTGACAAAAAATGTCATATCGAATCGAGAGACCGTGTATTCATTTTCATAAGGTTTAACAATCAACCCCGGTAATTCTACCGCGGCGGTACCCCGGGATTCCGCCTCCGGTTTATTAAATACAAAGGCTGTATCAAACAACGGATTCCGGTTCAAAATTTTACCGGGTGCCACCTTCTCTACCAACTCTTCAAAGGGATAATCCTGGTTTTCAAATACTAATGTTGTTTTTGTTTTAACTTCCGACAAAAATTCATTAAAGGTTTTTTCCCTTAGGGGAAAAGTTCGTATAGCCAGAGTATTAACGAACATACCGATAATGGGCTGCAGGTCTTCATGCCTTCGACCGGCGACTCCTGTTCCCACCACGATATCTTGCTGGCCACTCAGTTTCGCCAACAACACATTATAAATGGTCAATAATACCATAAATAACGTCGCATCCTCATTTAGAGCAAGTTCCTTTAATCCCTGTGTCTCCCCTTTATCAATTTCAAAGCCGATCACATCGCCTTCAAAGGGTTGAATCTCCGGCCTGGGAAAATCTAACGGCAAATTGGAATCGGGTATTTGTAGTTCAAACTCTTTTAACCAAAAGGTTTCCTGTTTTTTGATCGCAGCTTGAATTTCAGGACTGCTGCGCCATTCCGAATAGTCCTTGTATTGAAGCCTCAGTGGCAGTAATTCTTTACCCGCATAGCCGGCAATAAATTCATGCACCAATATATCCTCTGATATCCCGTCAGATATGATATGATGCATATCGGCTATCAAGATGTGACTATTCTTTTTTAATCTTATTACCCCCACCCGCAATAAAGGAGCCTGTGATAGATTGAAGGGACGGATGAAATTTTCTACCGCACTCTGCGCCGTGTGTGTCGGTTCATGGTATTCAATCTTAAATCCTACCTTATCGTGTATCCTCTGCACCGGTTCATCACCAAGCATCATGAAAGAAGTTCTTAAACTGTCATGCCTGTTGATCAATGTCATGAAACTCTCTTCAAAACGCTGTTTATGAATTGTTCCATCCAGTTCCACGACGGTCAACATATTATATGCCGCACTGGTTTTAGCCATCTGCTGAAGAACATATAAACGTTTTTGCCCTGAAAACAATGGGTAGTAATCTTTTTCCTCTGCCGACTTGATTGAGGTATATTCATCTTTATTCAATCCCATTCCTTTAATATTTTCGGACAACTCTCTTATAGTGGGAGTTCTAAAGACTTCTGCCAGGGGCATTTTTACATTTAATTCTTTGTGCATCATGTTTGCCATTAACGCTGCTTTTAAGGAATGCCCCCCCAATTGGAAAAAGTTTGTATCGATACCGATGACGTCTTTTTCTATCCCCAATATTCTTGCCCATATTTCCACCAGTTTTTCTTCCAGTTCATCCCGGGGAGGGAGATAACCCCCTCCCGGTTTAACCTCAGGCAAAGGCAAGGCTTTATGGTCCACTTTGCCATTAGGCGTTAATGGCAACCTTTCCAGGCGTACAAAATAGGAGGGAATCATATAATCCGGTAACTCCGCTGCCAAAAATTTTCTTAAGCCAGGTAAATCAAGCTCCTTCGGGGAAATAATATAAGCGCACAAATATTTATCTTCGTATTGATCTTCCCTTGATATGATCAGTGCTTCCTTGATCTCCCCATGCCTTAATAAGCGACTCTCTATTTCACCCAACTCTATTCTAAACCCCCGGATCTTTACCTGGTGGTCCATGCGGCCCCGGTACTCGAGATCCCTGTTGTCCAGGATTTTTACCAGGTCCCCGGATATATAAAGTCTTCCCGGTTTATACGGATTTTTCACAAATTTCCTCGCTGTCAATTCAGGTCTATTCACATATCCTCTTCCGACGCCTTCACCTCCCACACACAACTCTCCTACCACCCCAACGGGCAGTAGTCTAAAATTTTTATCCATTACATATGTACTTAATGTGGGGATGGGTTTCCCAATATTACTAACCGCCGATTCAATTTCGGTTTCGCTTAACTCTTTAAAGGTAACATGCACGGTGGTTTCCGTAATGCCGTACATGTTAACCAGCTTTGCAGCAGGATACCTGGCTTTCCACTCCTGCAATCGATCCGGATTTAAGGCCTCACCTCCAAAGATAACATACCTAATGTTCAATTCTTTTTTCAATTCTTTTAACTCAAGGTTCATTAAATGATAAAATGCAGAGGGGGTTTTATTTAATATTGTGACCTGTTTTTCTTTCAATATCTCCAAATAAGCCCGGGAATCCCTGGCAGCCATTTTAGGAATAACGACCAATTGCCCGCCGTACAATAACGCCCCATACATCTCCCAAACGGAAAAATCAAAACAAAAGGAATGGAAAAGTGTCCATATGTCGTTGGGGTTAAAATCGAATAAATATTTATCATTAAACATTAACCGCACGACATTTCGTTGTTCGATCATCATCCCTTTGGGTTTCCCTGTGGTACCGGAGGTATAGATAATGTAAGCCAGTTGGTTTCTTTTTGCCACAGAGGTCACAGAGATAACAGACGTTTTAGTACAGATCTCTCTCTCTGTGAACTCTGTGACCTCTGTGGCTAATAATACTGAAGCATTGCTGTCTGCCAGCATATAATCGATGCGCACTTGCGGATAATCCGGGTCAATGGGCAAATACGCACCGCCAGCCTTTAAAATCCCCATTATCCCAATAATCATATCAACAGACCGCTCCAACATAATGGCTGCAATGGTATCGGGTTTGATGCCTTTTTCATGTAATATTTGTGCCAGTTGATTGGCCTTTTTATTTAATTCCCGGTAAGTCAGCGCAAAGGGTAAAGCGTAAACAGCAGAACGTTCGCCGGGTAATACGCCGATCACAGCTATCCTGTCCGGGGTCTTTTCCACCTGCTCCTCGAACAGCCGGTGAATGGTTTTGTCCCGGGGGTAATCGATGTCAGTGAGGTTTAAAACCTCCAACAAGTGCTGTTTTTCAAGCTCAGGAACGATCTCTACCTGTGAGAGACAGGCATTTTCATCCTTGAAGGCGTTGATCAATAACTGCTCCAGGTGAAGAATAATCCGCTGCACACTGGAATGTCGATACAAAGAGGGACAATAATGAACCACCACTTCCAGGTACCCATCTGTCCGTAAACAAGAAAAGATCATGGAAGGATCAGCAGGTGTAATATCTTTTTCCTGCTGGATATTCCGGAGTAATATCGCAGTATCCAACACCCCCGTGCCTGCTCTCTGCTGTTGGTGCTGATTCAAGCTTTCCATCAACGTTTTAACCGGATAACTTTGATGGTCAACCGCCTCTACAACCGTCTGCTTGACTTGTATTAACAGGTCTTTAACAGTACTTTTTTCTTTCAGTTGAACCCGCAGCGGCAGCACTGTATTAATGAATTCACCCTCTAGCGCCTGCTTATAAATGGGCGTTACAACGGTTATATCCTGGTGACCGGTGTATCTATTCAGCAGCGCCGCGACCCCTGCTGCCAGGATAACATGTAAGGTGTAGTCGTTTTTACCGCTTATTTTCATCAACCGTTGGAAGAGATGGGCCTGAAACCTGGTTTTTATTGTATCCACATCAGTTTTCTTCTCATCTATCCGGCTGGCGCCCTTTTCTTCACCATCATAGGGGAACGTGCTCTTTACCGGTTCCCCGGATAATTTATTTATCCAGTATTCCCGTTCTTTGAGCTTCTGGTTAGCAATAATTGCCAGCTTATCCAAACTTTCTTGCACTTTCATCTCTTAACCTCAACATTGTTAAAATTCAAACTCCATTTGAGGAGTGGTTGTTGTGGGTTCCAATAAATCATGAGAAATTATGATGTCTTTCAAGCGGATGTTTTTATTTTTGATGACGGCAGAAACGATTTCTTTGAAATAGGTGACGAACCGTTCGATGGTTTCACGTTTGAAGAGTTTTGTTTTGTATTCAAATTTACAGTGCAGGGAATCGCCGATCTCGATGAACTCCAGGCTGAGGTCGAATTTCGAAGCCCTGGTTTCAATATCCAGGTATTCTCCTTCCTTTCCCGTCATCTGGGCTGATTTTTCTGCTACGCTTTGTAAGCTTATGTTGACATCGAACAGGGGATTCCTCCCGGGTATTCTCTCAAGTGCCAGCTTTTCCACCAGGTCTTCAAATTGATAATTTTGGTTTTCAAACGCTTTGATTGTTCTCGCTTTTAACTCTTTTAACAACCGGGTGAAGGTTTTTTCCCCGGCGGGGAAATTTCGTAACACCATCATATTGACAAACATTCCCATGACCGGTTGGAGGTCCGGGTGACTGCGTCCGGCAGCAGGGGTTCCGACCACGATATCTTCCTGGCCACTCAACTTGAAAAGCAGTAAATTATAAACTGCCAGCAATCCCATAAAAAGTGTCGCTTCTTCTTCCAGCAACAGTTTCCTAAATCCCTCTGTCACCGAAGCATCCAAAGGGAAAATTACCCAATCCCCTTCAAAGCTGTGCGTTACCGGTCTTTTATAATCAAGGGGTAGATTCAAAACAGGTACTCCTTTCTTAAATTCTTCCAGCCAAAATTCTTCTTGTCTCTTCATTGCCGGTAAATATTTCTGCCGGTTTTGCCATCGGGAAAAATCCTTATACTGGTATTCCAATGGGGGTAGCGCCTCTTCCATAGAGAGGGCGGTAAAATCTCTTACGAAAATAAACAATATGGAATGAGCATCTGTAATGATGTGGTGAAAATCGGTCATCAATATGTATCTCTTTTCTTTAACTTTTATCAATGCGGCTCTCATCAGTGGGGGCTTTCCCAGGTTAAAGGGCTGGACAAAACGGCTAATAATCTCTTCTTTAAAACAGCCATCTGTTGTTAAATCATAATATTGGAGCTTAAAATCCACATGTCCATGGACCTTCTGGATGGATTTATTGTCTAAAATATCAAAGGAAGTTCTCAGACATTCATGGCGTTTGATTAACTTTCTTATGGCTGCCTCTACCACTTCCTTGTCCATATCACCTATAAATTCGATTCCCCTGGAAAGATTATAGCTGGTATCCTGCGGGGCCAACCGATGCAAAACAAACAATCGCTCTTGTGCCGATGACAGTGCATAATGATCTTTCTTTTCCGTGGGCTCCAGGGTGTCCTGCACCTCGGCAACATCCTGGCTTGAAATATATTGGGCCAGCCTCTTTACCGTGGGACGGTTAAAAAATTCCGCCATGGGTACTTCCACTTCCGAGACTTTTTGAATTTTCCCGCTGACGGTGACGGCTTTTAAGGAATCACCACCCAACTCGAAGAAATCATCATCGATTCCTACCACTTCGATGCCCAATTGTTCCTGGAATATATGGGCGATCACTTTTTCAGGTTCGGTTTGGGGAGGTACATAGGGATTGCTGAGTTCCGGCCGGGCATGCCTGGCAGCGCCGGGTAACGTTCCCTCCTGGGAGTCTTTATCTTTAAACTGTTCCAAAGCCGATTGTTTTTGTGCCTGCAGCCGCATGGGGAGATCAAACGTGGATACCACCAACTGCGGCTGTACCACCGGTGTAGCCAGAATCCGCCGGAAGACGTCCACTCCCTCAGCAGGGTGTATACCAATCCTGAGCAGTTGTTTCTGCTTTTCGTTGAGCTCTTCCCGGGATGAAACCTGGTCCGACGACAAGGGTAAGGGTGACGACGCCTTCTCTTTCGCTTGAATCCGGTTTTTAACATTCTCGGAAACTTCCAGCATGGTAAATTCACCAACGTCCACACATACACGCCCCTCCTCGTCCATAACGGTGACGTTGAATTTCAGAAAGTCCTTCCGCGCCTCGTTATCTGCTGTGTAACGGGAATAACTAACGATTTTTGCCGGCATGGGACGAAACATGCGCAGCCCTCGATAAGCAAAGGGAATGTATGCGCTGCCCTCAGCCAGCAGTCCGAAAATGAAACCTGCGGCGACATCCATTAAAGAAGGGTGTAACTTGTATTGGCCTACCTCATGGGAATAGTCCGGGGGCAGTTGGAACATCCTCAAACCGGCAGTATTACTGTACATTGCCCACCGCGTGACTTTCCAGTGGGAGCCGAAGATGAGCAGACCTTCGGGTAAATATTCCTTTTCCCTTTTTCCCATGGGTTTAGCGGCTTCCGTTTCATCAAATACGAATTGGCGTTGAGTGCATTGGGCCTTGAGTTCTTCAATGTTAAAGGCCGGGGGGGCTGTTGTTCCCGGCGGTAGGGGCCTGATTTTTCCAAATACATGCCGCTGCAGAAAATCCACCTCTGTGGGCAGCGTACTTTCCACTTGAAACTGGAAATAATCTCCATCCGTTTGTTTTTCCAGTATCAGGTGAACTTCCCGGACTTCGCCTTTATTGACGATCATGGGAATCATGAAATTCGCCTCAATGATTTCCATCGGCCCACTGCCGATGTAACTTTCCAATGCAGCCCGTGCCATTTCCAGGTAAGTGGTTCCCGGTAGGAGGCCCTTCCGTTCACTGGTCATATGTTCGCTGAGGGTCCAGTTTTTTTCCAGGCTCAAATAACTGATATATTTCCTTCGGTTTTCTCCCAGTGGTATATAGTGTTCGAATAAAGGGTGGGGAATTTCCAGGGGTTGGGGGGCTTTTTCAGGAGGTGGCCCTACAGTATCTTTTGCCGCCTCTACCGCCATCCCTACTTCCTGCCAGGCGTCCCAGTTTATGCTAACCGTAAATACACCATCCACCCTGTTCTTATAAAATGCATAGGCATCCATGAAGGCGTTGGCCGAAAAATAATCCACCTGCCCCAATTGGGGCACTACAGAACTGATAGAGGAACACAGGATGATAAAATCAACAGGAGCATCTTTTAAAAGCGTGTCCAACGCCAGGGTGCCCCTCACTTTGGGTAAAAGAACACTGTCTGCCATTTCCCGGGTTTTCAATTGGATCATCCCGTCTCCAGGTAAACCGGCAGCATGGACCACACCATTGACCGGTCCGAACTGCTCCTGAGCCCCTGCCAACGCCTTTTGCATGCCCTGGAAATCAGTGACATCCACAGAAAGAACCAGCACTTCAGCTCCCAGGAGTTCCAGTTCTTTGACTTGCCGTATTTTGCGGCTGAGCGGATCAGTCACCGGATGCGAGGAGAGCCATTGTTCCCACTCCTGGCGGGGAAGGAATTGAGAACGGCCCGTCAATATGAGCCGGGCGTTTACATGCTGGGCCAGGTATTTTGCCAACACCAGGCCAATGCCCCCTAAACCACCCGTCACCAGGTAAACACCCTTTTCCTTTAAACGGGGAAGTATTTCTTGCAGACCTTTGACCTCTTTCGCCCCATTTAAGGGAGCCGGTTCATAGGTCTGCACCAGCCGGTAATTACTGCGGTACGCAATCACCGTATCCAGGGTATCCGAGCTTATCTCTTCGATTAACTGGTGAGCCAGTGTCTTTTCCCCCGGACTGCCTGGCGCCGGAATCTCCAGGTCAATGGTATTGCAAAAAATGTTGGGGAATTCCTGGGGTATCACATTCACCGGTCCAAGTACCACTGCTTTCTCCGGGCACAACTCCTCGCTGCCGAGGGCTTCCTGCACCTGGTTGGTGAATACCGTCATGCGCAGTTTTTCTTTTATATTTTGCCTACCGATGGCCTGTGCCAGGTAGAGGAGACTGTAAAACCCGGTGTCCAGGTAATCTCGATTCCAATCAGCCCCCCACCCCGGGTTGTTGTTGGTTTGGGTGATATTCCACAAATGTAATATCCGCTGGGTACTTTTCTTCTCTTCTTCCAGTTTTTTAAGTAACGTAACATAATCTTCAGGTTGGTGGGGATTAATGACAAACTCGCTTTTTCCATTGTGAGTAAAAGTGGAACCGGCGACAACAGTATCGACGCTGTGGCCGGCCTTGCGCAGCCATTCCACCAGTTGAACACCGATACCACATTCATCGGTAAAAACAATCCAATTTAAGGGTTCTTCGAATCCAGGCCCCGAGACTGATGTGCGTTTCCAGGAAGGAATGTAGAACCAGTCGGCGGGGTTCTTTTTTTTGTTCATACTTCTGCTTCCCCCCAGTGCATTGGAACCGAGATTGTCCAGGACTTCCCTGGGTATCCAATAGGACTGGCGTTGAAAGGGGTAGAGGGGCAAGGGAACCCGGTACCGTTTTTCCCTGCAATAAAAGGCCTGCCAATCAATGGTCTGGCCATCCATCCACAGGCGGCCAATTTTATCCAACAAGTACCTGGTATCTGAGATATCTTCTTTGGGGTGTCTCAGCAAGTTTACTATTTTTTGCCCCGGTTTTCTATCGGTATTTTGCCTGGCAAAGGTGCTTAAGGCACGGCCGGGTCCTACCTCTATCAGCAGGGCATGTTCTTCTTTTAATAGTTCTGTGAGCCCGGCGGCAAACCGAACCGTATGGCGCAAATGCCTGGACCAGTAACCCGGGTCCGCGGCTTCCTCTACCGTAATCCAGGTGCCGGTCAAATTGGATATGTAAGGAATTTCCGGCTTATTTAAAGTGATTTTGCCGACTTCCATTTCAAATTCCTTTAACATCGAGTCCATGAACCTGGAGTGAAATGCGTGGGAGGTATGAAGAACCCGGGTCTGCAGACTTTTCTCTTTTAATTTTTCGGCAAACCGATGAACGCTCTGCTCAGAACCTGAAACCACGCATTGCTCCGGCCCATTAACGGCTGCCAGCTCCAATTGGTCATCCAACATAACCGTCAGTTCCTCTTCCGGAAGGGGTACACTCAACATGGAACCCGGGGACATCTGCTGCATCAACTTTCCCCGTATGGCCACCAGTTTGATGGCATCTTCCAGGGAAAAAACACCGGAGAGGCAAGCGGCCACATATTCACCGATGCTGTGACCGATCATAGCATAAGGTATAACTCCCCATTTCATTAAGAGCCCGGCCAACGCATACTCGATCATAAAAATTACCGGCTGCGCAATTTCCGTCTGGTTAATTCTCTGCGAACTCTGCGTTCTTTGCGGTGAATCAGCCGGGTAGAGAATTTCTTTTATATCATAATTCATAATAGATTGGAAAATTTCAAAACAGCGGTCCATTTCCTCGGCAAAACCAGGTTCTTCATGGTAAAGGTCCAGGCCCATATCGATATACTGGGAACCCTGGCCGGAAAACATGAAAATCGGCCGGGTTTCTTCCCTGGCTGTGGAACGGAACACTTTGTCCGTGTCAAAAAGGGACGTATCATCCACTGGAGTCAGTGCATTAACGGCTTCTTCAGTGGAGGAAACCACCAGCATTTGCTTGAGTTTAAAAGGAGAACGGCCCACTTTGAGCGTGTAGGCAGCATCTGCCAGGCTTAGACCTGGATTTTCTTTTAAATATGCCGCAAAATTTTCCGTCATCTGATCAAGTGCCTTATCATTTTTGGCAGAGAGCAGAATCAACTGGTTCTTTCTACTTTCCGAAGAGGGTTCTCGATCCGGTGCTTCTTCCAGGACGACGTGGGCATTGGTTCCTCCTACACCGAAAGAGCTGACCCCTGCCCGGCGGGGATGATCTCCCTTCGTCCATTCCCTGAGTTTGGTATTAACGTAAAAGGGGCTGTTTTCAAAATCGATTTTCGGATTGGGTTCCTTAAAATGCAAACTGGCAGGAATGTAATTATGTTTTACCGCCAGCACGGCTTTAATAAAAGATGCTACTCCTGCAGTGGTATCCAGGTGACCGATATTGCTTTTTACTGAACCGATGGCACAATAACCTTTTTTATCCGTATTAAAAGCCATTTTTAACCCTTCCAGTTCCAGCGGATCTCCCAGTGTGGTGCCGGTACCGTGAGCTTCTATATAAGTAATGCTTTCCGGGTCTACCCCGGCGATAAGGTGGGCGGCACGAATGCTTTCAGCCTGCCCCTCTGCACTAGGTGCGCTATAAGCACCTTTACGGGTACCGTCGTTATTGACGGCACTGCCAAGGATGACGGCAAAGATATTATCACCATCTGTAACAGCTTCTTCCAGCCCTTTCAGCACTACTATACCAACGCCGTCGGAAAAAACAACCCCTTTGGCCTTAGCATCAAAGGCGCGACAGTGACCGTCAGGGGAGTAAATCAACCCGTCTTCATAGTAATAACCGGGTGTCGAAGCGGGCATAGATACACCGCCTGCCAGTGCAATCGTACATTGACCGGTTAACAACATACGGCACGCCAGATCAATCGCCACCAATGATGTGGAACAAGCGGTTTTTAAGGTAATCGCCGGGCCGGTTAAATTCAACCGGTAGGCAATCCGTGTACTTAAAAAGTCCCTGTCCATCAATATATCCGAGGTAAAGGCACCACCTCCCATTGCAGCCGCTTTCCCGGATACCAGGGCGCGCCCTTCCCAGTTACGATTATTGGTGGCACCGGCAAAAAAGCCAATGTTACCTTCATACATATCCGGACTGTAACCGGTATTCTCCAATGCCCACCAGGCACATTCATAAAGAATACGAGTCTGGGGGTCCATTAACTCCGCTTCTAAGGGGGGATACCCAAAAAAGGAGGCATCGAAATATTCGACATCTTCAAGAACTCCCCTGGCCGGGATAAAATTAGGCCGGTCAATATTCTCATCCGAAACACCTGCTTCCTCAAGCTCTTTACGACTAAAAAAATTGATGGACTCAACCTCATTTTTCAGGTTATCCCAGAATTCTTCAACACTACCGGCACCAGGGAACCTCCCGGCCATTCCAATAACAGCTATTTCCAGTCCTGTCGGTTCTCTCGTTGTTATAATTTCAGTCATTTTTTTGCTCCTTTTTTAAATCGTTTGACGACATTTTTATAGTTTTCTGCAGATTGATTCAATGCTTCTAATCGTTTTGATTTTCTTTTGGCAGCTTCAGAATGGCCATCCAGGCTGGATAAAAATCCTGTAAAGGAATGAATGGTAAAATAATTGAACATCGCCATTACAGGAATATCAATATTTGTAGCCTCTTTGATTTTCGTGTTTAGTCTTATGATATTCATGGAATTCCCCCCCAGTTGAAAGAAATTATCGTGTATCCCGACTTTATCCAGTTTTAACACCTCCTTCCAGAGGTTGGCGATGGTCGCTTCAATGCCTGCTGCAGGCGCCACATAGGTGGAAGCGGTTTTTAGACGAAGCCCTTCATGTTCCGGCAATGCCTTGCGGTCGATCTTGCCATTGGAAGTTAACGGAATTTTTTCCAGTTGCACAAAATGGGCTGGGATCATATAATCGGGTAATTGCCGGGATAAGTATTCCCGCAATTCCGCTGCGTCGACTTCTTTAGTGGCAACAATGTAAGCGCATAAATATTTATCTCCATCATCTTCCTTGATGAAGACCACCGTTTCTTTAATTTTATCATGGTCCTGTAAATGTTTTTCAATCTCTTCCAATTCGATACGGAATCCCCTGATTTTGACCTGGTGGTCGATGCGTCCCATAAATTCAATATTGCCGTCCGGCAGCCAACAGGCCAGATCGCCGGTGCGGTACATTTTTTGGTAATTGGACCCATCAGAATCACCCACTGAAACAAACGGATTGCCTACAAATTTTTCATCCGTCAGTTTCGGGTTTTTAAAATATCCCCGGGCCAGACCGTGCCCGGCAATGTATAATTCACCAACAATGCCTACGGGCTGAAAGTGACCGGATTTACCAACGATATAGATGTGAGTATTGGCGATGGGTTTCCCAATATTCAGCGCTCCCTTGCCGGTGACTTCTTTAACCGTCGACCAAATAGTGGTCTCAGTGGGTCCGTACATATTGAATATTCTTCCAGGGGTTAGGAGACGGACTCTCTCCAGGAGGGGCTGAGGGAAAGCTTCCCCACCCACCAACAAAAATTTCAACGGTTTCAAACCCTGCGCTCCTTCTGGCTGCGAAACCATCAATCGCAACCGGGAAGGGGTCACCTGGAGAATGGTGATATGTTCCTGTTCTATTACTGCCGCCGCCGCCCCGGTATTTAACTGCTCCTCCCCTGTGCCAATGACTACTTTTGAACCTTTTGTCAAGGGTAATATTGTCTCCAATCCAAAGATATCGAACGACAGTGTGGTGAGGCATAAAATAGTATCCCTTACTGTAAACGGAATAATACCTGTAATGCCTTTGATAAAATTCACCACAGCCCTGTGTTCAATCATCACCCCTTTGGGGACACCGGTGGTGCCGGAGGTATAGATCACATAGGCCAGGTCAGTGGGTGCGGCAAAACCAGGAAGATTGAAACATGCTTCTGTATGATAATTGTCGTCTGTTGAAGCATCCAAGATTTGTACCGAAGGCCCCGGCAGGGGAGGGATTTCACTGGTGGTCGTAACAATGATTTCAACTTCGGTGTGCTCCAACATGTACCTGATCCTCTCCACCGGGTATTCGGGGCCAACAGGAAGATAAGCGGCCCCGGCTTTTAATATTGCCAGCAAACCGATGAGCATTTCTACGCTGCGATCGGTCATGAGGGCAACAACAGTACCTGGTACCGCCCCAAGGGTTGTTAACCGCCGGGCCAGTTGATTGGATTTTTTGTTTAATTCACTGTAGGTGAGTGCACAGCGTTCATCCAGGCCCTGCCCGATGTGACCGCTAATAAGTACTGCGCCGCGGGCGCCCTGCGGCCTGCCAACCACGGCAATCATGTCGGGTGTTTTCTCCGCCCTTTCTTCAAATAATTTAGCGATGGTCTTGTTTTTGGGATAATCCTCTGCTGTTTTGTTAAATTCATGTAATATCTGCTTTTTCTCTTTTGCCGAGATGATATCTATCTCAGATAGTTTTACCCGGCGGTTGGTCAGAACTGCTGAAACAATGGTATTGAAATAATTAATAAACCGCCGGATGGTTAATTCTTTAAACAGGTTAACACAGTATATGACAAAACATTTTAAAGTATCACCTTCCATCTGTAACAGGAAGGTCATATCGAACCGGGAAATAAAGGTGTCAATGGGATAACGTTTCAAGGCCAAACCCGGTATGTCAACCCGGGGCATCTCCTGGTTTTGAAAGTCAAACATCACGTCAAATAAGGGGTTTCGGCTCACATCCCGACCTTTCACCACTTTTTCCACCAGGATTTCAAAGGGATATTCCTGGTTTTCAAAGGCTTTCAACGTATTTTCTTTCACCTCCCTGAGAAAAATGATAAACGATTTGTCCCGGGCAGGAAAATTTCTCAATACCAAAGTATTAACAAACATGCCCACAATACCCTGGAGGTCTTCATGCCTGCGCCCTGCAATGGGGGTTCCCACAATGATATCCTCTTGCCCACTAAGCCTGGCCAGCAAGATATAGTAAAGGGAGAGCAGCAGTATATAAAGTGTGACGCCTTCTTTATGTGCCAATTCTTCCAGTTTTTCCCGCACATCCCCGGCTATTTCAAAACCGACACTGCTGCCGGAAAAATCCTGGATCGCAGGGCGGGTAAAATCCAGGGGCAGGTTCAACAGTGGAATTTCACCTTCAAATTGACTGTGCCACCAGCTTTCTTGCTGATTTAAAATATCACGATTACTCTCATTATCCTGCCATAATGCGTAATCTTTGTATTGAACCGGCAGCGGCGGCAGCATCTCCATTTTATACAGCAGCATAAACTCTTTTAAAAGGATCCCCAGGGAGGTACCGTCGGAAATGAGATGATGCATATCCATCACCAGGATATACGTGTTCCGGGAATTGCTCTCGGGGGAAGGGCGGCTGTGAAGCGGTGAGGGTGCGTGAATGACCCCCACTCGAAACAGCGGCGCTTGAGATAAATCAAACGGCCGGATAAAATCATTTATGATGGCTTTCGCTTTTTCCTCAGCCTTAACATCAAAATACTCAATTTCAAATTCTACTTCGGCATGGACCTCCTGTACCGGCAGCCCATCGATCATCCGGAGGGATGTGCGTAAACTTTCATGACGAGCGATTAACTGCTGGAAGGTATTTTCCAGTCGATTTTTTTCCAGCATCCCCTCCAGCATAACCACCACCGGTATATTGTAAATGATGGTGTCGGGGTCTATCCTTTGCAGGATATAGAGACGGTTTTGCATGGTGGAGAAATTGTAGTATGCGCTTTTTTCTACCGGCTCGATGGTTAGAGTCGCTGCTTTTGCCGACGTTTCAATATATCTGGCCAATCCCCGGATGCGAGGGGTATTAAATACCAATGCCAGTGTCAATTTGACTTGCAGGGTATCAAGGATTTTGGCAATCATTTGGGTCGCTTTTAACGACTGCCCTCCCAGTTCAAAGAAGTTTGCATCGATACTGATATTCTCTTTATCCAGTGCCAATATTTCCGACCAAATGGCGGCCAGATTTTCTTCGATTGGGTTACGGGGGGCGACTACCTCTCTCGTACCGGTGATCTCCGGGGCAGGCAAGGCATTCCTGTCGATTTTTTTATTGGGAGTGACCGGGATATTTTTTAGCTGTACAAAAAATGCCGGTATCATGTAATCGGGTAACGAATGGGAGAGATATTCTCGCAGTTCACTGCCACCGATGGATTCCCCGTTTACCGTAACGATGTAGGCACACAGGTATTTATCCCCGGATGGGTCTGCCCGGTCCACCACCACCGCCTCCCGGATACCGTCATGGGCCAATAAATTCTCTTCGATCTCTTCGGGTTCGATACGGAACCCCCGGACCTTCACCTGGTAGTCGATACGACCCAGGAACTCCAGGTCGCCATTGGCCAACCAACGGGCAAGGTCCCCGGTGCGGTAAAGATGCGTTCCCGGGTTAAAGGGACTGTCGATAAACCGTTCATTTGTTAAGCCGGGATTTCTAAAGTACCCCGGCACGACACCATCGCCGCCAATTAACAGCTCCCCGTAGACACCGGGCGGCTGCAGCCGGTTGTACCTGTCCACGATATAAACCCGGGTGTTGGCAATGGGAACACCAATGGTAACCGCTTCCGAATGGGTTAACTCTTTGATACAGGACCACACCGTGGTTTCTGTAGGGCCGTAAACATTGTAAATCCTCCCGGGGTATACCTCTTGCAAGTGGTTTAATAAATGGAAGGGAAAGGCTTCGCCCCCCACAATAAGCCCCCGAACCCCCCGCAAACAATTTAACCGGTTATCGCTGTTAAAGAGCAATTTTAGCCGTGAAGGGGTTACCTGCAGGGTATCGATTTCGTGCCGGATAATGGCCTCCGCCAATAGTTGGGAATCGGTCTGCTGATCTTCATTGGCCATAACCATTTGCATGCCCAGGCTTAAGGGTAACCATGTTTCCAATACAAATATATCAAAAGAGATGGTTGTTAAGGCCAAAATGCGTTTCCCCGGTGTAAAATCGATTTTAGCCGTCATGCCTATGATAAAATTCACCACATTACCGTGTGTTACCATGACGCCCTTGGGGCTGCCGGTGGAACCGGAGGTGTAAATCACATAGATCAGGTCCCCGGGAGAGCCCGGGTGGTTCGGATTCTTTCGATTGTCTTTATTGCCCCCGGGGGCGGCTGCATAAATGCTTTTGTCATAAAGATCGATGGCTTCACCTGCAAAGCCAACGGCCTGGTGTTTCTCCTTTAAATCGGCTTCGGTAAGCAAAAGCGCGGGCTCGCTCTTTTCCAATATATAGCCGATACGACCGGCAGGGTAGCCGGGATCAAGTGGTAAATAAGCACCACCGGCGTTTAATATCCCCAACAAACCCACCATCATATCGATGGTACGCTGTACCATTACCCCCACGATACCACCGGGCTTAATGCCTTTTTTTCGTACCAGGTGGGCCAGTTGACCGGATCTTCGGTTTAATTCGCTGTAAGTGAGGGAACAGCGTTCATTAAGGTCTCCCCCCCTGCCAACCAGGGCAATACTGTCCGGGCTTCTTGCCGCCTGCTCTTCAAATAATTGATGAATGGTCCTATCTTTGGAGTATTCCGTTTCCGTGTTATTAAACTCATACAACAACCGGTTTTTCTCTTGCCCCGATATGATTTCTATTTCAAATAGTTTTTGTTCCGGGTTCTTCAAAATAGAAGAGACCACTTTTTTAAAATAGCTTATAAATCGTTGGACCGTCTCTTTCTTAAATAGTTTTGTGCAATATTCCAATTTAAAATAGAGATGATTCTCACGTTCCATTCCAATCAAGGTGAGATCAAATTCCGAAGTCCTCTTTTCATATTGGTAGGGTTTTAGATTTAAATCTTTTGCTGCGGTTGTTGTTTTGAGTATTTTTATTTCTTCCGGTTGGGACTGCAAGTGGGTGTGTAATATAAACATGACGTCAAACAACGGGCTGCGGCTCAAATCCCTCTTGACTTCCGACCGCTCCACCAGGTCTTCGAAGGGGTAGTCCTGGTTATCGAATGCCGTTAATGTGCTTTCTTTTACCTCCTTTAGCAATACGCCAAAGGATTTATCCGCTGCCGGAAGGTTTCTCAGTGCCAGGGTATTTAAAAAAATCCCGATTATCGGCTGTAAATCCGGGTGTCTCCTGCCGGCGACAGGGGTTCCCACCACAATATCTTCCTGGCCGCTTAACTTCGATAATAATGTATTATATATAGAGAGAATTACAATAAATAATGTGGCGTCTTCCTTTAAGACCATTTCTCTTAATGCATTTGTCTCTTCTATCCCGATGTTAAAAGAAAGCACGCTGCCGGCCTGACTCTGCACTGCCGGTCTGGCATAATCGGCGGGCAGCTCCAACAGGGGAATCTCTCCTTTGAACTCATCTGTCCAGTATTTTTCCTGTTTATTTACTGCTTCTCTCTTTAAGTTCCGATTTTGCCATTGGGAATACTCTTTATACTGGTTCTTTAATCCCGGTAATTCTTCTCCTGCATAAAGCGCCATAAACTCCTTTAAAAATATCACATGGGAGATTCCATCATGGATAATATGATGTATATCCACAATCATGACATGTTTTTCTTCCTCAACCTTTATCAATCCGACACGTATCAGTGGTGCATGTGATAAATCAAAAGGGCGGACGAAAGAACTTATAATATCTGTTACGGATTCCCCGGTGTTCCCTGCGGCTAAATCATAATATTCAATTTCAAATTCCACTTCAATATTATCATGTACTCTCTGAACCGGTTGACCATTAATAAAATGAAATGATGTTCTGAGACTTTCATGCCTCTCTATCAATTGAAGAAGGCTTTTTGTCAACTGTACCCGGTCGATCTCACCTTCCAGTAACGTTGAACCGGCCAGGTTGTACCCCACCGTTTCCTGGTCTATTTGATGCAAAATGTACAGCCTTTTTTGAGCCGATGATAATGGATAGTATTTTTTCTTTTCCACAAGCGTTATTGATTGATAGATATCCTTTTCAGCATTGGTGATATAGTCTGCAAGCCGCTCTATTGTGGGTTCTTTAAAAAAATCCGTTAACGGTACCGAGACATTCAACTCTTTGTGAACCGTGGTGATTATTTGAATGGCCTTTAATGAATCTCCTCCCAATTCGATAAAATCGTCTTGAATGCCCAACCGTTGAAATCCAAAAAGCGTTTGCCAGATACCAACCAACGTTTGTTCCGGCTCCTTCTGGGGAGGGACATAGGGGGTCAATAAATTAGGCCTTGGTCGACACGGTGGCGAATGCACATGCGATTCTTCTCCCGGGGATTCGAGCCTAACCCGGCGATCCATGCGCTCCCGGGGGATTCCTCTTCCCCTATTAAAAGAGCCTCCTTCAATCATATAACGTTGGCGTTCGAAGGGATACGCCGGTAAATGAACCCGGCACCTCTTTTCTCCC
>Ga0114923_10000437_pt1 | contig 33914 bp, 20 predicted proteins | sample SumtaG_FD_89578 | JGI IMG/M metagenome (GOLD analysis project Ga0114923, IMG submission 89578) | Deep subsurface microbial communities from Indian Ocean to uncover new lineages of life (NeLLi) - Sumatra_00157 metaG | ecosystem: Environmental > Aquatic > Marine > Oceanic > Sediment | place: near... | reverse complement strand
TGGAGGGATCTATTCGATACGGGTGTACGATTCTTCCAACGTAACAATTTTTGATAATTGGTTTACAACTCCATCGCCACCAGGATTTTCCGTTGGACCTGGAATTTTAATCGAAGCATGTATGGATATTCAATTGACTAACAATGTGTTCGAACAAGTTGACCGGTGTATAGAAATCCAAAATTCAGAGCATATAACTATTTCAAGAAACTCACTCCAGGATTATTGGGAAGGTGTTTCTATAGCATCTTCATCAGACGTACGAGTTTCCTATAACGAATTTTGGGGACAGGATGTGGCGTTTGGTGTTTCCGTATCTTCATCTCCTGAAACTGAGATTACCAATAACGTAATTGCGCATTATGGAAAAGGAATTGAAGCATATGAGAGTGATTGCTATATCTACAATAACAGTATTCAGATGACACAAGTAGTCTATGGAGTTAATGTAATTGATGTATCCGGCTCGAATTGTCAGATTGTGGAAAATGTAATTTCGGGTGGAACAAATGGTATCTATGCTGAAGCTTCTAGCAATATCTCCATCGAAAGAAATCTAGTATATGCGGATACTTATGGGATCTATCTCAGGTCATGTATGAACATGACCCTTCTAGATAACGAGTTCGTTGAATGTGGTTTGTTCATTTATGGAATTCTAGAAGAAATGTATCAAAACTTGATTGGGAATACTGTGAACAGCAAACCTCTGGGTTACTTTACGAATATCGAAAGTGAAACCATCGATCTATCTACATTTGGTCAAGCAATCCTAGTTAATTGTACAAATACTATTTTTGAAAATGGTAATTTTGGTGATGCATCACGAGCTATACAACTGGCATATTCAACAGATTGTGAGATTAGAAGTACCATCATCGATGGGAGCTATGTTGGAATATATCTTCTTAGTTCAAATGACAATGTCGTTAGAGATAACTTCCTTCAGAATTGTGATTTCGGAATATATCTACCATCAACTGGTGGGTGTACCATCGAGAACAATGACCTTGTAGGCGGAATGCATGGAATCTACCTCAACTATAACTACGATACTTTAGTGCAAAACAATAGATTCAATGAATCAATGAACTCTGGTATCAATATTCGTTTCTCTCAGAACATAACATTCGTCAACAATATATTCGAAAAAACAGGGGTGCTATTTACCGGTGATACAGTTGAACAATGGACTCACACTTTTGAATCAAACTTTGTTAATGGTTTGCCATTGGAATATATCCTATCAGAACAGGATCTCTATCTATCTGGTTCATATGGCCAGATGATTATTGTCGACTCTGTCAATGTGACAGTAGATTCAACTTTCTTTGCTGATACTACTACAGGAATTATTGCTGGATTTAGTGAGGATTTGAACATCTACAACGTGGGTGTTTACAATTGTTCATACGATGCAGTATCATTCTATCAATGTCACAATAGCACTATTCAATCTAGCAGTTTCGTTCGAAACGGTGAAGATGGTATCTACTTGATATTCTGTACCAACTTCTATGTTTCAGGAAACGAGGTCTCTGAAAATCACAGAGGTATTGCTCTAGCAAGCACACAATATTCTACCATATGTAACAATACCATTTTGTCCAATCTAAACTACGGAATAACTCTGTATTCTGGTTCTGAGTTCAACTCACTCTATTACAATATAATTGGGTACAATGGAATGAACGCAGAAGACATCGACTCTAACAACGTGTGGGACGATTCAGTTTCACTAGGTAATTATTGGTCTGATTGGTACTCACCAACCGAATACAATGTTATTTCTACCATCGATAGATATCCCCAACCATTCCTTAGTCTTACTAATCCAGGATACTATGAATTCTATGAAGATGATACCGACATCTGGATTAAATGGATTGTTGGTGGTCTTACTCCTCTCAATTATTATGTTGATAGAGATGGAACATTTGTAACCTCAGGCATCTGGACTGGAGGAGATATCCTAGTCAATATCGACGGATTAGTTCAGGGGACATACTACTATACAATTCACATATCGATGCTCGATGGTAGTACAGTATCATCTACAAATACTGTAGTTGTTCTACCGAGTGGAGGTGTTCCTGAACCTGTTGTAATTGGACCAGATGACTTCACTATCGACCAGGTGGAATACGCAGAAATCATTTGGGAACTCTACGATGAACATGCAATAGCATACGAAATTTGGGTAGACGGCATCTTTCATACAAGTAATTTATGGAGTGGACCTTCACTCACTGTAACTCATGCAATTCAACTACTTAATCCGGGTATCTACGAGTACACAATCCTTGTTATTGGGGAAGGCGGAAATGCTACGGATACAGTGTATGTGACTGTGAATCAGATATACGAATATCCAGAAGTTATCTTCCCTGATGATATCACTTATACTGAAGGAGAACTAGGAATTGATCTAACATTCATTCTGTATCACGAGGATCCCAGTTACTGGTGCACATACATTGATGGTGGTTACAATTATGAACTAGTGGAATGGACTCAACCTAATGAGACATTTATTGTCAATGTTGATGGATTATCAGTTGGCATTCACCAATTAGTGTTCTCGGCAACTGGTAGTGAATTCTTTAACACAACAGGAATTGTCACAATAACAGTATTGGAACAAACTGGTTATCCAGAGATTATCTTCCCCGATGATATAGTATACACTGAGGGAGAAACAGGTAACGACCTCTTCTTCATGCTCTATGATGAAAATCCAGTATGGTGGGCGACGGAACTTGATGGTGCCTTTTACACCAGCGGTCCGTGGACTGAGCCCAATCTGAATGTGACCGTCAATGTCGATGGTTTCGCAGTAGGTACACATGAACTCTTCTTTGCAGCATGGGGTACACTGAATGGTACAGGTACTGTCTACATCACAGTTGAATCGAGCACACCAATTAGTATCTACGGTCCCGATTATATCTCCTTCAATGAGGGAGAACTCGGTTGGACCATTGACTGGGACATCTATGGTGAGGCTCCAGGGTACTACTGGGTCTATCAGAATGGTGATGTTCTCTTTGGTGGTGACTGGGACTACAGTGGTTACAGGGTATCAGTCATTCTAGATGGATTGCCAGCTGGAAACTATGTCTTTTCCCTAGATGTTGGGGATTCTTTGGGATCTCAAATGATGTTCACGACTGTCGTTGATGTATTGGGTCAGGGCCAAGGAGTAGAAATCTATGGACCAGACTACATCTCATTCAATGAGGGTGAACTCGGATGGACTATTGACTGGGAAATATATGGTACTGCTCCAGGTCATTACTGGGTCTATCAGAACGGCGAGCTTCTCTTCGAGGGCGATTGGGACTATAGTGGATACATCGTTACCGTTGATTTGGATGGTGTACCACTAGGCAACTACATTTACCAAATATCCGTTGAGGATGCCAGTTACACAAGTGGTTGGTTCGATACCTTTGTGGATATTACGTCACCATTCCCAATGGTAATTGGACCAGAGGAACCAATCTATCTCACATATAGAGATACAGGATATTCCATTGTCTGGGAGATCTACGAGATCAATCCACTCCATTATGAGGTAGAACGCTATCAATGGGGCATATCCAGAGAAACAGTCATTTGGGAAACATGGTGGGAAAATACAACTGTTGTTGTAAGTCTGGATGGACTATCACCAGGAGATTATTGGTTCAGGATAGAAGCAGTTGGACTGTACAACACAGCAATTGGCGAAGTTGAGGTCCATATAGTTGGGACATTCCCAGCCCCTAGTATTCAAGGACCTGAAAACTACTCATTCATCGATGGAGAAACCGGAAATAGTCTGACATACTTGCTGTATGATGAATATCCATTCCAATACTATGTCTCTGTTGTTGGGTATGATATTCTGCTTCAGGAGTGGTATGAACAAGAGCTAAACATTACAGTGGATCTGGATGGCTTAGGTGTTGGAGAGTACTTAGTTCGTATTCTTGCAATGAATGAGATGGGCCTTCAAACAGAATGGGTTACAATAGTCACAGTTTCCCCACAGCCAGGGTATATTCCCCATGATCCAATCTGGATAGAGAGTAATTCTGACTTTGAATACTATGCAAACCTCGAAGGATGGCAAGGTAGTGGCTCAGAAGCAGATCCATTCGTGATTGAGGACTATGCCATCGTATCTTCATACATATGTCTGTACATAGGCAACACAGACTACCATTATAGAATAAGAAACTGCATCTTCTCTCCATCTTCGGAAGGAAGTTACTCAACTGGTGTCGTCATAAATTCAGCACCTAATGGAATTATCGAAAATTGCAGATTCTTTGTCACACATGCTTTAGAAATTAACAATTCAGATGGAATTGTTGTCGTAAATAATGAATTTCAAGGTGGCTCGAGCGAATATGGAGTAACCATAGGATACTCACAATATGTTGTTGTTGATAACAACACGTTCGTCAATTACTATGGTTCACTTCACATAATGGGTTGCTATCAATCGGAAATCACGAACAATGTCTTTTCAAACTGCATGCTCGGAATTATGTTAATGTCCTCCTCTGAGTGTGTAGTATCAGGAAACACATTTGACTCAGGAGGTATCCATATCGATGGTTGGACAGAGGACTACTGGCATAATACATTCTCAGAGAACTATTTGATGGGTAAACCAATAGGCTTCTTCTTTGACCTAACCGGTGTCAATGTAGATGTGAGTGAATATGCACAACTCTTTGTCTTCAACTGTACGGACTCTGAGTTCTACAATGGACATTTCAAAGGTTCTGCATATGGAGTAATAATGGCCCTAAGTCATTATTGCACACTTTCAGATGTTGTGCTGGAAGATCTAGCTGGGATGATTGTTGACCGATCTGATAATTGTTTATTCCAAAACATCACCAGTATTGATGGATCAGGATTCTATGCCCGTATGTGTCAAGACCTGGTCTTTTCGAACTGTGTTGTCATTGATTCATATACTGCATTTCAATTCTATGAAACTGAATCGGTCTTAATAACAGAGAGCACAATTGCCAATTGTGAAGTTGGAATCGCACCGCATCATTGTACGAATACCATAATCACTAACACTTCATTCATCGGTAATGGGATTGCCATAAATGATGTATACAATATCGGTACAGCAGTGTACAACAGTGTCTTTGAAGGTAGTGCTCAGTATGCTATCTATGTAAGTCAGTCAGAGAATTGCACTTTTAGTCACAATGCATTCTATAACAATTACTATGGCATCTACATTAATTGGTACTCAATGAATTGTTATGTATTTAAAAATCAGTTCTTCTCGAGCTTGAAAATGCATGCTTATGATTATGGGCCATATCCTTCCAATTTCTGGGATGATGGATTTTCTCAGGGGAATATCTGGGACGACTACGACGGAACAGGCTGGTACTACATAGATGGTCATGGACTTGGAATTGATCATTATCCAGCTACAACAATAGTTCAAACTCCACCAACCACAAGCTCACCAGATGACATCACCATAATGGAAGGTGATGATAGTCAATCATTCTCGTGGTTCGTTGATGACGACAATAGAGACCACTATGAAATTTGGATTAATGGCGAACTCATTGCATACGAAGATTGGTTGGTCGGAGATATTGCACTAGGCAATGAACTAATCGATCTACTTCCAGGAGTCTATACGTACACATTGATCCTCTTTGATATGGATGGACTGAATACAACAGATTCTGTTATCGTAACGGTCCTTCCAGACATCACTCCTCCAGAAATTCAGTACTACTGGGGAACATCTTACATACATGGAGAATTAGACAACTTCATTGTGTGGGGAATATATGATGACAATCCGCTATACTACGAACTGTATGTAGATGGAATGTACATCGATACCTTTGCATGGACAGAGCAATTTGTAGAGGTTAGCTTCAACGTTGATGGATTAGATGTTGGAGACCATCAGTTTGAACTCATTGCTTATGCACTAGGAGGTAATGTAAGTGCGATTGTTGGTGTGTACGTTCTACCTGATACAATACCATTTGTGTCGAATCCAAGCGATGTTTCGTATTCCTACGGTAGTGTGGGCAATACTATTACTTGGACAGCAGCGGATCCATATCTCGAATACTATGAAATTATGATTGATGGTAATTACTATGAGGTGGGTCCACTTAGCTATCCAGTTGACACAATTGTAGTCAATATAGATGGATTGGATATCGGATCTTACGAATTCACAATAACTGTGTCGAACCTTGGGTTTAATGCTACAGATACTGTGTTTGTTACAGTAAATCCCAATAATCCACCAGGATTTTTGATGCCGACGGATCTCATCATGTTAGAAGGAACATCTGATCGAACCATATTATGGACAGTATACGCGGTTTCCCAAATAATAGGTTACGAAATCTATTTGGATGGAATTCTTCAAATCTCGCAGCCATGGAGTGATCCTGAAATATCTATTCAGGTAGATACTCATCCAATTGGAACCTACGAGTACACACTAATCATAATTGGTTATGGTGTGAATGCAACTGATACTGTGATGGTTCATGTTGTAGAAGAATTTGCTGGAACAATTCTCATCGATTACTCCCATGGTCAATATACTGATTCGCGCTATGAAAGATACGATATCCCACTCTTCAATGGGTTAATGGCATTAGGATATAACGTTCAATTCGCATTTGATGGACTGACACCTTCGGTTTTGGATGGTGCAGATGCATTGATTTTTGGATCCACATACTACGGAGTAGTAACATACGATGAATGGCTAGCTGTTCAAACGTGGTGGAACTCTGGAGACCGATTCATCTGGGTTGCAGGAGACGCAGACTATCCAAACTATGAAATCAACGGTAACTCAACCTACTTGCTAGAAGCAATCGGTTCGAACCTCTATACTGAGTGGACGTCAGTTGAGGATCTGGAATCCAACGTTGCTGATGCTGTTTACCGAGTAATCGCAAATACAACAAGTACTGATCCTTTTGTTTCAGAAATCATAGATGGCGTATCATCGGTCTTCTTCCATGGTCCAACTTGCGTATATGGAACAATGACAAGTACACCTTGGATGGATTTTGTTAGACTGGAATCTGCATCGATGGATTATGTGTACCCGCTACTCTACTTTGGAGGAACCTCGTACATCCATGACTTGGATGAATATCCACCTCTCGTCTACACTGATGGAGAATTTGGACCATTTGTTGCTGCAGCCTTACAGATCTATGCAGGAACAACAGGCGGAGGAAGAATTCTAGTTTCAGGTGCTTCTCCATACGGAGATTATATGCCAATGTGTGGACAGGAGTACTATGATGTACAGTTTGACGGACTTCGATTTGTAATTCAGGCAATCGACTTTGCCATGAGGTTCAATGAAACTCTACCTACAGAGCCACCTACAACAAGCTCTCCAGATGATATCACCTTCCTAGAAGGAGATGACAGTCAAATCCTCTCATGGTTTGTCGACGATGATAATCGAGAACACTATGAGATTTGGCTGAACGGTGAACTCATTGCTTACGAGGCTTGGTTGATTGGAGATGACAGGTTAGATCTCGAACTCATTGATCTACTTCCAGGAATCTATACGTACACACTAATTCTCTTTGATATGGATGGACTGAATACAACAGATTCAGTTGTCATAACTGTCAATCCAGATGAAACTCCACCGGTGTTCTATTACTACTGGGGAACATGGTTCCATCAAGGAGAATTGAACAACTCCATCGTCTGGGGAATATACGATGATAATCCGCTTTACTACGAACTGTATGTTGACGGAATATATATCGCCACATATGACTGGACAGAGCCATTCATGGAGGTCAACTACAATGTCGACTACTTGGATGTTGGGGAGTATCAGTTCGAACTCATTGCTTATGGAATAGGAGGCAATACCAGTGCGTGGGTTGATGCATACGTTCTACCGGGCACCATACCTGTTGTGTCGAGTCCACTCGATATCACATTCTCGTATGGTAGTTCAGGCAATACTATCAGTTGGACGGCAACTGATCCATATCTTGAGTACTATGACATCTCGATGGATGGTCTCTTCTACGATTGGGGGCTCTTTGACTCAACATTTGAAGTAGTTACAATCAACGTCGATGGATTAGATGTTGGAGTGCATGAATTCACAATTACTGTGTCCAACTTAGGCTTCAATGCAACAGATACTGTGATTGTAAGGGTGTTAGAGGGAGATATTCCAGAACACGTAGACTCCTACCTTAGCGATGATAAAGGAACTGTATTAACATACTTCGATGTTGTGTTCAGGAAGGTAAATGATGCATACAAGCTTGTAACAACCAGACCGAGTAATATGTTCTACAACATTGAATTCACAAATATCTGGAATTACACTTTGCACGATGTGTCATTCAACATTGTCATACCATCTGACTTTGTCCTCAAGGGAACCAATCCAACACAGGTCTTTCTAGATGGAGTAGAGATTTCTCAATTTGCCGACATCAATGGTACGCTAATCATCATTTACAACATCAATTCAGGAAGCAATGTATCCATTCGAATTGAAGTAGATTACGCATTGAAAGGTACTTTCTATGACGAATTTGATGATTTCGATATCCAAGGCTATTGGTTTGAAGTTACAACAAGTGAAATTGGTGCTAATACTCTTACAAGTGATTCTTCAAAGTCCAGCATTTTTTCAAACCTGAAGAAGGAGACAAGTATTGCTGGATACGTAACGGATATTCTCGGAAATCCTCTTGCAGACGTTCCCGTAGAACTCTATGACGATAAAGGAGATCGTGTCGCGAGTACTATCACTGACGACGATGGTTTCTACTATTTTGTAGATATCAGGAAAGGCTCTTACTCTGTTGTTATCATCTATGAAGATGTCGAGTATGAGCAGGATGCAGTCGCAGAAAAGGATATGATGACGTTGATATTTTTCGTCATTGAGAATGAATAGATTTGATGGGGTTGCTCTTTGAGTAGCCCCACATTTCCCCCTCGGAAGTTGTATGATTTACTGTTCAACTTTCATCATAGCAACCAATGCTTCTCCGTCCAGCACCAGAGTATCATCTTGGTTAGTGCAAGTTGTTCTCAATGTGATACGTTGTTTCTCATCGTTCAAATGCACAACTTCAACACGTGTCGTAATAGTATCACCAATTCGCACAGGGGCAAGGAACCGCATACTCTGACTCATGTAGATCGAGCCAGTACCTGGTAGGTGCATACCAAGAGCTGCGCTGATGAAAGCTGCTGATAGTATTCCGTGTGCAATCCTACCTTCAAACATAGTCTGCTTCGCCCACTCCTCATCGAAGTGAATTGGATTGTAATCCCCGCTCAGGTCTCCAAATGTTTGAATGTCCTCAGCAGTTATTGTATGAGTTACATCTGCGGATTGCCCTAGTTTGAGTTCGGAATATTTCGTTACTTTCATATAGAATCCTCTGTTTGGTTATCAAAAAAAGAAATCGGAGGAGCCCAGAGGACTCCTCAATTTCAACTTAGCCCTTTTTTGTTTTATACACGAGCCCTCCAATTATCAGGATAACTATTACACTACCTCCACCAATTGCAAGGATTAGCTCTGTCGGTAGACCCGCATCAACAACTGTAACCGTGATTGTGACATCAAGAGCTGTGCTGTGTCCGTAGGGGTCAGTTACCGTAATTCTAACCACATACTCTCCAGCAGCCAAATCAGTCATTGATGTCAGTAGTCCGGTTGAACTAATGGCAAAATCGACTGTGTTGTTAACGGTCCATTCTATACCTGATGGATCCTCGGAACTATACTGAGCAGACAAAGTATCTCCAACAGTTAATTCAACAAGAGTAGGTCCTGTAATATCTGAAGGATCTGTAAGATCTTCTACACCAGCAGTTGTTCCATTCTCCATTGAATGTCCTGATATATGATAGACTTCGATTGCAATTGTATGAGTCCCATGAGCAAGATCATCAGCAAGATATTCGATGTTCCCTCCATTCCACTCTGATTCCATCACGCTGGAACCATCGACGAATACTTCGTAATGTGAAGGGTTCAATGCATATGCATCCCACTCGATAACATTACCAGTTTCGAGAATCTCATAGGAAACAGAATTAGCTTGGGTCAAATTCAAACTTATTGATGGGTAGTCATCTGAAGTTACACCGTGTGTGCCATTTGATATCCAATAGATACCACCACCATTGTAGTCGTGCCAATGATTACCTTCATCAGTAACATCGTTGTACCACATGTTATTGATCATTCCATATTCTTCCACTGAATTGTTATCATTCCAACCAACATCATTCCCGTAGATGTAGCAGGATTGAGAACCATACAAGTGAATCCCAACTTCATTATCGTAAACAATGTTGTCAGTTGCATTACTACCGATAGAATACAATAGAATTCCATCCTCACAATCGTAGACAGTGTTTTCACTTATTAGACAGTCATAAACCATGATAGCTTCTATACCAGGTCCAGAAATATTGTAAACCTCATTTCCAATTGCCGTATTGTCATTTCCTTGAATTGCGATTCCATGTTCAGTATTGTTGTAGACAATATTTTCTTCAATAGTACAATTCTCATATGAATACAATAGGATACCACCATTACTCTGGAGTGCCATATCTTCGTGTCCGTTTCCATACACCTCGTTTTCACGAATATTGACATCTTCTTCACCTGGACCAAACGCATAGATTCCAGTATCAGTATTATCGAAAATCTTGTTACCGACGATTTCAGCATTCCCTGCAGTCTCTAAGGATATTCCAGCGGGAGTGTTGTTCCAGATCATATTGCCAATGATAGAGAAGTTATAGGAAGGTCCGAGATAGATGCCACATAAAGAATTGATCATCACTGGCCAAAAACCGTTACCATGGATATCATTCTCTAGAATCATTCCTTCGATACTGAACATTACATCGATTCCATGTTCTGCGTTTCCATAAATCTCGTTGTCAGCAATGTAAGCCCAATCTGCATATTCAAGGAATATTCCGTTTCTAGAATTATCGTAGACTTCATTGCCTACTATTATAGCGTAATCTGATTCATCTACATGGATCCCGCACATCGGACCTGTGAAGAACATATTATCATGAATGACATTATTCAAAATAGTCGCATTATCTGAAAGATATACGTAAATTCCACTTGACCCGCAATTGAAAATGTGATTGTCTTCAATGGTAGCAAAGTGTGATTGATACAATCGGATTCCTTCGCCCATAATAGTGCCATTGATTACATTTTTGGTAATCATTGAATTATTACATTCACGAAGGTACAATCCATCAACAAAGTTACCATAGATATTACATTCAGTGATAGTTGTACTAGTAATGTTGCGAATATAGATATTGGAACTCCCATCATAAACAGTGCAATTTTCCATGAATAGTGATGTAACATGACGCACATCAATCGTCTCTGATTTGTCCATTACGATAGTATCTACAATAGCTACCTGAGTTGCATTATCAATCATTATTCCATTTCCAGAACCACTCGTAAAACTGGTGATAAGGCAGTTTCGAATCTCAAATGCTTTTGTGGTATCATGTATCAAGATAGAATCACTATTTGATGTAATATTGTATCCTTCAATGATATAGGGAGTATCTGGAGAACCATCACCTTCCCAAGATAGAGCAGATGCATAGTTATCCATGTCAAAATCATTGTATGCTAAGATAGGAGTTTGCACATCATAAGAAGGCACATTGACTTTAGTTGTAATTGGTGAAATTGTTGCCTCTACTTTGTTTTCTATTGCAGGAGAGATAACTCCAGCTAGAAGGAGAGGGGTTACTAATAGAATTAGAAATACTAACGCTTTTCTCGCGTGCTTCACAAATCTTCCTCCACATAGTGCTAATAGAAATAATATTACCATTAGAGCTTATTAGTTATATCATAATTAGAATTTCAATGGAAAGTTAGATTAGTTAGATGAAAAATGAAACAGACTATGCATTTCTACGAACCTGCAGAGAAAAACGAAGTAAGAAAATCTATCACTATCTTATTATCTCGATTAATGTAGGTTCTATGAACCAGTGAGGTGCGCCTCATGCCTAAAATCTGCAACTTTGGATCAATCAATATCGACCATGTGTATCGCGTGAAAGAATTCGTAAAACCAGGAGAAACTCTCCCGAGTCTTTCATATCGTACGTTTCCAGGCGGCAAAGGATTGAACCAATCAATCGCATTGGCTAGGGCTGGAGCAGATGTGTTCCATGCAGGAGCAGTTGGACATGATGGTGAATGGCTTGTCAAACGACTAGCAGATGAAGGTGTGTCAACTGATTTTATTCAACGTACAGAATCTGTTACTGGTCATGCTATAATCCAAGTTACAGATTCTGGTGAAAATTCCATCATCTTACATGGTGGAGCAAACCAAATGATTTCTACCAGTGACATTGCTAGGTCTCTCAATCAATTCTCAAAGGATGATTACTGTCTGCTGCAGAATGAGATCAATGCAGTCCCCGAGATAATGAATGAAGCAGCACGACGCAAAATCAAGATAGTGTTTAATCCAGCACCGATGACTCCTGAAGTCAACGACTATCCTTTACAGAAGGTTGACATTCTCATTATTAACCAAGTTGAAGGAGCCATGCTGAGTGGCGAGAATTCACCAAAGAAAATCGTGAATAGATTACGTGAACTTTACATAAAAACTGCAGTTCTGCTTTCACTAGGAGAAGAGGGATTGATGTATAGTGATAACAAGCATCCATTGCTAGAATGCCCCCCACGAGTTGTTGAAGCAGTTGATACTACAGCTGCGGGAGATACTCTGATTGGTTATTTCTTGCCAGTCTTATTAGTGGGCTATCAGTAAGCAAAGCTTTGGAAACTGGAACTATTGCATCGGGCCTATGTGTCACGAAACTTGGGGCAGCAGATTCCATACCCACGGCAGAGGATGTCGCTCGTGCTAGGACTACAACATAGAAGGAAGAACCATGACTAACCGCACGGACAATGGAAAGAAGAAAGTCATCATTGACACGGATCCTGCAATCGGAGTACCGAAACGCGATATTGATGACGGGTTGGCAATCTTACTACTGCTGGCATCACCCGAAGTTGAGTTGAGTGGCATTACTATTTCTTCGGGAAACGTTCCTGCCGAACATGGATACCAAGTAGCCAACGAATTGCTGGAATTGGTCAATGTAGATGTTCCAGTCTTTCAGGGCGCGGCATCCAAAGCAGAATTGGGTCAAAGTAACCCTGCAGTAGAATACTTGATTGAAACAGTCAAACAGAACCCAGGTGAGATTTCACTTCTAACGGTTGGACCTCTAACCAATGTTGCCACAGCAATGATGCTTGATGACACATTTACTGGGAATCTTCGCGAGCTGGTTATCATGGGTGGAACTTTGAAGTTCATCCTCTTCTCATTCTACGGTGAATTCAATTTTCATATGGATGGAAAAGCAGCTTCACATGTACTCAAATCAAAAATTCCAAAGACTGTCATTTCAATGGATTGTATAACTCACTCTGTCTTTCAGCAACAACATCTCGAAGAGCTGATGCAGAATTCAAGTGAGGTCAGTCAGTACTTAGTAGAAAATATTGAACCGTGGCTCATAGCAAATCGTAGAATCTGGTTTCGAAAGAAAGGATTCTTCCCATGGGATCCTGTTGCTGCAGCCTATATGTTACAACCTGAGTTGTTTGAGGAAAACTATGTCAAGTTAAGGATTCAAGAAACAGGTCGACGTTCTGGTAGAATAATAGAGATTGAATCAGTAGAACAAGATAATCCTCAAGCAATTAATTTCCCTCTTCAGCATGATTCCGAATCGTTCATGCGTTTGTTCATGGACCGACTGAAGACTTTCTAGAAAGATGGCATCGTTTCTTTTGACCACAATTTTGGAGAAGGTTATTATATCGAGATATGTTGGAAAAATGAATATCGAAGGTCAACAAGATGACTGAAGACACTCCATCAGATATCAGTATTAGCAGCATCGGACGCCGTAACTGGGTAATGATATTCATGCTAGGAATATCCGGGCAAATTGCATGGGCCGTAGAGAATACATGGTTCAACACATTTGTTTTCGACACCCTTACACCAGACCCACAACCTATAGCTTGGATGGTGGCTGCAAGCGCAATTACTGCAACATTGACAGCATACGTTTTGGGAGCGTATAGTGACAGAACCAAATCAAAGTGGGGCAGACGAAAACCCTACATCGTTTTTGGATACATTTTCTGGGGGATTCTCACTGCAATCTTTCCTACAGTTTCCTCACTTCAACCGGTAGGATTTGCAATCATCATGGTGATCGTTGCAGACTCAGTGATGACATTTTTCGGTTCAGCTGCAAACGACGCAGCTTTCAACGCATGGGTTACAGATATCACAGATACTACGAATCGTGATAGATTACAAGGTGTCCTAAGCGTGACCATGCTGATTGCGAATCTGGTTGCTTTAGGTCTCGCTGGATTCATCATCGACTCTTACGGTTACTTCGTGTTCTTCTATACCCTCGGGGGTTTCGTAACCCTTACTGGAATAATATCAACACTCATCATCGAGGACCCGGTAACAGAAATCACAGAAAGAAAACCAATCTTTCGAGATATGGTTGATTCACTAAGACCCAAAACTGTCAGAGAGAATAAGACCCTCTATCTCCTACTAGGTTACCTTGCGTTAACCGGTATAGCAATGCAAATTTCTGCTCCTTTTGACTTCATATACATTGAGCATTACCTAGGGATCTCGAAGACGATGATTAGCGTTCTTGGAGCCTTGCTTATCCCCGTAGGTGTGGTTTTATCGCTTATCTATTCATCAAAGAGTCATAAGTTCAATAGGAAGAAAATTCTAGCAGTAGTTCCTTTCCTACTATTTCTGACAAGTATCGGTATGTATTTTGTTAGAGACTTCACTTGGCTGGTCATAGTCTATTTACCTCTCTCATTAATAGGAATGATTGCAACTATCACGCTCTTTGCTTGGATACAGGATAATTATCCAGAGGGAGAAATCGGCAAGTTTCAAGGAATCAGACTTGTCTTCATGGTGTTGTTACCTATGGTTATCGGACCACCAATTGGGGCATTCATTGTTCAAACATTTGGAATTCCAACCATCCTAAATGGAATCCCAGGGTTTATTCCGACCCCTGAGATCTTTATCTTTCGTGGATTAGTTGCCTTATTAGCTATAATTCCAATTCTGTTCATTTCGAAACAAGAAGGAATCAAACATAAATTGAAAGCACAGGAGAACGTGTTTCAAATTGAACAAGAGTGAAGATAATACGTGGAAACCAGCAGATAGTAAGCTGTTCACTCGATGGTCTAAGAATGTAGATCCGAGTAATCCACTTCCGGAATATCCAAGACCTCAACTAACACGAAAAGAATGGATGAATCTCAATGGGCTCTGGGATTACGCGGTTACATCTAGAAAGACAGAACACGTGATAGACTATCAAGGAATGATTCTTGTCCCGTATCCGATAGAATCAGCGTTATCAGGTGTTGGACGAAAATTATCACCAAAGGAGAATTTAATCTACCGAAAATTCTTCACGGTCCCTCAGGAATGGAAAGGAAGAAATATCATTCTTCATTTCGGTGCTGTCGATTGGCAAACAAAGGTCTACGTCAATGGTAACCTTGTTGGAATGCATACTGGGGGATACCTTCCATTCTCCTTTGACATCTCTAGTTCATTGATTCAAGACGGAGAACAAGAGCTACGCGTTGTGGTATGGGATCCCACTGATAAAGGAAAACAAGAAAGGGGAAAGCAGTCGCTTAAACCAAGAATTGTATTCTACACTGCCGTATCAGGAATTTGGCAGACAGTATGGATCGAGCCGGTACAAGAAACGTATGTCAAGAATGTAAGAATCCTACCGGATATTGACGAATCAAAAATCAACATTCAGACTGAAATTCAAGGTGAAGAAGATTCAATACGACTGCGTATAGTAGACCCAAGTGACAAATCCGTAGTCACAGATATTGAAGGTACATTGGACGAAGATATTCAATTGGAGTTTCCAAAACTATGGAGCCCAGATTCTCCATTCCTTTATGATCTCGTCATCACAGTTTTGAAGAATGGCAATGTTGTAGATGAGGTTCATAGCTATTTTGCAATGCGAAAAATCTCGGTAGAAAAGGACGCGGACGGGATTCCTCGATTGGCTCTCAATAATGACATCAGTTTTCAATATGGTCCTTTGGATCAGGGATATTGGCCTGATGGATTATACACTGCTCCTACAGATGAAGCGCTTAGATACGATGTAGAGATAATGAAAGAACTCGGATTTAACATGGTAAGGAAACATGTAAAGATTGAACCACTAAGGTGGTACTATCACTGTGATAGATTGGGATTGTTGGTTTGGCAGGATATGCCAAATGGTGGAAGCTTCAGTGTTCTTACATACAAATTTGAGGTTCAACAGGGACGAGGTAATTCCGAGGTTCGAGATCAATATGTCAAAGAACTAAAAGAAATGATTGACGCTCTCTACAACAGTCCATCGATTGTGATGTGGGTTCCATTTAATGAAGGATGGGGGCAATTTGATACAGAAAATATAGTAGATATGATTCGCAAATGGGATTCATCACGACTAATCAATGAAGCCTCTGGTTGGTTCGATAAAGGTTCAGGGGATATAGCTGATGCGCATAATTATCCTGAACCAGTCATGCCAAATGTTGAAGAGTACCGGGTTTCAATCCTCGGTGAATTTGGAGGTTTAGGTCTCTTAGATGATCCCCATACTTGGCATCCCAACAAACTCTTCGGAATCAAAAAATACTATCATGGTTTCAATAAGTCTCTAGATGAAGAGGAATTGACCAACAAATATCTCAACCTCCTTCAAGAATTGAAAGAGCTCAATCCCAAAGGTCTCTCAGCAGCAGTTTATACCCAGCTGACCGATATCGAGGGAGAAGTCAATGGATACTTGACATATGACCGAGAGATAATAAAGATGACAAAAGACAAGCTTGTTCAAGTGCACGATGAACTATTGAATCACTAGAATGCAAACAACAAATTCTAATCTGATGACTCAAAATGTATTTAGGGGCTCTTGATGTAGGCTCTTTCAAATACGAGGGGAAAAATAGTGCAAACGGAATTAACATTTGGTATGGTCTTCATAACTGCGGCACTCATCTCTTACACGATTGCAGTCTGGGGTGAGCAGATAACTAAGGAACTCAAACCAGGTTTTGTTGTGCTGTTTTGTGTTGGTGTATTCTGCGATACTACTGGAACACTTCTGATGACATTGATAGAAACATCACCACTTGGATTATTTGAAACACTATTTCACATTGTTACGGGAGCCTCAGCAATATTGCTCATGCTCATTCATGCAATATGGGCAATCAAGGTATTAGTCCAGAAGGATGAAGTATCAGCTGCTAGGTTCCATAAATTCTCAAAATTCGTATGGCTCTTCTGGCTAGTTCCGTACCTATCGCCAATGCTTACAGGAATGATGGGATAGAAGGTGAGTCTTGATGACAAAAGTAGCAGTGATTTCAACAACTGATCGGACATATGGTGTTAACAAATCGTTCGAGCTTCTCGGGATTAACCCCGTAGATGGAAAGGATGTTGTATTCAAACCCAATTTTAACACAGCAGACCCAGCACCTGCATCAACTGACATGGAAACGTTCAGGCAGATGATCATCAAGATTCGTGAGATGGGTGCGAAGAAAATCACTGTTGCAGAAAGGTGTGGTCCTGCAAACACTGAGGAAGCATTCAAGGAGAAAGGTCTCTATGAACTAGCTGAAGAGTTTGATCTCTCGATTGTGAACCTTTCAACTGCACCAAGAGAAGAATGGGTATTGAAGAATCCCGAGGGTAGTCACTGGAGAGACGGTTTCCTGTTTTCGAAAACATACGACGAAGCAGAATGCGTCATCGAAACTTGTTGCTTGAAGACACACCAATATGGAGGTCACTTCACACTCTCAATGAAGAATGCTACTGCACTTGTTCCTCGAGATGGATATCCACTGATGAAAGAATTACACAGCTCACCAAATCAGAGGAAGATGATTGCAGAAATCAATGCCGCATACAAATGGGATTTGGTGATTCTGGATGGAGTTGTTTCTTTTGTTGATGGCGGACCAATGGAAGGAACTAGAAAAGACTCCAACGTGTTTGTCGCTGGAACTGACAAGATTGCAATTGATACAGTCGGAGTGGCATTACTAAGAATGCTAGGTACTACTCCCGAGGTCTCTCAAGGTGCTATCTTCGAGCAGGAGCAAATCGCTCGTGCGGTTGAACTAGGAATTGGTATCACATCATTTGATGAGATTGAATTTCTTACTGATTCACCTGAGAGTGATGCCTTAGTTGAAAAGATTAAGGCAGAGTTCTAAATCTATTACTCAAGTTGTACTGTTCGAAGTTCACCTTCGGTCCCAGGGTCTACATCCTGATAACGGCCTATTTGATCTCGAAGAGTGAGAGCACCGTCTTTCTTTAATTCCTCAAAATAAGAACCCTGATGCGACCCAAATGCACCAACATCGGTGTTCTCACGAACATATTTCAATGAATGAATTGCCCACTCATCCAACTCTGCAACAGCCTTGACCTTGGAAGGTGCGGTCTCAAGTAGTCCAATCCAATCATATCGTACAACGCAATAGTATGGGTCTCCGCTTAACCTATCAGTAGTCTGGTCCATAGTAGTTCCTTCCCATCGGTAGATTAGAACTATTACAAGCCATTTCCCAATTTCTTGAAAACTAATTTCTCCTTCAGGTGGATCATCAGGACTATGGCGCCCATGGTCTGTGTACCCACTCAGCCACGGTAGATCAGTGTGACTTGTTATTCGCCCTTCGATTTCTTTCAAAACAGCGTCTGTCTTCATATCAGCCATCCTATACACCAATTATATCGTTTCACAATCCTCCATATATGTCATCGTTAAATCAATCATATATTCGCTTTAAATACCAATACACTTGATATGAGGTTTTTACACACAAGTTTCAACGAGGATATTGGAATGGATAAAATTTACGCACAATGGCGCAAAGATTTGATTGAAGCTGGTGAGCTCAAACCTGATGAAGAGATTGACAATATTCAATTAGCAACTCGATGGCAAAAATTGCAAATGAAAAAATTAAGATCTGGAAAAGAGCCAGACTTTGCAAGTATGGGAGCATCTCTTGGTTTGACCTCTTCAACAGGAAGACCTAAGGAAAAGAAAACCAATATTCGAGAGGGAATCAAACAAGCACTGAATGCGCTCCTTACTAAAGCCAAAGGTGCAAGCTACTGTATGATTGTTGTTGATGATGCATGGATCAATTTCAGATACAAGAGAAGTAAGAACAATCTACACCTGCAGGTAGCAGGCAACAAATACATCGCTCCAATGAAGTTGAGTGATGATGATATCAAGCGTCTTGAAGAAATGGGTATTCCTCCAGAACCAATGTCAGTTGAGATCTATGCTCGGGACTTTGATGATGATGAACCTAGAAACCTCGACCAGATAGTTAGCACGGCTATTGAGATCTTCAACGAAGTGTATCATGTTTCGGACCGAGATAGTGCACGCGTAGAACTTGACCTCGGTAAAGGCGAAACCGAAGAGATACTGAATGAGATTGCACCCTACTTCAGACGACGTAGTGGAAAGAAGTTCAAATGGAACTGGGATAGAAGTACATAAGAAAAAGAAAGAGGGAGTGCGGGAAGCCACACTCAATTTTCTAATAAAATGAAGGACCAGATTCATACTGGTGTTTTGGTGGCTCCATTGTTGCGGTCTCTTCCGCAGATAGAACCTCGACAAGTTTGTACTTTGATGAACCCATTCCTCGTGTTTCCCCGAATTGTGCGACTTTGTATGGATCTTTTAATGGACCATGCAGTAATTGCCATGGATGCAGGTCAGCACTTAGGTCAGGATTGGGACGGATATATTTCTCAGGTATCTGCTTGAGAATAGACTCATTGAGACCTTGTTTAGCTATTAGATCTAAAGTTGCAGTATCGACTGCAACAATATCCTTACTTCCAACAATTCCGATATCATCGATTACTGCAGGCATTGACATTCCCATGCAATCACAGTATGGAGTAATATCTAGTGCAAAATTAAAATGAAATACTTTCGAAAGATCAAAACTGTCAAGGATAAGCTTTGCTGCAGCAGCCATGAGTTCCTGGAATGCATCAAAGTTACCCTGATTAATTGACCAACCTGTCTTGCCTTCATCTGCTTCTACACAGAGTTGCTTGCCACCGTGGCACTGATCACATGTATAGAACATGTTAGTGGCTTTCTTCTGTTTCTCATTCCAAGTTGGTGAATTTTTAGGACAAGCTTCTCTTAGTTTCTTACAGTGTTCTTCAGTCATTTTTGTTTCGTCAAAATACGGGTCACGGTGCACAACACCATGTATCGTTTGCCATCGTGAGGGAGCACTATACCCACCAAGTGCGATATTTTTGAATGCTCCACCAAATCCACAGGATCCATGTCCCTTTGCGTGTATCAGGTTTATCATCGCATCTGCATCAAGCAATGCACCCGCAGCAAAAAGTTTGTCAATCCCGTCGATGTCAATTTCCTTCTCTGTAGCATAGCCATCTTTTACACCTGCGATCGGGATGATAGGACAACCACAGGTTTCTTGTGTATATCCTCTGTAAGCGGCATTATAGACTGCGGTTGGATTGTCTGTTACAAAGGGGACTCCACCAACCTTCTTGATTGCCTCAACTATTCTCCGAACGAAGAAAACTGGTACAGTCTGGTAACCATCATTGAAACCAAGGTGCATTTTAACTGCAACCTTGTCTTTCTTTTCAATCGTGCTAAAATCAAGATGCTCGATTATCTTCTCTAATTTCTGGCTCATATTCGCAAACATAGAATCGACGCCAGCGATGTTGGAACCAAAGTAGACTTCAGGAATTTCTGTCATAGGAAAACCTCAATAGTTTAATCTGCAAAATGCTGTGTTTCGAATGGTTTGTTATTCTAAAGTATAAAGCTGTCTATTCAGGTTATTGCGTTCATGGCACGAAGGTATTTCTAGAATGAGAGCTTATGCACGAAATAAGTTGCTTTTTAAATGAGCATTGGATTATTTTAAGTTTGATTCATTCGTGGAGGATTTGAGATTGAATAAAGCCAAGTTGGTTCGAAACGATATATTCCGAAAGTGTATTGCGATAACTCTTGCCGTATTGATGGTGGTTTCAACTGTAGCAACGGCTAGTGTTATGATCATAGCAGAGAATTCTACTAATAGCGAATTTAAACCAGTAAGCAATCTCTCTCAAAGAAATCCTTGCAAGGTAAGTTCAGTTCTCTCAGATGAAGGATTGTGGATTTCTTTCGATTCAAGCAGTGTAGCATCAACAGCTGAAGCTCATGTGACAGTATCAGATACATCAGGAATTACTATTGCTGCAGACTTTCATGGCTTCTGGCAGGATAATGTTACACTCAATGGAACAATCTATGATACTATTGATATGCCTGGAGCTTGTTCGATGCACGCATCATGGAAACCCATGTTACCAAGACTGACTAAATTTCTAGAGATACCTCACAATATCGATGTTTCACTTGAAATAATCTCAACCGAATCGGAATTTATTAATGATTATTTTGTAAGACCAGCTTTACCTCTTGCAAGTCCTGTTGGAATAGATAAACCGATTCCCTCTGATCCGCCTTCAATAATTTTAACACCATTCGTCCTTGATGCTGTTTATTCTTTGAATACGTCGTATCCAGGATATGAAGTTAGTATGGAGGGTGGTGAAAATGAAACTTCTTCAATAATAATGAGAGGTCACAGATTGTTAGAGGTAAGTGTCTTCCCAATTCAATACTATCCTGCAGATCAAGTAGTGCAAGTATTTTCACAGATTGTATTTAGAGTAAACTATCTGCAACCTGCACAAATTGAACCAATTGCTCAGTCTATGTATTCTAAATCTTTTGAGGATATGTTGGAAAGATTTCTCCTGAATTATGAAAACTTCACAGATATTTTTGAACCTATAGCTGGAATGGCAAGCACGTATATACCAGTGGAATTTCCATATGTTATTGGCGCAGAATATCTAATCATCACCACTGACACATTCAAAGATCAAGCCAGAAGATTAGCTAATTGGAAAATACAGAAAGGGATTCCAACTAAAATTGAGATTTTGCCGCCTGCAGCTACTAATGATTATGTGAAGATATATCTCGAACAAGTCTGGCAATATTGGGTTCCAAAACCGACGTATGTATTGTTATTTGGTGATTGTGAAACAATACCTACCAACTATGATGTAGTACATGATGCAAAAGATGAGTCTGGTGCTTATTACTACAATCAGAATTCTGGTTTCATCGGTTCAGATCTTGGATATTTCACTTTTGACGGAGTGGACGACTACTTACAAGATATGGTATACGGTCGGCTCTCAGTGGATACCTGGGAACAAGCACAAACGGTAATAGACAAGATTCTTGAGTATGAGCTATCCCCTCCGCAGGTCCCAGATTTTTACCATAATATCCTATCGACGGCATATTTCGAAGATGGTGTCTACAGTCCAAGTGCAGGTGGTTGGGTTTATGATGACCAAGAAGAAGAGGGGTATCGGTATGTATACTATGCGGAGAGGATTAGAGAGTATATAGAAAATCAAATCGGAAATTATATGGTTCATATGAATTACTCTGCAGATGTCTATCCTGGAGAACCGATGCATCCTGAAAGATTCTATAATGGAGATGGTTTGTATAAGTCTTCAGTACCTGCAGGACCATTGCCTGATGATTTTGAATGGATTTCAGCATGGCACTGGACACAAGCAGAAAACAACATTAGTGCCAATATAAACGAAGGAAGATTCTTAGTCTATCACCTGGATCATGGAGGATCGTACAACAATGTCTACGAAATAAACGAAAGAGACGAACGTGAAGGATTTTATTTTCCATACTATGATGTCACAAGTCTATCAGGATTATATGATAATAACATGACTCCTCTCATCATCAGTACCGGTTGTAGTGTAGGATGGTTTGATGGTGAGAGAGACCATCTCGATATGGATAATGATAATGTTCCGAGTAATACAAATCTCTTCACTTTGTATAATTCAGAGTGTTTTGCTGAAGCCATAACAAGAATGCAGGGGGGAGCTGTTGCAGTAATCGCAGCTTCAAGAATGAGCTATACGCTTGCAGCAGCTGATATGTTGGAGGGAATTATCAAGTCCTTCTGGCCAGGGTACTCACCGAACGCTGGTGAACCAGTATATGAAATGGGTACTGCACTTCTATTAGGGAAATTGTACGCAGATACTTTGTGGAGAGATGCGGAAACCGAAGGAAGAGATGTTACTAGAGTGACCTCTGAAGTATTTCATCTCTTTGGTGATCCTGAACTCCAGCTAAGAACTTCCCGTCCACACAGGTTTGATGTAACCTACCCTGTATCAGTTGGCACTACTGATCCACAGCGTTTTGTTGTTACAGTCAGGGATCAATGGACCGGAGAACTAGTTGAAAATGCAAAAATATGTGTACAACAAAATCCAAATGTCTATCAAGTTGGATACACTAACACTATCGGGCAAGTCATCTTTGATGTCACACCTTCCGCTGCACATTCGTTCGTGAACGTAACAGTCACAAAACACAACTTTGTACCCCATCTAGGATTTATTCGTGTACATGATAGCCCCGCTGAACTAACTCTTTCAATGTATTCAGGGGAACATGGAGACCAAGTTGAGTTCACAATATCCGGTTTTGGTACTGAAACTGTTGGTTTGGTTTTAATCTTCTTTGATGAGCATTTGGTAGCTACCTTGGACACAGGAGATACTGAGGTTCTAGGAAATGTACCAAGTGGACTAAGCGGATATGTCAATGTCTGGGCAGCCAGGCCTAACTGCATGACTTTAGAACGCTTTTGGATTCCAGTGACTTGTGAACGTTTCAAGCGAGAATTCGAAGATTTGAATACAGATCCTTCTATCTATTCTCAATGGGATGAAAGCACATGGATAGCAACAGGAGGAGAACGAGTTTGGAACAATCCAGATATCTGGATTCTTGAGGATGGAAGTCCTGCAACTGAAGTTGTAAGAGGGAATGATTATGAAGTCATGATACTCGTACATAATTGGGGAACTGAGCGAGCAGAGGAAATAGATGTGAATCTATATTATGCTCCATTTGGAGGAGGAGTTTCTTGGAAGTTTATTGGAGAAGCAGAGCTTTCAATAGATCCAGAAAGCGCAGAAATAGCTATCATTCCATGGACCCCGATTCTACCGGATTTAGCTTGTTTGAGAGTGGAGTTGTATCATGAGTTTGATTTGAATACAAATAACAATGTAGGGCAAGATAATGTAGTTGTAGTAGAATTGACATCTCCTGGAGAGAGGAACTTTTGGGTAGGCAATCAATTTGATACATCAGCGTACGTATACATCAATGTAAGGCAACAAGGAACGCTTTCTGATATTTGGAATGCAACCATACTAAACTATTCTTCACAGATGATTGGTAGTGGTAATAATGAATCCGTGACTCTACTTATCGATCCAGGCACAAATGTTGTAGTGGGAGAGTGGAGAGTATTCACTGCAGACATTTATGTCGAGGGTGAACTTGTTGGAGGAATGACATTCAATGCTACACAAGTAGAAACAACTTGGAGTTGTCTGAATGATCCTATTTGCATAGCATTCGGTGTAGCTGTATGTATTTTCGTAATCGTGATTATACACCGTAGGAGAAGTGATTGATAGAATATATTTAGAGTATTGGAAAATAACTGAATAGCTAGAATTTTTAAGTAACCTAGATTGTGCCTTACAATTAGTCACGCCATAGGAGGAAAAGTACATGCAACTACCAGCATTATTTGGTTTATGGCCATTTGACATAATACTATTCATCCTCATCATCATCTTACTTATCGAAGGTGTTGTGTATGTGATTATTATCATCGTCAAAGAGGTGAGAGGAAAAGGGTGTTTCATTTCAGTTTCACCTGGTAAAGATAAACCAGTTCCAGATGGAGGCTACACGATAACAGTATCACCTGGCAAAGACAAGCCGGTTCCAGATGGTGGGTCAGGCGACGATGGCTGAGCCTTGATTGATTGTGGATATCGCATATAGAAACTATCAGTCCTCAAACGATTTGAGACGTATACTAGTTGAAACTAGGTATCATCCACTAAACACGTTGTAGTAGAGATTCATACATCGGCTTTAAGAATTGCATACCTTTACATTCTGTGAGTGGTCGGAGTTGTTGAATTATCTCTCTGATATCGACATCATCTTTCCTAATGATGGCAACTTCAGCTTTAAGCAAAAGTACCTGTCCAAGTATCCCTGGTAGATCCTCAGTAGTTGCCCTATCTTCAAGAATAGCCAAAGACGGGGATACAATTGCATCAATGGTGCAAGAATTCACTTCTACTTTCGCAAGGTGATACAGAAAGATGAGTTGAATCAAATATGCACCACCGAGTGTTTCATAAATCCTGAGTGCTTCTTCAATACTGCTTGCAGATGAAAGGAAATCACCATCACTCATTTCTAAAATACCTGTCACAAAATAAAGCCATGCAAGATGGGTGTCAAACCCTGATTTGATTATTGACTCTCGGGTTGTTTCGATAAGAATCGACGCCTCAGGTCGCTTATCTAATAGAATCAGAGACCAGGCTTGGTTAAGAATAGCTCGAGGTCTTAGATAGGGTCTACTTTTGAACTGTTCCTCAGCCATACAGCCCCATTCATATCCGGAGTCAGGTTCACTTATTACATTGTAAAATGTAGATAAGAGTAGAGATTCATTTCCAGTTTCCAAGCCAGCTCTTTCTAGAATCGATACAGCTTGTTGAACGTGTTTTATCGCGTTGTCAAATTTCCCCTGTACAGCATCCAATTTCCCGAGTTTGTCTATAATCTCAGCATAATCTGCTGCAATTCCAGTTATTTCACTAATCGCATATGCTTGCTCTAATAATTCTCGAGCTTTGTTTCTATCATAGTCCTTCAGGACGTGTGCTTTCTTAATCAAGAAATCACTAAACGCACTTTATCGTCAAATTCTTTACTTGTTTGAATTCCCTTGTCAATACACTGAATCCTTCCTTCAGTATTCCCATCCACAGTTGCTCTTCGAGACATATAATCATTCAATGGTGCTTCATTAAAACCTAATCTGGAATCGCTTTCGGTAAGAGTGATGATGCTTTCTAAAGTTGAAGTTTCATAGATAGTCGTAGGGTAGTTTCTCATTGATGCTTCGAATTTTAAGAAATGCATTTCGAGTGCCAACCAATCTTCTGGTTTTGTTGCAAGGACTGCATCAGATGCTTCGTGGACTTTGTCCAGATCTTCATTATTGATTTGGTGAGTAGAATAGAAGTACAATTGAGGATCTAGTATTGGTCGACCAAGATATTTCTCTTTGATTTTATTGATTATCTCGAAATTCATAGCTAGAGCTGAGTGATATATAGTAAGATACACAACTAAATCAGAGCTATCAGTTCCAATGACCAATTCACCAAGTTTCAGGACGAAGTCTGCATAGTCTGATGCCTCGCCCATAACAGATTCTAGAATAATCCTCGTTTCTTCATCAATGAAAGGAAAGTGCACAGTTATTGTACCAAGTGAATCCATGATTATACTTCCTCAGTCTAGCAACAGACAAAGTGTCACTAGATGATGTCGAACTTAGAGAAAAGTCTTGTCTATAAACCCAACAATGATAGTTTCCTATTCAATTCCAGCTTCAGAAATCATCTCCTGAATCTTGAGCATTCCAACTCTGGGAAATTTCGTTACTGGATATGAGAGGAGAACATCAACAGAACAGGAAAAGGTCTCTTTGTTTACTGCTTGGGTTATCGCTCTTGCATCTCGAAAATGACTGGTCACACATTTAGCAAACAGCATGGGTTTCATTGCAGAGTAGAAGGAGAACCAATACTCATCAGGATATTTTTCCCGAAACCATTCATCAACAGCTTCCTTCGTGATAACTTTTTCATCATAGGTGACTTTCAAATAGAATTCAGTGTTGTTGCCTTTACTCAGATCCCATCTCGCAGAGAACCAAAAAGCACCACTGTCTTGCATTTCCTGAATTGCTCGCCCTGCCCGTCTAGCGGTGATTCCAAGACGATTAGCTATCTGGCTTATTTGCATTCGTGCATCTTCGAGAAGTAGTTTCAGAACTTGAAGGTGAAGTCGTTTGATATTGAACTGGTTTCCACGCTGAACTGGAATTGTATGAAGTTCAGCATCCGTCACCGGTTCGAGTTGACGGAAGAACGTGCTAAGGGCTTTCAATTCTTCCGAGCCGACATACTCGCAATGGACAAAATAGAGCCGATTCGAACTGGTTACGATTTGACCAGCTTGAATAACATTAAGGTGTGCTCCAAGGTATTCAATGAACTCTTCCTCATTCTCAGAAGCATCAGTCTGGACTAAGGCAATAAGGTACTCTGAACCGACCATTTCGGGTCGTAAGATAACTACGAATTCTTCGATGACCCCGGTTTCTATAAGACGGTCTAATCTCTTTCTTATTGCATTTGCAGTGATACCCAATCTATCAGAAAGTGCTTGATAGGATAATCTGCAGTTGCCATCAAGTGCAAGAAGGATGTGTTTGTCAATCGAGTCCACAATATCCACCTTGAGTTAAGCTCAGGGTGGGGATAACGCTCTAAATAAATTGTCTTCTGGAGTTTTGTGAATCGATTTTGATGCACTAAGAATACATCCATCTTGGATGATACAAAGATCGAACCCGTGCTCTCTCAATTTCTTCAGGTAATTGATATGGTCTGCAAATTCATCAAACATTAGCGAAGAGTCTGTTTTATCACATGAGCAATCTTCAGGAAGGGAAACCTCCACTTCTATACGATTTGTGTCACCATCGTCATGGTGTTGTTCAAGAAGGATACGAACCCAAGGGGTCTTGTGTAGCAGAGTAGTTGTTCCATCATCATTCAATGCATGTGCACTCGAAATTGCTTCATTGAATTTTTCCTTGAGATTGATTGTCATTCCGTTCTCCATGTATTATCCGTGTCTATTTGAATATGAAATGGTCTACACCCGTAGGTTCGGAAAAAAGCTATTTCTTTCTTTGAAATACGTATTTTCCGAATTAGCTAGTCTACTGGAAATGCTTTTAGAGAATTTTGTACATTGTAGTATGTTCAAAGAAACAACTTGGATGAAGAAAAATGACAGATTCTGGGCAAGAAGAGATCTCCAATGCAAAGGCTCTGCTTGCTGAAGGACAGTATGATGCATCAATTGAGATAGTTGATAGAATTCTTGAAAACGCAGAAGATAGAATTATTGTTTACGAGGTTCTTGTTCTGAAATCTGAAATATGCTGGAGAGCAGGAAAGCTAGATGAAGGTCTCAAGACCATCGAAGAAATGGAGAAAATTCTCTCTTCGGATGAAATAGGTTCGATGGAGAATGATGATGTTTTTCAGAAGATAAAGGGAAAACATTACTCGCATGCGGGAGTTACTCATTGGTATCTCGGGAATCTTGAACAGGCCAGAGAATATCATGAATTGAGTCTTGAAGTGTACGAAGCCATTAACTACAAAGAGGGTATTTCAAAGTCGTACAACAATCTTGGTCTTGTGTATTGGTCGAAAGGGAACCTCGATATTGCAACAGACTACTATAACAAGAGTCTAGCAATTTGTGAGGATATGGGTGACGAGGATGCGATTTCTCGAGTTCTTAATAACCTCGCCAATATCTCTGCATCAAATGGTGAATTGGACTTAGCACTTGAGTACCATCAAAGAGGATTATCTATCAAAGAGAAGATTGCTAGTAAACAGGATATTGCCCAATCGTTGATCAATATCGGGGTGGTCTACAGATTGAAGGGTAACTTCAAACAAGCAATAGAATATTACAATCGAAGTCTGGCAATTCAGGAGGATCTAAGTATAGGACCAGAATTCGCGCTTGCTCTCAACAATCTGGGAGATATCTACAGTCTAACTGGAGAATTAAATACTGCAATAGAATTCTATCAACGAGGTTTCCTCATCTATGAGAACATGGGAAACAAGGAGGGTATTGCTCTTACTCTTACAAACATTGGTGATATTCACAATAGAAAGGGGGAGCCAGAGATTGCATTCGAATATTACCAACGAGGATTGAGCATCTCTGAAGAAATCGAAAATAGCCAACTGATTGCGGTAATCCTGAGTGATCTTGTTCGAATAGCATTGGATAGCAAAGACACTGAACTTGTAGACAAATCCATGGCACGATTCGACAAAGTAAAAGACGAAACTGATAGTAGTGTCATAGACCAAAGATATCGAGTTGCTAGTGCTCTAATTCTCAAGAAGAGCAAACGCATGCGTGATAGAATAAAAGCAGGGGACCTCTTAGAAGAAGTAGTTGAGGAAGACATCTCTGATCACACCGTGACTGTTTCTGCAATGATACACCTCTGTGAATTGTTACTGGATGAATTGAAAGCCACTGGAGAAGAAGATACACTCAACAAAATCAAAACACTCACTCAACGACTTGTAGAAATTGCTCAAGAACAGTCTACGCATCCGTTTATTGTTGAAACCTACATGCTGCAGTCAAAGCTTGCTATTGTTGCCTTCGAATTTGGACAAGCACAAGAACTCATGTCAAAGGCAAAGATGTTGGCAGATGAGAAAGGGTTGGTCAGATTGTCCCAGATTGCCGGAGGTGAAATCGAACTTCTTCAACATCAACAAAAGAAGTGGGAATCGATTCTAGAACAGAGTCCTTCAAAGCAAGAGTTGGTCAATCTAACCAATATGAACGAGCTTCTAGAACGGATGGTTCAGAAGACAGTAGAAACCTTAGGAATAGATTCTACAACCGGTAAAGCAAAGTCGAAATATGAACTTGTACACAGTGATTTGCTGAAGGATTCGGAAAAGTCTGAACGATCATCATTTCGAGTTGGAATTGCTCAAATTGGATTGTCAGAAAATGGTGATATTCTAAATGACTTGTATGAGGAAAAGGGAGAAGGTCTTGTTGGACTCCGTGCAGATGCAGTTGAAGCTAACAGAACAAAGATACGAGAGATGGTTGAAAAAGCCCATTCTGAAGAAGTTAGTATCCTGATTTTTCCAGAGATGAGTATAGATCTCGGTTATGAAGTATTAGTAAAAGAGATTGAAGAGTTAGCAAATCAATATGGAATGATGATTATTCCGGGGTCATATCACGACCTGGAGTCTAGAAGAAATCTCTCCAAGATCTTTGGACCAGAGGGTGCGCTCTGGGAACAAGATAAGCACACACCAGCAATCATCCATATTGGAGGAAAGAGATTCATTGAGAAGATTGAAACCTCCATTGATCCAAGGAAGACAATCATTTGCAATACAGAATATGGAAGAATCGCAATCACCATTTGCCGTGATTTCCTTGACATGGACCTGCGTGTCGAGCTAAAGAACGCGAATCCTCCTGTTGACCTCGTCATCAACCCAGCTTTTACACCTGTTACAGCAGATTTCAAAGCTGCTCATTTCGACGCTAGAAGGTCTATCTACGCGTATTGTTTCTTTGCAAATATTGCTGAATTTGGCGACTCGTTAATCTATACCCCTGAGAAAGACCGAACAGAAAGAACACTTCCAGCAAGAAAGGAGGGTCTAATCGTTAAAGATGTGGATCTCTTTCAGCTTCGTTCTGAGCGCAAGAAATGGGAAACACAACAACGGGCACAAAGATCATTCATTCAGAGTACCAGGAACTAGGTTGGAAAAAAGATGCAACACTTCAGCAATAATGACCTCTTCCTGAAACAATTGGTCACAAATTGCCTATTTCGTAAAGAGGTAGGTTATTCATGTTGTATAGTCATTTGAAAACCGATGAAAAAAGAATCCAAAAAAAACGACGAGTTTGTTGCTGAACAGATCTGGTTAATCCGAGATTCAATTCAAGAATTAGAGAATCTCAAAGATGAAATTGTTTCATACTTAGTAGAACATCTTGAACTGAAGAACACCGAGGATCATATTTGGATAAATGATGCAAAAGGTGCGTACTTCAATATCGTCGCAGCCTGGCAGATGCTTAATTCCTGTACCAGACAGAAACCCGAAGAGCAAGCAGAAAAAGCTGGAAACAGTTTGGAATTTCTCAAGATTGCTAAGAGTCATCTCGGTCAGTCTGCAAGTGAGCTGAGAGCTCTAAACAATACAGAAGCATCCAGGTTAGAGAAGTTATGGAAAGAAACATTTGAGAAATGTCATCACAGTATCTCAAAACAACTGGAACAATTTCTTGAAAAAACAGAAGGGAAACCACCAACGGAAACGATTGCAAAGGTGGACGAGAATGCATACACACTATCTTGTGCTGTTTGTGGCAAGGTGGCAGTTGTCATTCTTCTGAGAAAAAAACAATTTGTGTACTCAGGGATTATGATCGAAACAGTCATTGACACAAGTCTGGCAAAGGAAGTTTTCAGATTACTAGACTCAAAGGACTTGAAAGGGCTTCACTCGTATCTCAAGAAAGATATCCAACTTGAAGAGGGAATGGATGCATATTGCCTGAAATGTGATTCAATATATTGTTCAGAACACTACACTACTGAAGAAGAATGGGATGAAGGATTCTACGACTGCACATATGGGACATGCCCCAAGGGTCATAGAAGGATAATTCACGATTAGTGATTTGTTCTAGTCAAACTGGTCATCAAACCATATACCAAGTTGGTCCATACTTCCTGGTGGAAATTCTGCATGTTTACCACCTACTGCAACATGAAACGTCTTGTTCGTGGAGGGTATCTCTTCAAAGAGATCACGACAGGAGTCAACTGAAAAGAGTTCGTCGTTATCACCTACACTAACGAATATGGGCATATTCTCAAGGTCTGGAAATTCAAAGTCCCTGAGACCAACAATCTTCATGAAACGGAATGTGTAGTTGAAATTGAATAGTGGATCATCAAGACCAACCATCCCTTCGCGGTAGTAGCGAATCACTGGTTTGCTTGGTCGAATAAGTGAGCTGAAGAATATCTTCAGTTTTTGAGTTGCAGACATTGGTGGATATGCACTAGGTCTTGTTTTTCGAGCTCCACTAAGAAGAGCAGCACCATCAATGTTCTCCAGATAATTGTTGATAGCAATCATGCTTGAAAGAACACCGAGACTGTGACCCAAGAGCACAATCTTTGCATGATATTGTTTGACGAAATCGATTGTTTCGCAGAGATCCTTGACATATCGCTCCATACCTGGAGAGTCTCCTCGATTTCCATCAGAGAGACCGTGTCCTCTTAGATCAAGACCATAGACTGTGAATCCAAGGTTGGCTAGGGGATTTGCAATCATATCATATGGTCCACTGTATGCAGTGATTCCATGGAGTAGTAGAATGGCAGTACCCTTAGGTTCCGCTCCTGAAGACTCCCACGTTCTTAAGAAAAGTATCTGATTGTCAGATGCTGTGACCAAATGGTGAGGTCCTTCGAACTTAGCTCGAAGTGAAGGAATGTCAACTATCATTGTATCAAACCTAGAATCCTATGTCTACGGTCCTAAAGAATTCTTGCTAAATTCAATATCATGAAAAAATAAGGATGGAAGGAGTGCGATTAACGCTAGCTCCTTCAATTACAAAAATCTAATCTGCTTTATCTTCTTTGACTATGTTCTTCAGCAGACATATCGAGTTCAGTGTTAATTTCTTCAATTGGTGTTTCAGCAGATTCGATTGAACCAAACTTACCGGATTGAAGTCTTAGACTGCCCTTGAATAGACCAACATACCCATTTGTGAGTGTGTAGGTTTCGCCTTCCTTCATTGTATCAATGGTTTCGTTCCAAAAAGGCATCATGATTGTAGCTGTGGAATCACCAACTGTAGCATCCAGTACACGGTGTGTCTGACTGTCCCTGCGGGATTCAACTGTTCTTTCTTCTCCAGTGCTCATGACCTTGAAGGTAATGTTTACACTTTTCATTCCGGGCTTGAGCTCGGAAATTGTAGCCTCGACGGGCTCGATCTTATTATCTGACATAATGTATCACTCGCTGTTGCGAATTCAGGTCATGCAAAAATATAATGAACTTCATGTGGAAGTACAAAAAGATCGTTAATCCTCAAGAAAACCAGCCTGAAAAGCTTGTATAGTTACTTGCCTGTAATTTCGATTTACTGACATTTGCTTATATTGTTATGTATCTTACAGACAAAAAGAAAGGATGGAAGGAGTGCTATCAAATTCAGACATAACGTGTATTCAAGCAGAATTCCATCTTCTCTTAATCGAGATGGCAATCACAATCAAGCTTACCATGATGGGAATTGAAACACCAATATAGAATGGAAGAGATGTCAAATCAGATGTCGTAGTAGTTGTAGGTGTAGGTGTAGTGTTAGTGGATGGTTCTGCTGTTGTAATAGTTACCTCATCCATAGCGGACCAGTTTAGTCTGTAGGAATTTGCAGAGGGAACATATGCTGCTAGATACGCACGAGCTTTTTCAACGTTCAATGTCCCATATCCAGATTTCACGTCCCAACCTGAGTCAAGGATATCTGTTGCACCCCAGACTAAAGCATCTTCAATTTGACCATTCGTTGCCCATGGAAACTGATTCCAAAGTAGGACAGCTGACGCAGCTGCAATTGGAGTTGAGCATGAGGAACCTCCAAATGTGCTGTAAGTGCCAGTCGACTGCATATAAGCTGGAACGCCACCTGCAGGAGCTATCAAG
>Ga0114923_10000436_pt1 | contig 33941 bp, 26 predicted proteins | sample SumtaG_FD_89578 | JGI IMG/M metagenome (GOLD analysis project Ga0114923, IMG submission 89578) | Deep subsurface microbial communities from Indian Ocean to uncover new lineages of life (NeLLi) - Sumatra_00157 metaG | ecosystem: Environmental > Aquatic > Marine > Oceanic > Sediment | place: near... | reverse complement strand
TTCGATGTCGTCTGCTGAAACTCCAAGTTCTACCAGCGACGCGGAGACCTCATCTCCGTCGATGCCGGCGTCGATCATCACGTGACGATCGTGATGATTCAGATAGCAGCATGTATAGGCAAAGCTCAATTTCTTATCGGTCGTTTGCTGTAACTCTTCAGGCAACAGCTCGTTCAACGAGCGGGCACTGTCGGGAAGAATGCGAATGACAGCACCGGTCGTTCCTCCGTGGGTAAACAGATGCAGTTTCTCGGCCCCGTTCTTGGCGGTTTGGTCCATTACGTTCTCCCTCATAGGTCGATTTCAATAGGCGTCCAGTGATACAACAGATCGTCGATCTTCTTCAGTCGGCCGATGCCGGGAAACGGGATGTGCGTACTGAGGACTAACGCATTGGATTTGGCGGCCCGGGCCACGAGCGCTTTCCGGCTCTCCATTGCCTGATCGGGAATGGAGTCGGTAATGTTGGTCCAGTCGGGATGCTCGGCGAAGTCGGGGTGAAAGAATGCGTCGCCTGTATGAAGCAAAGGGGCCCCCTCGGACGCGAACTCGTAGACGGCATGTCCGATGCGATGACCGGGGCTGGGAATGAAGCGAATACCGTCGAAGATCTCCTCCTCTTGTTCGCATAGCTGCATGGCTTCGTCGAAGAGCTTGACGAACTTGCGAAAGAAGGCACCTCGCTCGTCTCCCAATGCGTCAAGTGTCGCCGGATCGGATAGGTTGTCCCACAATTCCTTGCCGATGACGTGCTGGGCGTTGGGATAGGTGAAGGTCCCGTCTGCCATTAACAATCCGGCGACGTGGTCGCGATCGGCATGCGTCAGCAACACGAGTTCGATGTCTTCCGGCGACACGTCGATGGACTCAAGCGCCCCTGGTGTTGTGTCGGGGTCGAAACCGGCATCGATGAGGATGTGCTTGTCCCGATGCTTGAGATAACAGCAGGTGTAGGCGAACTCGTATTCGTCCCCAGTATCCAAGTGGTGCTCCTCGGCCAAGAATTCGTTCAGCGAAAGGATCTCGTCATCCATGATGCGAATGACGGCTCCCTCGATGTCCTGATGTCGAAACCGCTGAATTTGCTCGTCCACGATGGCTCCCTTTCGTCTCCTGTCAACGTAAGCGACAACACGCGAATATGCCTACTACTCGGGCTGAGGCTGTGATCCCTAAACCGTTCGATCCAAGAAATCGACGATGAGTTTGTAGGTTGCCGTCTTCTGGCCGATGTCAGACGACGCGTGTCCGACGTCGGTGAACTCAATGTATTCGAAATCCTCGCCTTCCTTGTAGCCGAGTTCCAGTAGCCGATCGCGGAAGATCCTCGACTGCTCGATCGGACAGCGAGGATCGTTGACGCCGTGCATGATGAGCAGCTTAGCTGTGAGACTTTCCACGAAGTTGATGGCGCTTCGATCGCGCCACAATTCGGCATTCTCGTCGGGATCTCCCATCAGCGTACGCAAGTAGTATTTGAAGTGCTCCATGCTCTTTTCGTACAGGCGGTGAAGATCGGTGATTCCGATCCAAGCGATGCCGGCTTTCCACAGGTCCGGCTTCTTCACCACGGCCATGAACGTCATGTACCCGCCGTATGACCCACCGAATGCGACGATGCGAGCCGGATCGACGATTCCCAGTGATTTGAGGTATTCCACCCCGGCAGCGACGTCTTCGAGATCGCCACCCGCCCAGTCGTTGAGGTTCATGTCCCGGAATTCCACTCCATATCCCGTGCTTCCGCGGACGTTGGGCTGCAGCACGACATAACCGCGGTCCACCAGAACCTGAGCGAACGGATCGAACCCACGGTAGAATTGGCCGGTCGGTCCGCCGTGAATGATGACCACGGCCGGGGCCGTCGCTTCTGCAGGTAGGTCTTCCGGGGTATAGAGAATGGCGGGAATCGATAGCCCGTCAGACGAGTCGTAACGAACGTGTTTCGAGCGGACGAACACACAAGGGTCGATGGAACCGTAATCAACCGGTGTCAAAGCCCGTTCTTCTCCGGTAGCGAGATCGAATGAAAGCAGCTCACGATGCCGGGTTTCCGATGCCTGTGCCACCACGACCGCCGAATCGTCTCGTGCGAATTCGGGCCAATGCGCGAGTCCCGATTCAGCTCCCAGAACCCGTTCGACTTCTGTTTCCAGGTCGTAGATCACCACAGTGACGGAGGCATCCTGATTGCGGAGTGTCGCCAGCTTGCTGCCGTTCTTGGATAAGGTCACGGCCGATTCCTCCACACCGTCGGTTCCCAGCCATCGAATCTTTCCGGAGGGGAGATCGAGGATTCCCGGGCGGTTGACGCCGCTGGCATCCGATGTGATTGCCAAGCGTCGCCCGTCAGGCAACCAGCCCACGGCGCTTTCCTTCGAGCCTGCTTTCACTTGAAGCACTCGCTGGCACTGGGAGCCGTCCGCACCCACCGCATAGATGTCGCGATTGCGAAGGTCTTTGATTTCGTTGGTCTCGATTGCCAGTTGCTTGCCGTCCGGGCTCCAGTGCCCGCCGGATACCGGGGTCGCGAAATCCGTCAACCGAATGGCTTCACTTCCATCGGAGCGAAGCTTGTACAGGTTCAATTGACCGTCACGATTGGAGAGGGTGGAAATCCAGACATCGTCAGGAGAGAACTCCACCGGATAATCCTGTGCCGTGGGCGTGTCGGTTAGCTGTGAGACTTCGCCCGATGCGACGTCCATGCCGTAGAGGTCGTGCTGCTCGTTGCCGCCGATGTCCTTGGCAAATACGATGCGAGTGCCATCACGCGACCAAATGAAACCGGCGCGAAGTGATCTGGGAACGTTCCCAGCGCTGATTTGACGCGGAGTACCATCAGGGAGATCGATCACGTAGAGTTCCATTTGTCCGGTCTTGTCCCAGTAGAAGGCCAGTCGGTTCCCGTCGAAGGATGTCGCCGGGAAGTAGACGCTGGGCAAGTGCATGATGTCTTCAAGTTGAATACGATGCGATGGCATGCTCGAGCTCCTTGTTGATGTGCGGTCCTGCGCGATTCAGATTGCGGCTAGCTACAAGTTCCGCCGCCGCTGCCGGCGTAGAGCTTGACTAACAGGATCACTGCGACCAAGACGTAGACAAGCGCGGAAAGGTCGTATCCCATGGTTCCCCCTCTGTTTCAGTTTGACACCATTGTACCGGCTCAGTCGCCGAATTGAAGGCTGGCGCTCTCCGGCGCATACCGAAGAATGGCCTCGGGGAAGGCGAGAATCGACGCGTACAACCATGTGTCGGAAGCTTCGCGATCGACTCCGATGCGCAAACAATCTCCGATATCCCAGAAGACGCCGCCGCGAACAGCATCAAGTGAAAGCGTTCCGCCGGAGTACGTCCACGCAACCTTTGCACCCCATCCTGAGGAGGAAACGTACTCCGATGCCAGCGAGACGCTGTGGAAGTCCAGGTTGGAGAACTGCACGTCCCCGCGAAGCGTGAACGGATCGACCGTGAAAGCGCTGACGATGTCCGTCGATACAGTGAGGGCCCCGCGATCGAGTGCTGCACTGACTTCAAGATCAAGCCAATCTCCCGATGCTTCGCCCGAAAGGGTAACGATGTCGAACCGGTATTCCGTGGGCAGATAGGGGATCGACCAGTGAAGACGGAGCACATCGGTGCTCCAGTTTCCAGTGAGAAGAAGTGAGGTAAGCGTTATGTCAGGCACGCTGTACTCAGCGCTGAAGGCCCAGTTTGCCCAGTCGGCCCACGTGAGCTGTCCCCGGATTGGATCAAGAAGTCCTGAGTTGAGAGCGATGCCGCCGGTGATGTTCAATGTTCCCCATCCTTGGCGAGTGATGTCCCAGCTGATGTGATGTGTGGCGATCTCGGCGTCGAACTCAAAAGGGCTCTCTCCTTGAACAAGAATGAGGTTGTAGTTTGCGGAGACGTCACGCCAGCGCGCTCCGACTGTAGCTTGAAGCGAGCCGATGCTTTGTTCAATGGAGTTTCCCTCATAGGCCGTTGCTCGAAGATGAAAACTCGGCGATAAACTCACACCAAGCAACGTGCGCGTCTCTGAAGTGAGGTTGAGTGCTCCACTCAAGCGAAGGGCTTCGGTTACAGCTTCTTCCCCGAATTGCTCCCGATATCGACCGACTTCGACCCTCGGTTGAATGGCCAAGGCTCCGACAATCCAAGCGTTGCGCGACATGGAGAATTCGGGAACCCGCTCTGTTATGTTTGTTTCGTCGTTGTCTGGGTTTTCGTCGTCCGCGTTCTCTACTTCGATTTCCCGCGTAGCAGACACCTCAATGGTCCACCCATTGCTCGACCCTTGTGCTTGTGCGCCGTAATCAAGCTCGGTCGTGGCGCCCGCGGTTCGATAATCGACGTTCCCTTGTCCACTCCATACGCCAGACATGGGGAGTTGGTGATTCGCCGAGAACTCGAAGATCGAGTCGCCAGTCTTGGCGGGGAAGTTGTAGCCGCGCAGTTGCCCCTCATGTCCTGCGAATGCGTAGCGAGTAATGACGCCAATGCCTAATTCATTGAACTTGGAATAATAGTCGAACAGGATCGAGCCGTAGAGAGATTCGCTGAAGTAGAAGGGCACGTTCCATTTGACAAACCATCCGCGAAGGGCGCTTCTACCGATGGCCGGAAACAGTGGGCTTTCAAGCGTTTCCTCGAGAGGTTGTACGTAAACCGGCAGCCACAACGTGGAAACGCCGGCGATACGTCCGGTGAGTCCGAACACGACGATCATACGATCGGGATAGAACAGCAACCGATTGGCTCGTAGCGTATAGGGTTGGGATTGAAAGGGACGGTCGCAGCAATCGCATGTGGTCAGCTCTCCGTTGCGTATTTCGATGAAATCCAACTCGCCATGGTCGTCGAACGTGATGCGACCGGATTCACCTTGGAAGTAGAGGGTGTGTTCCTGACCGGATGAGTTTTCGAACTCGGATTGTCCGCGAAACCCGTGAGATTCCAGAGACTGCATTCGCGCCCCGGCTTCGGAAACGAACAGCTCGGCAGTTACAGTATCGCCCGCTAGATTGAATTCGCCGGAATCCAGAGAGACCTCACCGGTGGCTTCCAGGCGCCACTGGCCGTCCTCATCCTGTTTCAGGTAGAGCGAATCGGCTTGAAGCTCCGCATCCTCTAGCTCGGCATGGACCGATCCTTTCGCGATGATTTCGGAACGGTCTGCCGAAATGAACAGGTCGTCGCATTCCAAGTGCAGGGGGACATCCTGCCCCATGCCGCTCAAACCGCTCAAACCGATCAGCAGGATAGCGGTTAGGAACGGCAACCGGTTGCGCAGCCGGTTCCACATGTCTCGTGAAGCCAACCGGTCGACCCACAGGAGCAGCAGAATTCCAACGAATCCGAACATCAGATTAGGAATCCACGCAGCTAGTATGGGATCCATCGCTCCGCGGCGTCCCAGGGCCTGAGTCCACAAGTAGGTGCCTTGATAGAGACCGATGAGCAGCAGGCCGATGATGATTCCGGTAGATCGACTCCTGGACCCGAACATCAAGCTGACCGCCCCACCCACGAGGACGAACAGAACGGCGGACAATGGCAAGGCGAACCGCTGGTGGAGTTCGACGATGTATGAGTTGGTGGGCAGCCCACTGACCCGAGCCCGGCCAATGCGCGTCATAAGTTCGCCGATCCTCATTTCACTGGGAGATTTGGATTGGGACCAAATCTGATCGGCCGTTTGCGCGACGGGAATGACTAGCTCCTCAAACGTGCCCGAGTAGATGAGGGTGCCTTCGCGATTGAATCCGTACATGCGCCCGGCCGACAGTTCCCAGTCCTCGCCGGTCCAGGTTCCTGAATCGGCGGTCACCATCGTGATTTGGGATTCCGCCTGCGGAAACAGCTGGCCCGACACATCGTAGATCAAGACGTCATGAACCGACCCATCATCCGCGTCGTATTGACGGACATAGAAGTACTGGTTGTTCGGGCCGGTGAAGAACGTATTGGCCGATATGCGGGGCACCGACTGTGTGAACAGGATCTCTCGATACGTGCGTTGCGCCGCTTGCTTGGACGCAGGCATGGCCCAGTTGTAGACAGCGAACGTGAGGAAACTGAGTCCGACTGAGGCGATCAGCAACGGCAGCAAGATCCTTCTGAGAGAAACACCGATCGACTCGAGGGCCATGATCTCGCGGTCGTGTGCCAAGCGTCCCAAGCCGAGGAATACGGCGAATAGAGCGGCCATCGGAATAGCCCAGGCGATCAGCTCCGGCATCCAGAAGATCAGTAACCGGAGCAACTGGGTCAGACCGATTCCGCGGTCGACCATCAATTCCGACAGACGAAGAATCAAGTTGAGAAGGATGAACAGGGCAAGCCCCGCCAATGCAAGAAGAAATGGCCCCAGCATCTGGCGCAACAGATAGCGATCACATTGACGAAGGCTCATAACACACCAGTGTACCGAACCGCCCATGGTACGAACCAGGACAGGTGCCACATTGCGCAATTGCCCTTCCTAACTGTGATTGAACGTCGTTTTGGAATGAAGTATAGTCAAAGCGAATCATGGAAACGCGTGTTCATATCGAAACTTGGGGCTGTCAGATGAACCTTCATCAATCGGAGGGTATTGCCGGTGTGCTTGCCTCGGCCGGCTATACGATTGAGGAGAATCTGGATCGAGCTGATGTCGTAATCTTCAACGGATGCATGGTGCGGCAGAAGGCCGAGGAAAAGGTATTCGGCCGTGTCGGAGCCGTCGTTGAGGAGAAGCGAAAGCGGGCGGTACTGCTCGGAGTAGGCGGATGCTTGGGGCAGATCCATGGCGAAGCCCTGCTTAAACGGTTCGCTTCCATCGATTTCGTGTTCGGCTCCAGTGGACATCAGGCCCTGCCCGGCTTGATTGAACGGGCGCGCACGCAGCGTATCACCGAACTCTCGGAGCCGGTGTTTGATACGGAGTCGACGGCACGACGCAAGAGTCAAGTTTCGGGCATGGTGACCATCACCGAAGGTTGCTCCAATTTCTGTACGTACTGCATTGTTCCCTATGCCCGCGGTCCGATGCGAAGCCGTCCGAGAGATCTCATTTTGAAGGAAGTCGAACATCTGCGTAACGATGGGTATCGAGAAGTATTGCTTCTCGGGCAAAACGTCAACTCGTACGGTACTGATCGGACGGGCCACGGCTACTTTGCCGGTTTATTGACGACGGTAGCCAGGACCGGTATCTCCCGCGTTCGGTTTACCACATCGCATCCTAAAGACATGTCCGAGACCGTTCTTCGCGTAATGGTGCGAGAACCCAACGTCTGCCACCATCTGCATCTGGCGTGCCAGTCGGGATCCGACAACGTACTGCGTGCCATGAACCGAAGATACGATCGAAACCACTACCTATCGATCGCCGAGATGGGACGCGATCTCCTGCCTGATCTCAACATTACCACCGATTTGATCGTTGGATTTCCGGGCGAAACGAACGATGACTTCGAGCGCACGATGGATTTGATCGAGCGCGTCCGATTCGGATCGATCTTCGCCGCTAAGTACTCGCCACGCCCGATGACTCGTGGAGCCGGCCTCCCCGATGATGTAGCTGCTTCTGTGAAGGAAGAACGATTGGAGCGCGTGCTTTCCCGACAGCGAACCATTGCTTTGGAAGAGAATCGTCGCTTCATCGGGTGTGAGATTGAGGTGCTTGTCGAAGGCGTAGCCAGGAATGGAGAGTTGTACGGGCGTGCGGACGATCATCGAACTGTGATGTGTCAAGGTGACACCAATGTGGGCGAGCTCGTAACCGTTCGCGTTGAAGGTACTTCCGCATCGTCGCTCTCGGGGGGTATACTTGTGCGAGAAGGGCTTGGAGGAATGAAATGATCGTAACAATGACCCTGAACCCAGCCGTCGACAAGATGTACTGGGTGGAAGCCCTCAAGATTCGCGATGTCACCCAAGAAGAATTCCTGACCCGCGCTACCCGTAGCACGACATCTGCCGGCGGGAAGGGTGTCAACACTTCCGTCTTTCTCTCTCGTCTTGGTATGGACAGCGTCGCCATGGGATTCGTTGGAGGGCATACCGGCCATGTGGTGGTCCGCGATCTACGCGATGAAGGTGTGACCACCAATTTTGTGTGGACGCATGGTGAAACGCGCGTCAACGTGACACTTCTCCAAGAGGGACGCGAACACAGCCCCAATCTGATCGACGAGTCCGGGCAGACCATTCTTCCGGAAGAGGTAGATCGGTTGATGCGGCGATACCGGCGCATGCTCAATCGCGCCACCTGGGTGGTTCTTGGCGGCAGTCTACCTCCAGGCGTTGATCCGGGCATCTATGGGGAGTTGGCTCGAATGGCTAAGGATGCGGGGGCCAAGGTCATCCTCAGTGCGGGTGGCGAAGCGCTGAGTCGCGCCCTGGAGGCCTGTCCCTACATCGTTAAGCCCGATACGCGCGAACAGATGACGCTGGACGGTAAAAGGCTGACGTCGGTAGACGCCATTGTGGAGGCGGGCAAGCACGTGATCGCTTGCGGTGCGGAGATTGTCATCATCTCGCATGATGTCACCGGCGATATCGCCATTACGGGAGACGATGTTTGGGAGATCAGGTCGTCGACGCCCACGTCGAAGTTCAAGAACTTGGTGGGCGCGGACGACGCTTTCTTGGGAGGCGTTCTGTACAAGCTGGTCCAAGGCGCACCGGTGAGCGAAGCCTTGAAATTCGGACTGGCGGCCGGTCTTGCCAGTGCGGAATCCGAAGAGAAGATTTGCCGAGACCTGGCCGTCATCGAGGAAGAGATGCGGGATGTCACGCTGGTGCAACTGTGAGGAGGGAATCGTGAAGGTTCGCGAGATCATGACCAAAGACCTGACCGCGGTGGAGAAAAGCATTCCCGTTCGCGAGCTGATCTTCATCCTCAACACTGCACAGATGCCGAACGTGCCCGTGGTGGATGAGGACGGCCGGTTGACAGGGTTCATTTCCGAAAAGGATCTTATTCGTGCCGCTTTACCCGGGTACTTCGAAATGCTGCACTCGACATCGTTTATTCCAGACATGAATCAACTGGCCAAGAAATTGGCACAGATTGCCGATGAACCGATCGAGAGATTCGTTCAAACCACCGTGATCTCGGTGACTGAAGAAGACGACGATCTCCAGGCGGCCGATCTCATTATTCGGAAGGGTGTGAAGAATCTTCCCGTTGTCGGTGAAGATGGGCGATTGGTTGGGCGAGTCCGGCGGATTGACCTATTGAGGCACTTCCTGTAGCGCCGATGGATTTCCCGTGGAAGGATCTTGGACTCTTTCAGGCGTGGATTGACGGCTCCAACGAGTGTGTTCTCTACGATTTTCTGAACGACGAACCGCTTTCCAAAACGTCTGTACATCAGGGCTTGCTTCGCATTACCTATTCCGAGGGCGATTCGGTTAAGGCGCATGAGGGCATCTTGGATCTGCGAGTGCTGGCGCGGGCGCTGCTGCCGACGCATTCGGAGCACCGGCTTGAGGCGATCCGCGACCACTATGAGCTTCCGAAAGGCGCATCGGAAACGAAAACCCTTGTCCGACTGCTACAGGCGCTTCTGAATGAAGTGCTTTCTCTGGATCGGGAATTGGTTGCTTTGCTCGCTCAGCTGCTGCCGTCTGCGATTTCCGATGTACTGACACAGGTTCTTGTTCATCCGAAACCGTCGGAATCAGGGCCTGCGGTCATACCCACGGTCGAAGCAGTGGAAACTTCGCCAGTCGGCGGGCTCTCGATCGAGGATGCTCTTGCTCCGGACGGCCTCATTGCCGGATCGTTTGAATCCTTCGAATGTCGGAGCGGCCAGCTCGCCATGGCCCAAGCTGTGGAAAGCGCCTTCCGTGACGGCCATGCGGCCTTGGTTGAAGCCGGGCCCGGTACCGGCAAGACGTTTGCCTACTTGATCCCGGCCATTCTGCATCTCCAGCAGCATCCCTCTGATCGAGTGGTCGTGTCGACGCGGACACGACAGCTGCAGGAGCAGTTGTACGGCAAGGATCTCCCCTTCTTGATCAAGCATCTGAGGTCCGATTTGGAGGTGGCCTTGCTCAAGGGCCGCGGGAACTACCTCTGCTTCCGTCGTTGGCAATCACTTGTTGACGAACTGACGGAAAGCTTGGAGCAAGACATCCTGCTTCCTTTGCTGGCACCATTGGTCCGATGGATGGCGGAAACCAAGACCGGCGACATCGAAGAAAACAATGCCTTCCAATCCGATCCGGACGCGCGATCACTCTGGCCGAGACTGTGCGATTCGCCCCACCATTGTACCGGTGTGTTCTGCCCGTTCATTGAAGATTGCTTCTCGGTGCTTGCTCGCCGTCGTGCGCGGCGGGCGGACTTGGTGGTGGTCAATCATTCCCTCTTGCTGGGCGATTTGGCAGTCGATGGTGTCGTACTGGGCAAATATACGCACCTGGTGGTGGATGAAGCGCACGTGCTGGAGTCGGTTGCTCGGATGGCCTTCACTCAACGATTGACGGAGCGGTCGTTTCTTCGGTTGGTCGACGATCTGGCCCCGGCTGCGCGAAGACGCCGGGGTTGGCTGCAGCGTACGCCGTTCGTGGGTGGGAACGAGCCCGTCCGTCGGATTGAAGGTCTGCTCAGTCGACTTCGCGCGCAGGTGAGCACGGCGTTTCGACAGTTTGCTCAGCATCTTCCTGACGAGCGTCGATCGGTGTTCTCGACACTCACCGAACTCTCCGAAGAAATCGGCGAAACGCCCATCCTGTTGACGCAGTTGGAAGGAGCGCTCGATTCGCTGTCCGATCACATCGAAGACGAAGAACCGTTGAAGGAACTCGAAGGTTACATCCGGATCGTTCAAGGACTCAAGGACGTCGTAGCCACTATGTCGACGCCGCCTTCAGAAAACATCGTGCATTGGCACGAACGCGGGCCGCATACACTGGTCTTCCATGCCACTCCATTGGACGTGGCTCCGTTCTTGGAGCAGTTGCTCTATCCCAAGTTGAAGGCGCTGGTGCTGACGTCGGCGACGCTGTCGTTGGGTGGTACATTCGACTACTTGTGCCGGTCGGTGGGATTGACCGACGAGGCGCTCCCTGTCCATACGCTGGTTGCGGAGAGTCCGTTTGCCTACGAAGATTGCATGCGCATCGTCGTACCTCGCTACATCCCTCCTGCTCATGGTGAGCTGCTCCCCTACGCCGAATCGCTGGCCGAGCTGATTGCAGCACTGTCCGAGAGAATCGGAAAGAAGGGATTGGCTTTGTTCACGTCCTACGCCATGATGCGGGCCGTAAAGGAGAACCTTCCATCGGGGGTCAGTACACTTGTTCAGGGAGAGCTGTCTCGCACGGCACTGATCGATCGCTTCCGAAGCACGGAGCCCCCCGTATGGTTGTTGGGCACTGAAAGCTTCTGGGAGGGGGTCGATTTCCCTGGCGAGGAACTCGAAGTTCTAATCATTACGCGTCTGCCGTTCCCGGTTCCAACCGATCCTGTGCTGGCGGCGATGGGTGATCGTATCATGCGTGCGGGAAGGGATCCTTTCATGGATCTGTCGCTTCCACTAGCCGGGTTGAAACTCCGTCAGGGAGTGGGACGCCTCATTCGGACGGCCGGAGACCGTGGATTGGTCTTCTTGACGGATCAGCGGATCATGACTCGAGGCTATGGAAGACTGCTTGCCGCATCCTTGCCGGTGAAGATTGAAACGACGACGGATTCCCATGCACTGCTGTCTGAAGCGACTCGCTGGTTTGACCATGCGGATGATTGAGGGCCTTGACGGAAACGTGCCGTGTCAGTCCAGAATTGACTTGTCCGGCCTCAATCGCTAGAATGCATGCGTAAATCGGGGGACAAGAAAACCGTTAAACCGTTTCTATCTGATCAAATGGGCATTTCCGTGGTGGTACCCGCATATAATGAGGCTGGGCGAATTAGCTCTGTCCTGCGTCCTGTCGTTGCCAGTGAATTGGTCGATGACGTCATCGTCGTGGACGATGGTTCGGATGACGGAACGGCTGATGAAGCCAGACTGTTTCGTGTTCGAGTGGTCGAATTGCCGGAGAATTGCGGCAAGGCGGCTGCGCTGGATCATGGCGTGTCCCTAGCCAAGAACGACACGTTCCTGTTTCTGGACGCCGATCTTGTCGGATTGACGACCGCACATGTTGACAAGCTAATTCGCTGCTATCAGGAGATGAAGCTGGATATGGCCGTCGGAGTGTTTACCAACGGTCGTACGTACACGGATATCGCCCAGAAGATCAATCCGTATGCCTCGGGACAGCGGGTGTTGACTCGAAAGCAATGGGAGCGCGCCAAGCAATGTCTGGAAGAAGTGAAGGATGTGGATTTCGGCATCGAAATCGCACTCTCCCGATTGGCGGCCAAAGAAGGCTGGGTAAGGGAATACGTCAAGCTGGAGGGAGTGACCCACGTTCTCAAAGAAGAGAAACGCGGCTTCACGCGTGGGATGATCGACCGCTTCAAGATGTACGGCCACATGGTCAAGTGGCTGTTCAAGAAGCTTCGGATCTAGTCAGAAACGTTTCGACGCCAAACGGTGCAAGCAGACGACCATCAATAGGTAATGAATCGCCGTTCTTGAAGGTGAACATGGGAATCTCAGCAACCGGACCGACAGGAGTTCAATGATCTTGCCCTGGTTTGTCTTCTTGCTTTCTGCCACCGCCATCATTCTGGCGGGAATTCGACTGGCCCCGTATGGAGAGGCCATTGGCAGGCGGACGGGGATCGGTCAGGGGTGGATCGGTCTGTTGTTCCTTGCCACCTTGACATCGATTCCGGAGATGACGACGACCGTCACCGGTGCCATGATCGATGTGCCCAATATCGCATTAGGAAATGCTTTCGGCAGCAATCTGTTCAATATCGTGATCATCGTTGTGCTCGATGTCTTATTGCTGGGCCGTGGTCCGTTTCTGCTGAAAGCCCGCACATATCACGTGCTCAGCGGAAGCGTCGCCATCCTGCTGACGCTGCTGGCGGCCTTAGGCATGGTGATCGGTTCTCCTTTGACATGGCTCGGCATCAGCCCGTTCAGCTGGCTCATCCTGTTTGGTTACATCGCAGGTGTATTCATCCTTTTCCACGCTGAAAAGAGACAGGTGGAACACGAAGAAGAAACCAACGTGCCGATGTCGCTGCAAAAGGCGATTCTCGGGTTTGCCATTTGTGCGATTGTCGTCATTGCAGCGGGGATCTTCTTGATTCGATCGACGAAGGAAATATCACTGGCCACGGGATTGTCAGCTTCCTTCATGGGAGCGATCTTGGTGGCCATCGTGACGTCTCTACCGGAGCTGGCGACGTCGATCGGTGCGTTGAGAATCGGAGCCTACGACATGATCGTCGGAAATCTGTTTGGCTCGAACATGTTCAACATTCTAACGATCTTCTTTGCCGATGCAGCGTTTCGATCCGGTTCGATTCTCGCAGGATTGCGAGGAGGGGAAGCCGATCAGCTCATCGTAGCCATTTGTGGTGTGCTGTTGGCCGTAATCGCAATGATCGCGATTGGCGTCAGGTCGCGACGCAAGGTGTTCGGGGTCGGCGTTGACTCTGTCTTCCTTGGGGTAGCCTATCTGATGGCAACCGTTTTGATAATCAGTAGAGGGATTTAAGTTGAGGTGATGATGTATGGAAGTACGGGAATTACAAGGCAAGACGATCGAAGAGCTGTTCGCGCTCTCCGAAGAGCTCGGACTGAACAACAACAAACATTCCGGAAGGGATGATGTGCTGCGCGGCATCATGTCGCATGTCGCCAAGACAGGCGAACTACGTTTCTCGGGCGGCGTGTTGGAGCTGCATCCGGATGGATACGGTTTCTTGCGTGGCAAGACGAGTTTGCCCAGCCGTACCGATGTCTACATTTCGCCGTCGCAGATCAAACGTCTGGCGTTGCGTGCGGGCGACTTGGTCACCGGCGGCATTCGGGCGCCGAAGAACGACGAACGGTATTTCGCGTTGCTGAAAGCCGAAACCGTCAACGGAGGCGATCCCGATGATTCTCGACGGCGAGCTCGATTCAAGGATCTGACGCCACTGCATCCTGACGAGCACTTGCGATTGGAGCACGATCCCGATGAGATTTCGACTCGCATCATCGATCTGTTCTGCCCCATCGGAAAAGGTCAGCGCGGGCTGATTGTTTCGCCTCCAATGGCGGGCAAAACGACGTTGCTCAAGGAGATCGCCAACGGTCTCAACGCCAATCATCCCGACATCAAGTTGTTTGTTCTGTTGGTGGATGAACGGCCGGAAGAGGTAACCGATTTCAGCCGATCGCTTCACTCTGGAGAAGTAGTGGCCGCCACCTTCGACATGGAGCCCAGGCACCACACACGCATCGCCGAGCTGGTGACCGATCGAGCCAAGCGCTTGGTCGAATTGGGACACGATGTGGTCATTCTGATGGACTCCATTACGCGACTGGCGCGCGCTTACAACCTGTCTATTCCTACCTCCGGCAAACTTCTGTCCGGGGGGATGGATCCGTCCGCCCTGTACAAGCCGAAAGAGTTCTTCGGAGCGGCGCGCAACATGGAAAACGGCGGCAGCCTCACCATCATTGCCACCGCACTGGTGGACACGGGCAGCAAGCTGGATCAAGTTGTGTTCGAGGAATTCAAGGGTACGGGAAACATGCAGCTGCTCCTGGATCGAAATCTTTCCAACAAGCGAATCTTCCCGGCCATTGACATCGAACAGTCGGCCACCCGCAAAGAGGAGCTGTTACTTAGCGAGAAGGAATTGAACCGGGTGTGGATCCTGCGTAAGATGATGGGGAACTTAAACGATCCACTGGCGGCGATGGAATTCGTCAAGGGAAAGATGGAGGCGACAAAGGACAACGAACAGTTCCTTGAGTTGATGAAAGGTGACTAGAACCCCAGGCTATCGGTATCCGAGCAAGAAGCCAATCCGCAAGGATCGAGTGGCCGTCGTGGCCCTGATTCTCCTTGCCATCATTGTGATTCCCATCCTAATTCGCTCGGGGCGCGCGCCCCGAGATGACTCACTTGTCGTGATCGACGATGGAACGATTCTCGGCCCGATTGATGACGGCACGACCGGCGATGCAGGAGACGACAGTTCGATTGACGATGCTACGGTCGATGACGGAGTCGGCCCGATCCGTTCTGAGCGATTCTTGGTTCATACCGTGGATGATGGAGAGTCGATCGCCGACATTGCCACTGTACTGGGAGTGACGATTTCCAATCTGTTGGCCAGCAATCGATTGTTCGGGGGCGAACAGCTTCAGCCGAATCAGGTTCTTTACGCCTCGGACAGGGGCATCGTCCACATCATCCAACTGGGACAAACCCTGTCGGACATCGCTCGATCGTACGCCGTTCCCTTGGAAACCCTGATGGACGCAAACGATCTAACGTCGAGTTCGACCATCTTTGCTGGAGATCGAATCCTAATTCCAGGTGCAACGACATCGTTCTGGAACAATGCTGTTGCTCTATCTAAAGGCGTTTCGACCCAATTCATTTGGCCGTTGGAAGGCGAACTTGTCTCGGAGTTCGGCTGGCGGGTTCACCCGGTACTTGGAGATCGTCATCACCATGACGGCATCGATCTCGATGTTCCCGAAGGAACGGCCGTGCACGCCACTGCTGCCGGCGAAGTGTACTTCTACGGCGAACAGCCCGGGTATGGGAATGTATTGATCATTGAGCATGCGAATGGCTTCTATACCTTATATGGCCATCTGTCCGATTCTTTCGTATTCGCGGGACAGTATGTGGAAATGGGGCAGGCCGTTGCCCGATCCGGCAACACCGGAATCTCTTCCGGCCCGCATCTGCACTTCGAGCTTCGCAATCGGGAATACCCGATTGATCCGGCCCGCTACCTTCCGTAATTCATGAAGTCACTGGTAATCGAGGGGGGGGAACCGCTCTCGGGGTCCGTGTCCATTAGCGGGGCCAAGAACGTCGCTTTGCCAGCCTGCGTTGCTTCGCTGCTGACCGAAGACACCGTCATCCTGCATTCGGTTCCTCAGCTTCGCGACGTCAGCACCATCCTTTACATGCTCGGTGCGTTGGGGAAACGTGTCGTTCGCCACGACACAAGCGTCTCCGTTGCCGCGGGAAGAAACCTTGTCCATGAAGCCAATGCCTATTCCGTAAGCCAGATGCGAGCATCGTTTCTCGTGTTGGGCCCCCTTGTCGCTCGGTTGGGCAAAGCCGTTGTTCCCTTGCCCGGCGGATGTGCTATTGGTGCCCGTCCGGTAGACCTTCACTTGAAAGGCTTGCGTGCACTGGGCGCGCGGGTGGAAGAACACAGTGGCGTGGTTGTTGTGACCGCCGATCGTCTGATCGGCGGGACGATTCACTTCCCATTTCCTTCTGTGGGAGCGACCGAGCAAATCGCAATGGCAGCCTGTCTCGCGGAAGGAGAAAGCGTTATTCATAACGCTGCGATAGAGCCTGAAGTGATTGACTTAGTCGAGCTGCTTGGCAAGATGGGAGCGGAGATTTCGGTCACCGACCGCACGATTCGGGTGGCGGGAAAACGTTCTCTTGGAGGAGCCGAACATACACTGATCCCGGATCGAATGGAAGCGGGCACAATTCTGCTGGCAGGCGCCATGACGAGGGGGCACGTTTCGGTGTCTCCCGTCCGTCCGCAGCATTTGGATGCCTTCTTGAATTTCTTGCGAGCCACTGGGGTGGAACTTGAGATGGGCGAGATGTCGATTACAGCTACCGGAATCACCCGTCCGACTGCCATCAAGCTTGACACGGCCCCGTATCCGGGATTCCCGACCGATCTCCATCCTCCACTGGCTGCTTTGTTGGCGATTGCCGATGGGACAAGCAGGATCACGGAATCGGTGTTCGAGCGGCGCTTTGCCTATTCGGCACCCTTGTGTAAGATGGGAGCTCGCATCGTCCAAGATGGCGCGACCGTCTCTATTCAAGGTGTCGATGAATTGACCGGACAGCAGGTGGAAGCCCCGGACATTCGTGGTGGCGCGGCTCTCATCCTGGCCGGATTGGCGGCTCGCGGACGAACCGTTGTCACCGGGTTGGATCATGTCGACCGCGGTCATGCGAACCTGGAATCCAAATTGCGAGCGATAGGAGCACGCATTGAGCGACGAGAAGACGATTCGTAGAGAAGAATCTTTGATTGAAGACCGGCTGGGAATGCGGGCCCGTGTTTTCGGGACCGAGCAGGCCATCCTGGTCGGCATTCTCTATGGAAACGACGGGGAGGAAGAGTCGCTTCGTGAACTCGAATTGCTAGCTGACACAGCCGGAATCCCGACGCTCGCAATGGTTATTCAGAAGCGCCCGCGCCCCCATCCGGCTACGTTCATCGGTCGCGGAAAAGTTGACGAACTCAAGGTCGCCGCCGGCGAGTTGGAGGCCGACGTCGTGATCTTCAACGAGGAGCTGAGACCGGCTCAAGCAAGAAACTTGGAGACCGCGCTCAACAGAAAAGTGATCGATCGAACGCAGTTGATCATGGACATCTTTGCGCAGCGGGCGACGACCAAAGAGGCGAAGCTGCAGGTGGAGCTGGCACAGCTTCACTACTTGCTTCCTCGGCTGCGCGGTTGGGGTACTGCGCTGACCCGTGCCGGCGGCCGCGCCGTCGGTGGTGTGGGAACGCGCGGTCCGGGTGAGACGCAATTGGAATTGGACCGCAACAAGATCTACCTCCGCATTCATTCTTTGGAGCGGCGATTGAAGAAGGCGGCCGGAGAACGGGCTGTACGCAGGCACAAACGATCTCAAAGTGAACTGCCCGAAATTACCTTGGTCGGGTACACCAACAGCGGGAAGTCGACCTTGCTCAATCACTTGTGTGAGGCCGATGCGTTTGTCGGAGACAAGTTATTCGCCACGTTGGATACGCGCGTTCGCCGAACGGACATCATTCCGGGAAGATCTGTCTTGATTTCGGACACGGTCGGGTTTATCCAGAATCTTCCCCATGACTTGGTGCCTGCCTTTGCAGCGACATTGGAAGCGGTTCAAACTGCCGATTTGCTATTGCACGTGGTCGACATCTCCAAGCCGTCCTGGGAGGCCGACGTGCGTGCAGTGTTGGATACGTTGGACACCGAGGTCTTCCACGACTGTGACGACCGGCCTCCGATCCTGACGGTATTGAACAAGATCGATCGTTGTGCACCCGGATTGACTTCAAGCTTTGACGGCATTCCGATTTCCGCCAAGCACGGCACGCATGTTGAGAAGCTGCGTGATGTCATTGCAAAGCGGTTGTTCCCTGAGAGTGTGGCAATGTCTTTCACGTTGCCCCATCAGGCGCTGTATACGCTGCACCCGTTTACAGCGGCAGGGCGAGCCCGCATCGTGGGATACGCAGAAGGAGGAGCACTCGTGGAAGCAGCCCTTTCAACAGACGAGTGGCGTACACTGCAAGCCGCCGGGGCCGAACTCAGCGTCTCCGTTTCTTCCCGGGACGAAGGACCTTAATCTCGGATACGTCCACTTCCAACCGTTCACGATCTTCAGTCAGCATGGTCACTGTCTTTCGGAAGATGTTGTGCGAGATCAATTTACCTTTCTTCTCGTTCCATTCGATTTGGGCACCCAGCTTCGGAAAGTCTGCCAGCTCTTGCCGATAGGTCTCGTGCTCATAAGCCAGGCAGCACATCAATCGGCCACAAGCACCGGTGATACGTTCCGGAGATACGAACAATTCTTGGTCGTAGGCCATCTCCATGGGCACCGGATTGGTCTCACGAAGAAAGCGATGACAGCAGATCTCCAGTCCACAACGCCCCAAACCGCCCTTAATGCGGGCTTCATCGCGCGCACCCATTTGGCGAAGCTCGATGCGCGTGCCGTAGCGACTGGCCAAATCGCGCAACAAGGTGCGGAAGTCGACGCGATGAGGAGCGGTGAAATAGATGCGAAGTTGCTTGCGATCGAGCGTGTATTCGGCAGCTACGAGGTGCATAGGCAGCTCGTGATGAGCGATCACTTCCCGCGTCGAGGACATAATGCGCTCGGCGTCCGCTCCGTTGTATTGGTAGGTTTCGATATCTGACGGCGTGGCTACGCGGACGACGCGCTCCAGCTGCTCCCCCAGTCCTTCGCCCGCATCGAGATCTCCCATCATGACCCCGAGCCGCAGTCCGCCGTGTTCTACGACGCAGGAATCTCCCACTTGGAGCGGCATGTCGCCCGCGCTGAAATAGACCGTTTCGCGTTCGAGATTCTTAACGTGGATGAGTACGACGCGTTCAGCTGTCATGATTCTCTCCTTCGGAAAGCAAGAACAAGGATAGCAGAATCCCCTCGATCGGCCCATAGACAGCCAGCGATCGATGGGCTTCGTCGAGAGCGAAGCAGAACTCGTGCAAACGCCGGATATCGAATACCTCGCGAACCCGATCGGCCATGGCATCCGCCAGAGAAGAGGTACTGTAGGCAAAGCGCACCAAATCAAAAGAGACCGCCAGCAAATCGTGGAGAAGTTGAGCGAGGGTTTCTCGGGTTTGTGCCGAGAGAACGCGGACACCTACGGTCAGCAGCTGCACTTCGCGGGACGCTATTTGTCTCAGCAAGTGAAGCATCCCCTGCCTTCGCAAGACGGGGTCCTCACCGAGACAGGCATCGATGACTCCCGATACGTCGGTCTGCGACAGCTCGGTCATGGTCTCGCCAAGCAAACGCGGGATATTGGCGGGAGACGCCAGTAGCCGATCGAGTTCGCCGTCTCGAAGCGCCAACCGCGCGATCCACTGTGCGTGATCTGCCTCATACCCGACGGCGGTCAGACGAGCGACGATCTGCGTTTGCGATGCGATCGGAATGCGGATCAAGCGACTTCTGGACACGATCGTTGGCAGCAAATCGGACGGATGCTCGGTGAGGAGGATGAATCGGAGCCCTCGCGGCGGCTCTTCCAAGATCTTCAGCAGCGCGTTGGCTGCTTCGACGGTCAATCCCTCTGCGTTGGGGATCAAGCAGACTTTGCAGGTTGACTGAACGGGAGCGAACTGAGCCAGCCGGATGACGTCCCGAACCTGTCCGATGCCGATACGCTCCTTGCCCTCAGGAGCTGCCATCTCGATGATGTCCGGGTGAGTACCGCGGACGGCCATTGAGGTGTCAGCTTCGTTTCTTGACACCACCGATGCGGCGATCCGTCGCCCTTCGGATGTCCGATCGACGGATCTACTGACGAGGTAGATGGTCGCAGCGGCATGATTTGTCAGACGTTCCTGTGGATCGGCTGGTGTGACGTAATTCATGATCATCCGAGGGTATCACAGGGATCGGGGGGGCGCAATCGTATGCTTATTGGGGAGGAATTGCGTTTCCAGAAAGTCGGCGATGCCTTCCGGATCACGTGGGGAGAAACTGGCCGTTCCATCTGGCAGCGCGATGGCCGCATCACTGACAACGGCGATGACGTCGATCTCTCCGGCCAAGGGCTCTTGGGCCACCCGCCCTGTTCGGCGGAAGACTTCAACCTTCGGAAACGGTCCATGTTTCAAGCCTTCAACCAAGACGATATCGCAACCTGAGAACAAGCGTTGCATTTCCAGCTCCAATTCCTGGATTGAAGGTTGTGGCCACGTGAGCACGGCGGAGTCGCTTCCCAACAACAGCATACGATGGGCTCCGGCTTCGCGAAGCTGTTGCGAATCAGTGCCGGACGGGTCCGCTACCTCCAACTGCGGCGCGTGCTTCACCGCTCCGACGCGAATGCCCCGTTCGGAAAGCGTCTCCACGAGCCTGATGAGCAGCCGTGTTTTGCCGGCATTGTGATGCCCGATGAAGCTGACAACAGGGATCATGTTATCCTCGTGGAAGCTTTCCGATGCAGTCGTCCATTCCAAGCTTCCGAAGTGTTTCGTCAGTGGGACCGAAGCGATCGAAGCCGCGAGCCTCGTAATAATCGGCGATGGCTTGTTGCATGACGGAAGGATCGATGAGATGCCCGGCGCTGGCCCCGGCAGGCATGGGCTCAGCGAATCGGGCCGGCAGCCCGTCCTCATCCATGGTGTGGCCGGCTCGTCCGCTCAGAATCCGCATGGCCGCGTAAGCGCGTTCGCCGATACGAATCATCGCAGCAGAATCGAGTGTTTGTCCTGTGGCCGCTTCCAGCAGAGAGCGGATCATGGGATAGCTGTAGTCTTTGCCCAGCGACCGCGAAGTGAAGCAACATAAGATGAGCGAATTGTCGAACGAGCGAAGATCCTCAAACGCCTTGGCCGGCTGGACCTTGTCTTCGAGCGAGAAACGGTCATAAGCATGATCGACCCCGATTTCGGGAGAGGGCGACTCGGACGCAAGCATGGTGTCGTGCATGCCTTCCATGTGGTTGGCACCGCGTGGAGTGGTGGCATAGCTTAAGCCCATCCCCTGTTTGCCACGCGGCTCGTGCATGGGAAGCTCGACGTCCTTGATGGTCATGGAGAAGTCGGCGTTGATCTTGTCGGCGAACAGCTGCAATCCGTCTGCGGCTTCGGCGGCCGGCCCCTCGCGATGGGCCAATTCATTGACCAGTCGAACGACGGCTTGGGGATCTCCCCAGGCGATGTCGTCTTCGATCAACCCTTTCTCAGAGGCCTCCATGAGGAAAGCGATCACGACACCGGCGGAGATGGTGTCCAACCCGTACTCATTGCAGAACTGATTGGCGAGGGCGATCGAATCCAGATCGCTGTTCAAGCAAAGGGAGCCCAAGGCGGCCAGCGTTTCGTATTCCGGACCGCCGAACTCGGGCAACACTTCGCTACTGCCGAATGAGGTCTTGACGGCGCGCTTGCAACGGATGGGACATCCGACGCAGGTTTCACGGTCCACCAGAATGGTGTCGTGCATGCGAACGCCGCTAATGTCGTCGGCATGGTCGAACTCGCCTTCTTGGAAATTCTTGGTGGGGAGAATGCCCATCTCGGAAAGGACGGTCACACCTCCACCGGTTCCGTATCGGCCGAATCGCTGGTAGCCTTCGTTGACAAAGGTCTTCGCGTAGTCGGCACGCTCTTTGGCAAATCGTTCGGGATCGGCCAGCGGCTTCTTCAGATGTCCGCGAACAACCACTGCCTTCAGCTTCTTGGAGCCCATCACGGCACCGAAGCCGGAACGACCGGCAGACCGAGAGCGATCATTGATGATGCAGGCCTGTACGACTTCTTTCTCTCCGGCGATGCCGATGGAGCTGATGCGGGCACCGGGGAATCGGCCTTTGAGAGTTTCCTCGGTCGTGCTGGTGCCTGTTCCCCACAGAGCGTCAGCGGGTTGAAGCGAAGCGACGCCGTCAATCAGGGTTAGGATGACGGGTGTATCAGAGGCACCACGAATGAGAATGCCGTCGTATCCGCTACGTCCGAGCTCATGTCCGAAATAGCCGCCGGCGTACGAGTCGGCGACGCGACCCGTTTTTGGGGAAATCGAGAGAACTGCGTGTCGGCCGCCCCCCACAACCGCCGTCCCTTGAAAGGGACCGGTGGCGAATACGAGAATGTTCTTGGGACCCAACGCGCTGGCGGATCCGGGAAGCTCTTCGAGAAGCAATCGAGCTGCGATTCCTTTTCCGCCGACAAAGCGGGTTTGCCAATTCTCGGGGATGTCATAGTCCTGAACCGTTCCAGCGGTCAGATCAACGTCGAGATACTTCCCAAACGTGGCGCGCACTCAGCTCCTCCTTCTGGTAAGACGTCTATTGTACGATGTGCGGGAAGTCGCAGCCAGTTTGCGTTTCCCGAATGGCTGTTTGATAATTCGCTTGGACTCCAGTAGATGAGGTGACAGCATGAGAACGCTTTCCCAGGTGCTCCGCGATACGACTGAGAAGTTTCCCCAGCGAAATGTGATTCTTGATCCCAGTGGGGTTACGTTGACGTACGAAGGGCTGAACGAGAAGGTCGATCAACTAGCTCGAGGTATGCTCGAACTCGGCATCGCCAAGGGTGACAAAGTGGGACTTTGGATGCCCAACATTCCGGAATGGGTTGTATCGTATTTCGCCATCGCCCGTATCGGAGCGGTGGTCGTTCCGATGAATACGCGGTACAAGACCCATGAAGTGGAATACATTCTCGATAACTCGGAAGCGAACACGCTGTTCGCTGTCGGAGCTTTCGCCGGTATCGACTACCTCTCGATGATCGATGAGATTCGCGGCAACCTCCCCAATCTGAAATACGTGATCATCGTTGGCGAGCAGGGCGAGGCCATGCATGGGTTCGATTCGATCGTCGATCGGGGAATGTGTCTTCTCAGCGACTCGAAACTTGGGGAGCGTGAAGCCTCCTGCGATCCACTGGACAATGTTTTCATCCTCTATACCTCGGGAACGACCGGAAATCCCAAGGGCGCCATGCTCTCGCATCACAACATCGCCAAGAACGCCGAGCAAGTCACCGAAGTGTTGCACACGAAAGAGCAAGACGTGTTCCTGTTGGCCGTTCCCTTCTTCCATTGCTTCGGATGCGTGATGGGGATCGCCGGCTCCATCAGCTGGGGTGCAGCCATGGTACCCATGCAGATTTTCAAGCCCGTCGAGGCACTGGAACTGGTGGAGCGATTCGGCGTAAGCGTGCTGTATGGGGTTCCTACGATGTTCGTGCTCGAACTGGAAGAGTACCGAAAGGGCAAGGCAGACGGATCGCCTTACGACGTGTCGATGCTGCGAACGGGAATCATGGCCGGTGCGCCGTGCCCGATTGAAGTAATGCGAGGCACGATGGAGGACATGCACTGCAACGTATCCATTGCCTATGGACTCACCGAAGCATCTCCTGTGATCACAATGACTCGGTTCGACGACTCGGTTGAACGTCGCGTGGAAACGGTCGGGCGCGTGTTGCAAGGCATCGAGGTCAAGATGGCTGACGATGACAGGAACCCTCTTCCTACCGGAGAGATGGGCGAGCTGGTATGCCGTGGCTACAACGTCATGATGGGCTACTACAAGATGCCCGATAGAACTGGCGAGTCGATTGACGAACAAGGCTGGCTCTATTCCGGCGACTTGGCCACGATGGATCAAGACGGATACGTGCAAATCGTGGGGCGCAAGAAGGACATGTTGATCTGCGGAGGATTCAATGTATATCCCGCCGAGATCGAAGAATACCTATTCACCCATCCCAAGGTTCAAAACGTGTCCGTTATTGGAATGGCGGATCAGGTCATGGGCGAGGTGGCGGTCGCCTACATCATTCCTCGTGAGGGGAGGAACATCGATCCTCAGGAAATCGTCGACTTCTGCGCGGGAGAGATTGCCAACTTCAAAGTGCCGAGATACGTGCAGATCGTCGACGAATTCCCGATGACGCAGTCCGGCAAGATCCAAAAGTTCCGGCTGCGTGAAATCGCCAAAGAATCGATGGACGGTGGACGAATGCAGAAACTGTCTCCGTCGAAGGAGTAATGCATTATGACAAAGCTCGATACCATACCGGAGGTCTTGCGTCTTGCGCAGGATCTCGTTTCCATCGAGAGCCACATCGATGCCCCCGGGCGTGAAGCCGCGATCGGCCGATTCCTGGTGAACTGGTTCCAGGAACATGACATCGAAGCCGAGCTACAGTTTGTCGAGGGCGACCGCGCCAACGTCGTGGCAAGAGTTCCTGGCGGGGATGGCGCAAGCCTGATGCTCAACGGGCACATGGACACCGTGCCTGCCGGAGATATGCAGGATGCGTTTGCAGCTCGCATTCACGACGGTGTGCTGTGGGGGAGAGGCGCCTGCGACATGAAGGGAGCCATTGCGGCGATGGCATGCGTAATGGCTGCGATGGTTCAGGAAGATGCATCCGGTCACTTGACGGGTGATTTGCTGTTCACGGGTACGGTGGGGGAGGAAACGGGTTCCATCGGCGTCAAGGCGCTGATCGAAGCTGGAGTCAAGACCCATTATGCCGTGGTGGGAGAACCGACCTCGTTGCGAATCGGAATTGCGCACAAGGGTGCTTGTTTCGTTCGCATTTCCTTGACCGGCCGCGGTGCGCATGGCAGCTGCCCGGACGAGGGCGTGAATGCAGTGTCCCATGCATCCCGAATCATCCAAGCTCTGGAGACGGATTTTCGATCCAAGTTATCGAAGCGAATTCATCCCCTGCTTGGGCCTGCGACTGTCAGCGTGGGACGAATCTCCGGAGGTACGCAGCCGAATATCGTCGCCGAGCAGTGTTTGATCGACATCGATCGGCGAACGTTGCCCGACGAAGACGGCACCCTTGAGGAAATCAAAGCCCTTGTCGCCGGCACCTGTGATTTGACGACCGGGCTTTCGTGGAACGTCGAGGAAATGCCCGAAACCGCGATCGTCTTGCACGGAGCGTTGGAAACGTCGCCGGACGCCGTGCTCGCGAAAAGCGCACAGCAAACGTGTGGACAGCTTGGATTGTCCAGCGACCCCATTGGGGTTAGCTATTGGACGGACGGAGGACATCTGGCTGCATCCGGAATCGAGACCATCGTCTTGGGTCCAGGGAACATTGCCAACGCGCATGGTCCAAACGATCGAGTGGAAACGTCCGAATTGGCAACCTCTGTCACCATCTATCGCGGTCTTGTCAAGCGGATCCTGCTGCCTGCTTAGCGCGTATCCAACACTTCGAACAAGCCTTCTACCGTCTTGCCGAGACAATCGGCGATCTTGTGCGCCGTTTTCACGCTTGTCCCGGCACCGTTTTCAATCGACGAAAGCATGGGACGTGACAATCCGATGCGCTTGGCCATCTCTTCGGATGTCAATCCTGCAAAGATGCGAGCGCGACGAACGGCGTCCTCTCTCGATACGATTCGGTAATACTTCTTGGGCATGATTGTACGTAGAGTTTACAATAATGGACAAATGCCTTACAAAAACAGATATCCAACAACCAAGAGGCAAATAGGACAAAATAGACAGTCAAACGTCCACTAAAACTTGACAAAAAGTTGACAGCTGGCTAGAGTGATGGAGTGTGCCTACGCAACGCCCCATGGCCGGGACCAGCATCGAAGAACGCAAGCCCGAATTCGAGTGGTCGAACAGATGGGGGAATGGAACATAAAACCGAGCCAATGGGGCGTTGCACCTCCAACACCCGAAACCATGGCTGACCGCTGACCCGGATGGGTTGCACATCTGGATAATACTGGTATACTCGTGCCACAATAAGACAACAAGGAGACGGCGTCATGGCGAATCTGCTGAAATTGTCCGAAGCAACAGCTCTGGCACTTCACACAATGGTCATCATAGGGAAGCAAGAAACTCCCATCTCCGCTTCCCCCATGGCCGAGCAACTGTGTGCATCGGAGGCTCACATCTTCAAAGTGCTACAGCAGCTTGTCAGGGCGGGTCTGTTGCGATCCAAACGTGGTCCTCACGGCGGATACGTGCTGGCTCGATCTGCAGATGAGATCACGCTGATGGACGTGTATGAGGTGTTCGAGGGTCCCATGCGCAAAGACGGATGTCTCTTTGACAAGTCGGCGTGCAACCGGTTGGATTGCATCCTCGGAGACCTTGTTGAGGATGTTCGTATGAAGGTGGTGGATCGCTTCACCGTGACGACGCTAAGACAAGCAGGAAACAACTAGGAGGGAAACGTGTTCTGTTATCAGTGCGAGCAAACCAAGAACGGTGTCGGGTGTACGGCGTTCGGCATCTGTGGCAAGGATCCGACGACGGCGGCGCTGCAAGATGTGCTGCTCTACGCAGCAAAGGGAATCAGCATGTACGCGCATCGAGCCCGCCAGTTGGGGGCGGCGGACGCCGAGATCGATCGCTTCGCGATTCACGCGCTGTTCACAACCGTGACCAACGTCAACTTCGATTCGCAACGGTTGGAAGGTCTCATTCGACAGGCGCTCGATTTGCGAGCCCGTGCCCGTTCTCTGTATGAGAAAGCGTGTCAAACCAATGGGAAAGATCCGGAGTCTCTTTCCGGGCCCGCCGACTGGGCCTTTGGGAGCTCGCTTCGCGAATGGATCGATCAGCAAAAAGCCTTCTCCATCGATGCTCGCAAGGCTCAGTATGGTGAGGATGTGGTCGGTTTACAGGAAATGCTTATCTACGGGCTCAAGGGCGCTGCCGCTTATGCCGATCACGCGCAGATTCTTGGAATCGAGGCCGAGGCCGTTTGGGCAACCTTCCACGAGATGCTGGACTACCTGGCTTCGAATCCAACGGATATCAGTGAACTCACGAGTATGTGTCTGCGTTGTGGCGAGATGAATCTGCGTGTGATGGAACTGCTGGACAAGGCTCACACATCAACCTATGGCATGCCCGAGCCGACTGCCGTTCGCATCGAACCGCTTGCCGGGAAAGCGATCCTGATCTCCGGTCACGATCTCAAGGACTTGGCAGAACTGCTGGTGCAAACACAGGGCAAAGGCATCAACGTCTATACGCACGGCGAAATGCTGCCTGCGCACGGTTATCCGGAACTCAAGAAGCACCCTCACCTAGCGGGCAATTACGGAGGCGCATGGCAGGATCAGCAGAAAGAATTCGATGCCTTCCCCGGTGCCATCCTCATGACCACCAACTGCATCCAGAAACCGCGCGATTCGTACAAGGATCGCATCTTCACCGCCGGCCTGGTGGCTTGGCCGGGCGTGACGCACATCCATGACCGCGATTTCTCCGCCGTGATCGACGCGGCCCTGCAAACCCCCGGCTTTAGCGAAGACGGTTCTGATAAGACCATCATGGTGGGATTCGCACGCAATGCCGTGCTCGGTGTTGCCGACAAGATCGTCGAGGCCGTGAAACAGGGCGACATACGGCATTTCTTCTTGATCGGCGGATGCGATGGTGCCAAGCCGGGTCGCAACTACTTCACGGACCTGGCGGAACAGGTGCCTGACGACTGCGTCATCTTGACGCTGGCTTGCGGCAAGTATCGTTTCAACAAGCTCGAATTCGGAGACATCGGAGGCATCCCCCGGCTGCTGGACATCGGGCAATGCAATGACGCCTATTCGGCCGTGCAGATTACATTGGCCCTGGCCGATGCGTTCGAAACGGACGTGAATTCGCTGCCGTTGTCGATCATTCTGTCGTGGTACGAGCAGAAAGCGGTGGCCATCCTTCTTTCTCTCCTGCATCTGGGGATCAAGAACATTCGGCTCGGACCCTCGTTGCCGGCATTTGTGACTCCGGCGGTGCTCGACGTGTTGGTTGAGAACTTCAACATCATGCCGATCTCGAGCCCGGAAGCCGACCTCCAAGCCATCCTAGGATAGCTGGCTTCATTCAGCGCCGGGCGGCCCTTTGTGTGCCTCAGCAGGCTGCCCGGCGGCCGTTCTCTTGAGATCTGCCGCCGGTTCAGTTCTGTTGTTGCGGTCATTCGCCCCTTGCTCTAGAATCCCCGTCACTGGAGGGGTGGGAGAGCGGCCGAATCCGCCAGTTTGGAGAACTGGTGTGCCCTCGTGGTACCGCGGGTTCAAATCCCGCCCCCTCCGCCACACGCCTGTGCTAGGTGGGGGGCTAGCGGTCCCCTGTGATCCACAACCCGCTCACGTGGAGCCGAAAGATGCTCTGAGGGAGTTGGCGGGAGGGTCCGTCCACGGGAAAGCGGTGATGAGGGCCGAGCCCTCTGCGGCGCATGTCAGTGAACTCCGTCAGGCCCGGAAGGGAGCAGCGGTAAGCAGACCTCTGCGGGTGTTAGAGGTTTCCTTGACCTGAGCCGGCTACTCGCGAAGCGCCTCGTTCCATCTTTCGATGAGATCACGCACAGGCGCTCTTGTTGTCCGACGTCTTGATGGCCCGCTGCGCGATTCGCTGAAGCCGGCGCACAACGGCCACCGACGTTTGCCCGGAGACGCCGTCCACTCCAAACCCACCGCGTCGGCGAACGCCGTCGACACATCCTCGCACGGCGGCAACTTGCAGCAGCCGAGTCTCCTCGTCTGGATCGAGCAGAAGCGCTTCGTCATTCGCGAGAATGGCCAGCGATGCAGCGATGCCATAGGCGCCCCAATTGGAGACCGCGGAGGGAAGGAGCAGTTGAGTGGATGTGCTCGAAACGACACCGCCGCCGCACCCGCAACGACAGCCTGCAATCTCCGGACGAAGTCTCGTCAATTCATCTCGGAGCACCCCGAATCCGATTTCGTTGCCACGATCGCCAATTCCGATGGTCAGGATCTCTGCCTCAGCCCAGTCGTGAAAGAGGCAATCAATGGAAAGGGAGCCCGACGCTATGGCAATGCCGTCGAACGTATGCATGGTGTGCTTCTCGTTTTGACCTGGCTTTTCAATGGCAATGGCCGCGGCCGGCTGATGAGCGCATCGTCCCAGCTCATTCAGGTCAATGGCTCGAATGGGCGCTTCGATTCCGATCTCGGCCCCCAGCCACATCACGCTGTCCAGTAATTGAGGATCGACCCAGATGGTTGGCAGCAGTCCGATGCGATCGAGGGCGCGGGACAATGCGATGGTTCCCAACGGGCCGTCGTTTTCGCCTCGCGGATACAGCTTCGGAACGACAAAGCCGGTGAACAGGAAGACCTTCTTGCCTTTGAGACGTCTCAAAGGCTCGGCGATCTGATACGAGAGAGGCGGAGCCTCTGACAACGCTGCTTGAAGCCGCTGGATGTAGTCGCTGAGTTGCTGATCGACAAAGCCTATACCCGCCACAGTGCGATCGATTTGCTCGAACGGTGCGAGTTCAATGTCTAGCGGGCCGGACTTCATAAAGGACCTTCGCTGGATACCCCGCAGCTTGCTGGGGGGAGGAAAGCGGAGATTCGCCGTAGGCGAATCGGTTTGTTGTTTATGCGGGCTATATGGGCTATGTCAGGAATAGACCCGACGTTCTCTCTGAACCGAGAAGGCATACCGTCAAGCTGCAACATGAAGATCGACCCCGCTTGGATCTGTAAGATTGTACCTTCTAGTGCCCCGTAGCTTTCTGCGGGATTCTTTATTCATCTCCTGGACGAGAACTTGCAGCCAGTAACTCCGGAGAAGGAGTGTCTTCATCCTTCTCCTCTACCTGCTCGATTTGGGCGAGCAGGCCCGGAGAAGTAGTGTTTTCGTACTTCTCCTCTACCTGCTCGATTTGGGCGAGCAAGCCCGGAGAAGTAGTGTCTTCGCCCTTCTCCTCTACCTGCTCGATTTGGGCGAGCAGGCCCTCGACCCATTCCTTGCGAGACCACAAGGCGCAGAGACCGTCGGTTTCGTCGAGCTTCACGCCGGATTCCCGAATGCGTCTCAGTAATGGCGATTGGATCGCTTCCAGCAGCGACACCTCAGTGAGATTCCGATCGGAATAGGGAGAGAACGGACAAGGCTCGACATCGCCGTAGGCGTTAATGTGCACGAATCCTCGCCCCGCCGCCAAACACCCTCCCAAGGCTACTTCATCATGGGGAAAGGCGATGAACAGGCAAGGCATCGTTTTTCGATACTCAGACAACAGTTGCTCGAACTTCTGTACCTGCGTGCCGGGAAGCTGCAGATGCTCAGTGCCGGACTCGACGGGAATGTAGTTGATGTAATAGAACAGTCTGCATCCGCGCTTCAGAAGATCGCGAAGGTATTCGCGGCTTGTCGAGAGTTCATAGTTCTCACAAGTCAGCGTTGTCGACGTGCCGAAGAACACGCGACTCTTCTTCAATCGTTGCATCGCTTCCAACGCGCGGTTGTAGGATCCGCGCCCCCGCCGCGCGTCGGTAAGGATCTCGTCTCCCTCAAGGCTCAAGATCGGCACGACGTGCGGTTGTTTCTTCAGCTTCTCCACCACTGTGTCCTCGAGCAATGTCGCGTTGGTGAACAGCAGAAATAGGATTTCGGGTGCCTGTGCTGTCAGATCGAGCAGTCCTTCGCGAAGAAGGGGCTCACCGCCCGCGATCAGCATGATCGATACACCCAGGTCGCGAGCTTCCGACAGCAACCGGCCGATTCTCTCATTGGAAAGCTCGGGGCGATCGGACCGATGCAGCAGATTGGCGTAGCAGCCGGCGCAACTCAGATTGCATTTTCCGGTGATGCTGAGAATCGAAAACGGAGGCACATGAACGCCTCGTGTCTTGTGAATCCGGCGCACCTTGGCGGCCTTACGCTGCCGGCTTAGAAGGCGCAACGCGCGAACGGCAAAGCGCGGATCATAGAACAGGAGTCGTATGGCCAAATTCAGGGTGTCGAAAATAGAAGCTTCAAATGCTAGTTCGGTGTCTTGATTGTCGGTCATACATATCCCCCCAGCCTTGTCGGAATTGTAGAGGTGTGTCGTGCGAAATCAATGCCTGCCCGGATATCAAGGAACCGGAGCACATGTCCCTTTCGATGAGGGTATTCATGGCTCTCCCATATTATGGACAGCAAAGGGGTAGACGTCTGTCTCTACCAAATAACGGACGCAGCTTGAAACTCGCTAGGCAAGGTTTTTTTCCGAGAACCGTGTAATCCTGCTTCGGCTTTTCCAACGAGCCTGATCTGCAGTATGATCATCATATGGGTGGGTTTACATCTATTACATAGGCTGAAGTGTTGTTGGGAACGCTGTTTCCGGTGATGACTGGGGGTCGAATGACGGGTGAGTGTTGTACTCCGCAAAGGGGGAAGAGTGAAAGGGCAGCGGACCATGATTCTTTTTGAGGGCAATATCGCAGCGGGCAAGAGCACGGTCGGTCGTCGATTGGCGGAATCCGAGTTGTTCGGTTTCGTGGAAGAACCTGTCGGGGCGTGGCAACAAGATTTCGATGAGAATCTGCTTGATCTGTTCTATCGGGACACCAATCGGTGGGCGTTCACGTTTCAGCTGGCGGCCTTCACTACGCGTGCAAAGACGTGGAGCGAAGTGCTGGCCATCCTCGATCACCGCAATGTGGTACTCGAGCGGTCGATCTACTGCGACCGTTTCGTGTTCGCCAAAAACTGCTACCAATCCGGGCTCATGAAGAAGACGGAATGGCAGCTCTATTGCAAACTATGGGATTGGCTGGAGAGCAATTGGTGCGCCGAACCGGACAAGATCGTGTATCTCCGAACGCCGGCAGAAGTGTGCCTGGAGCGCATCGAAGCCCGCGGCCGTGCTGAAGAGACGACCATTCCCATTGAGTACTTAAGGGACCTGGAAGTTCTGCATGACGAGTGGCTGACCGACAATCCGAAGGCGATCATGATTGACGGGACAAAGCAATGGACGGCGCGAGAGTTCTACGATGTATTGAGAGAAGCGGACGTTGCACTGGCCACCGAAGAAGAATTGATCGCTGCTAGAGCCTAGCCTTTTTTGCAGAGGAACCCTAATCTACGCGAGTGGGGGGACAGGCTACTTTTCATCTCAGACGAGTTCTAGGTGGCGAACGCACGAGCCTCATTCGGTACCTGGAAAAGCAGCCTGCCCCCTTCTCCTGCCAGGAACAGGCCAAGAGATGATGTTCCTGAAGCAACGCGGCTCATGGCATGCGTTGCCTTTGACAAGACGCAGGCGAACGTGTCATGGTGCAGAGCTATGAAACGCATCCGAGTGGTTGTTTGCATTCTGCTGACGCTTGGGATCGCCTGGTTACCGCTGTTCGCGGACGAGCTGGATACAGAGAGAGCCGAGATCGTGCGAACAGGGATGACGATCGCAGGCGCCGGAATCGGTCTGGCAGCTGGAAGTGCCATCGCCATCGGCTTCAGTCTGGATGCCACCGATACGCCGTTGTCGAACATGCTGTTGCTCACGATTCCCGTGGCCGCTGCAGGTGCAGCAAGTGGCGCGTTGGCTGGACGTTGGATGGCCGATACGGCATTGAAGCACCATCCCGCACCGCTCTTCTCCATCCTCGAAGGGGCATGGCTGGGATTGTTCGCCGGAGCCTTCGTCGGTGGCATCAGCTTCTCGCTCAACTTCGCCATTGCCTTTCCTATACTCGAAGTCCCTGAGGGCTATTGGGGGCGCTTCGAGTATCCGCAGGCCGTTGGCATGGCCATCGTTGCCGGTAGCTTCTGGGGCGGCTTCTGGGGGGTGATGGCAGGCGCCGTTGCTCTCCCCATCATCTCGTTGGTGATGGGGTTCTAGTCGAAATCCCAGGCATGATGTCTTCAACGGAAACGGGGACACAATGCTCAATTCACATCCAGACTGAACCTAATTCGTATTATGTCCCCGAAACCCGGAAGAATCCCAGATAGCAACCAGGAACGCACGAGCCACATCCAGTGCCCCGAAAAGTAGCCTGTCCCCATTATCAGCACGGTCTACGTCTGTTCTTCTTGTGGGTTGCTGTCTCGCCTATTCCGTTGTTTCTTTGCCCAACGAGCGCCAGGCCCACGGCCCTGAAATTCGATCAGGCCTTCATCGCGCATTTCTCTCAAGATCCGGCGAACCCATTCATGACTTACTCCTGGGCATTCCGCATGGATATCGGCGGCTCGGAAAGGGACTAGCGTTCGCTCAACGGCTTGCCGGACTTGGTGGGTCTTGGCCCCACGGCCTGTTCGCAGCGTGCCGACGCGCTGCTCGTACTCCTTGTATGCAGCCAGCATTACGCCCCAGAAGTAGGATATCCAAGGGAAAGCATCGTGTGCTCCTTCATGCCATCCTTTAGAACACTTCTTCAGGGTGTCGTAGTAGCTTCGCTTTGTATGCTCGAAGATGCGCTCCAGGCTGATATAACGCCCGACTTCGTAGCCATGCTGGTAGAGTAGCAGCAGCGTCAGAAGTCGTGAGGTTCGACCATTGCCATCATCGAATGGATGAATGCAGAGGAAGTCTAGGACGACGAGCGGGATGATGACGAGGGGCTCTCTGGCATCCCTCCGAATTGCAGCATCGTAGCGTTCGGCGAGCTGAGCCACGGCTTGCGCGGTTTCTGAGGCGAGCGTAGGGCGGAAGCGTACACGACGAGACCCATCTGTGTGCCTTTCAATGATGACGTTGTCTTGTGCCTTCCACGTACCTCCGGGCTCGTTCGTGTACTGCATCATTAGCTCGTGGAATTGGCGGATCATCTCTGGCGAGAACGAGAGCCTCGCGTGGTTCCCG
>Ga0114923_10000435_pt1 | contig 33950 bp, 53 predicted proteins | sample SumtaG_FD_89578 | JGI IMG/M metagenome (GOLD analysis project Ga0114923, IMG submission 89578) | Deep subsurface microbial communities from Indian Ocean to uncover new lineages of life (NeLLi) - Sumatra_00157 metaG | ecosystem: Environmental > Aquatic > Marine > Oceanic > Sediment | place: near... | reverse complement strand
CTCCACTGATGGACATATATTGGTAACATGTGAGCGTAATGATATTACAATCAGTAAAGACAGCTCAATTATTGTTCCGGGAAAATCTCTATTATTGCTTAAAAAAATAATTGGAAAGACTATGTCGGTCATGCATATGAATCATGATTCAGAAAATGCATTTTTTCATTTCAATGAAATAAATATGGTATGTCGATTATTTGACGAGAAATATCCAAACTATAGCAATGTCATTCCTAAGGATAACAATAAAATTATATTTATTGACAGAATGGATCTTCTCAACTCTATAAAGCGTGTCGGCTTCTATACAAATAAGACATTAAAACAAATAAGATTGAAACTGACCGATAATAAACTTAAAATAATCGCAGAAGATTTTAAGTTTTCCAATGAGGCACGTGAGGAAATTAATTGTGAATATCAAGGAGAGGAAATTGAAATTGGATTCAATTTTAAACTCATGCTTGATATACTAAAAAATCATAATTCAAAAAAACTCAAGATTGAGTTATCAACTCCAAATAAAGCAGCTCTGTTCATGCCTGATGAGGATCTTGAAAACGAAAATTTACTTATGTTATTAATGCCGATAATGCTTGGAGCAAAAACTTATTGACTTTATTGTCTTTTTTATTTGTTTATATCAAAAACATTGTTACCTTTATAAGGAACATTAACAAAAACAGTCATGAAAACCATATATTTAAAGAGAAAAAGAAGCGGTAACTACGAAATTTCAACCAGAAAAGACTTCACTGTAAAATTCAACAAAATAAGTGAGCTAAATGGATGGTTCAACAGTGTTCTGAGCAAAGAAAAAACAAATGTTTGGGATAAAAGAAACAGAGTTTTTAAAATATCTCAAGTGATTAAAGTTACCTATAGCAGGTCAAACACATTTTTTAATTCAACTAATGACCTTATAAATTTTAACGAAAAAAATAGGTCTTAAATTCTTAATAATAAAACAATTTATATATCATGAACATTATAGCAAAAACAACAAACGGAGTAATAATTGAGGCTACAGAGTCCGAGATTAAGGAGATAATGAAGTCCGTAAACGGAGAGACTCCTAAGGAGTTAAACATTGGACAAAAAATTCCTGCGATTGATTATGCTCAATCTATTAAAGATGTTAAGGAGCTTAACGAAAATTACAGAGTAAGAGAGTTGAAATCTGAGGTTAACTCATTCGTGAAATCATTTGAATCTCTTATGAATAAAATTGATACCGCGTCCAATTTAGACTTAAACTAAAAATTACAATCATGGAAAACAATCAACTTGTAGTACTTAAAATGGATCAGTACGGCCTGCAGGAGAGCAAGGCAAAAGACATTAAAAACTTATATTTACCAATGATCAACAAGCTTGAGGAGCTTGAGGATGAGTTCAATATTATAGTGTCTCAGGATATCAATGATGAGACGGCAAAGCGGGCTAAGGATTTACTGAAAATTACGTCTAAGATAAGGATCTCCGCTGATAACAAAAGAATTGAGGCAAAGGCTGAATTTTTACGTGCAAACAAAGCTATTCAAGGAGCATACAACACTCTTGAATATGTTGTCAAGTCAAAGGAGGAGACTCTCAGAAATATTGTTAAATTTAAAGAGCGTCAGGAGCAGGAACGTCAGGATAAAATAAAAGATGAGAGGGTTGATCAATTGGCTGAGTATGGAATGACTGATATTGAGGATCTGATGCTTGGATCTATGGCTCAGAAAAATTTCGATATAATTCTAAAAGGAGCTAAATCTGACAAGGAGGCTGATGAGGCTGCTGACAAGGAGGCTGCTAAACTCAAAGAAAAGGAGGCTATTTTCACAGGTAGAAAAGAACAATTATTGCCTTTATCATCTTTCTGCATTATTCCTGATTTAACCATTGAATCATCTGAGAATGAATTTAAACTAATGCTATCCTCAGCCAAGGACAAAAAGAAAAAGTACGATGAAAAGCAAAAGAAACTCAAGGCCGAAAATGACAAACTGAAAAAGGAGGCTGACAGGAAAGATAAAATTCATGAGGAGAGATCAAAAATTATGTCAGGACTTTGGGCTCATATACCCGGACAATATGCATCTGTAAGCCTAAACTATGCGGCGTTATCTGATACTCATTTTGAGGAGATGGTTGCTGCAGGATCCAAAGCAAAAGATGTTGCAGAAAAGGCTGATAAAGATGCTAAGGATAAAGCAGATAAACGTCAGGAGTTAATTAATGCTCGATTTGTTGAAATGAGACCGTTGTTGAGGTTTACTCCTGCAATGACCGCTGATGAGGTTGGAGATATGCCAAATAAAGAATATGCAGCCATGATCCTAAAGTCTCGTAAATCAATGGAAAAGGCCAATAAAGAAAGCAAAGAACGTGATGAGGCTGAGAAAAAACGAATAGCAAAGGAGGCTTCTGACAAAAAAGCTGCCAAGGAAAAGGAGGAGCAGGAAAGGCTTGCAGCTCTTGCGCCGGACAAGGATAAAATAAAAGCTTACCTTGATAAGGTTGGAGAGATAGAAGCTCCTGAGATCACTGATCCTATTGCAAAGGAGGTACTTGCAGACATATTCAAAAAGAAAGCAAATTATATAAAATGGTCTCTCAAGGAGATTGAAAAAATACAATAGATCGCATGATCTAAGGGAGTGAGAGTTTACGTGACTGTTATCTCCTCCCTATTTATTTCAACAGTCATAAAAGAAGGAGTGGCGGAATGGTATACGCAGTAGATTTACAAACGGGTGTTATGTGGTATTTCTATTGTTAGATAGGGGAAAATAACACCCTCCCTTATATGCAGGTTCGAGTCCTGCCTCCTTCACTAAAAAAAAACAGTCAACTATGGAACATCATTTTAATACTGAGGTAGCTCAGAGGATAGACATCCCGGCTGCAGTCTTTGTCCATCACCTTGCATACTGGATCAAGAAGAATGAGGCAAATGACAAGCATTTCAACAATGGATATTATTGGACATACAACTCAATCAGAGCGTATGCAAATTTATTCCCGTATTGGTCCAACGATCAAGTAAAAAGGATTATCAAAAAATTAGAGGATCAAAATATCATTGAATCTGCTGTATTAAATGCAAGAGGATATGACCGTACAAAATGGTACGCAATCATAGATCCTGCCATTTTGAGAATCTACCAAATCCATTTTGCGGAATCGCCAAATGGAGAAGGCGAAACCGCCCAATCGAATGAGGCGAAACCGCCCAAAGGAATAGGCGAAACCGCCCAACCTATACCAGATAGTAAACCAAGTAGTAAAACAGATAGTAAACCAAGTAAAAAGGATTATTCTGATTTGATCGATGATCTAAATAAAAAAGAAATTTTTAAGAATTGGGTGAAATATAGAACCGAAATTAAAAAACCACTAAAATCTGAACAAACTCTCAAGGGACTTGCTTTGAAATTTAATGTAACTGACTTATCAACAATATTAATTGTTGTGAGCAAATCAATAAATAATCAATGGCAAGGATTATTTTGGGAACAACAAGGGCTGGTTAAAAATACACCAACATCAAGTAAGGTTGATGAATCAGTTGAGCAAATAAATAGACTTAAATTTAATTCAACATTTAAACCTAATGAGTAATAATTTACCATCTAAAAAAGATCAATTTACTCTGCATGGATATATTTTTTCTCCTCAGGAATTTGGAGTAATTCAAGCCTCAGAGTCACTCCCTTTGAAAGAGATGAGCCAAGAGGATACATATGACATATTAATGCTGTCAGCAGTTACCGCTGTGAGAAATGCAGGTCAAAAACCTCTACCTGATAATGAAATAACATTTATTGTTAACGGTCTATCTAAATGGATTTTAAATCAAAAGGAATCAATACGGGTTGATGAAATTATCATTGCGCTGGATCTTGGTAGCAAAGGAGAGTACGGAGAGGACGTTGTTTTTGTGAGCGTTAGAACTTGTATATCTTGGGTAAGGACATACATGAGTAATAAAAATAAGGTCATGCTGCAGCTTATGGAGGCAGAAGAGAGAGAGTCTGTACAGGCAGAGAATGAAGCTGCAGAAAAGAAAACTGAGGAATATGAGAGAAAGTTCCCCGGATATGTACAAGGAGCCTTTGTGTATTATAAACTAACTGGAAAGCTCCCAATCTCAGCCTATATTGTTTGTAAAGGACTGGACAAGCTTAAATACAAAAATAATGGCAAGGGTTTTCTTTCGGAATTTGTCACAATTGACGACAAATTAAAAATAAAAGATATAGCTACAACTCAGCTAAGGAAGGAGAAAAAGCTGATCAGATACTCAAAGTTTGAGATGGTAATCAAGGAGGCTGCTTTCAATTATCGCTATGACGGAGTGATCATACGAAGGTGTAAGGAGTTGGCCCTCATGCAATACTTTGACAGCTTAGATATATTCGACATGACAGAACTCAAAGCAATAGTGACCGAATTAATTAACAAAAGAAATAATGTTGACTAATTTATTTGTTGTTGTCTTTTTTATTCATACTTTTACATAAACAAACATTAATCATGGATCAAGAACAAAATCAAGTCTGCCAAGTTAAATATCAGGTAGCAACATACTCAGGTACTGAGACAGTTTATTGCAACGAAAATGATGAGAATGATCATATTATTGGTAAAGCTAAAGGACAATTAAAAAGGAGAGCAGGAGAGCTCCCTTTCGGATATGAATCTTGGAAAATAACCTCAAGAGATTATATATAATGTCATTTGATTACAACAAAGCCAACAAAGAGCTCAATGAGTTCCTTGATTGGAGCTGTACTTTCAGAATAAACAGAGGTTTAATTGATAAGGATGAAATGTCTTTACCTGAGCGTATAGCACTTGCTGGAAGAGCTGCCTGTATAGCTGGAAAGAATTTAGCTGCAGCCCTTGCAGAATTAGGTAAATCACTTTCACGTATTAAAATTGAAAATGATCCTTGCAAGGTATCTATTGCAAGAGCTGAGATTTTAACCAACACAATCAAAAAATCATGAATAACAACAAGAAAAGGGAGCTGAATGACAAAGAGCTTGGAGCTATCCCAAAATTAAAAACTTTGCTATCAAATCATAAAGGAGCTGGAAATGCTATTTCATCACACAGGATCATGGACCAAATGATCAACAACGGTGTAAATATTGGAGATGGATCTGTATTGAGGAGGATGATCAGCCACTTGAGAAAGGACAAGCTTCCTGATCTTGCAGCTAATTCAAGAGGGTACTACATTGAGACCGATCTCAAGAAGCTGAAAGAATACGCAGACAGTACAAGAGCAAGGGCTGCAGCAATGATCTCTGTTACTGACAGTATAGATGACCATATCAGTAAAAAACGCTCTGAGAACGCTTTAAATTCACAGGGCCAAATGTTCAGCAAAGTGTAATGCAACGCCACACTAAAATATACTTTGATAAGTCCGGTATTGATCCTCACGGATTTGTTCCTTGTGAGATATGCCAAGCTCAGGCCGTGGACGTAAACCACATAGATGCCCGTGGAATGGGAGGAGATCCAACTGGATCAAAAGATACCTTTGGAAATTTACAAGCAGCCTGCAGAGATTGCCATAATGAGTATGGAGATATCAGTGATTTAAAACCTATGCTGAAAAAGATCCACGCTAAACAATTTCCAACCAAATTAAAATATATTGAGGAAATGGACCAAATGATTGAACTATGACACGGGAAGAACATAAAAAAAAAGCAGAGGGAATTGTTGAGCAATTTAAATCTAAATTCTTTCAAGAACCTCCTGAGATGGTAATGATCAAATCAAAAGAATGCGGCCTTATAGTTGTCACTGAGATCCTTAAAAATGTCAAAAGGACTGATATGGTTGTAATTATCGATTGGGGAAAAGTAAAGGAGGAGATCCGGAAATTATGACGGATTTTGAGATATTACAGGATTTAATTGACTGCGGAAATTTAATCCTTGCATCAGCTCTGATGATTGTAATTATACTTATTCCAGTAACTAAAAAATTAAGAAAATGGCTACAGAATTTTGGGCGAGGAAAACGCTCTCAGGATTAAATCCTTTAGATCCCGGTGATGATCATTGGAATGAGTTAAAACTTGGTGAGGATTATCTTCTCAAGATTCACAAAGTCAGGGATCCGAAAACTCACAGGAGATTTTTCGCACTCCTTAAACTATGCTTTAATAATCAGGAGGAATTTGATGAGAAGGAAAACCACCGAAAAGTATTTATTATGCGTTGCGGCTATTATGATGAAATAGCTACAAGTGAAGGAGTCCTATACATGCCAAGATCAATCAGCTTTGAGAGTATGGATGAGACTGAATTTAAAGAGTTCTATGAGCAAGCCCTGATATATGCTCAGAAAGCTTTAGGATCAAGCCCTGAGGAGATACAGGATGCACTCAGAAACTTCTATTAAATCACCTCATAAAATCCCTCAGGTAGCTCATTTACTATTGAGGATCTTTCTGCTTGGCTTAATGCTCCTTTGTGCTTATTGAATAGCTGGACAAACCATTTATTTCCTACTGAGTTTTCAACTGGTTTCGTATATTCTGAATCCCTATTGCCTTTAAAATTTGTCAACCTAAAACATAAAGCCTGAGCCTCAATCAGATTCTTGCATGGAACTAATATTGTTTTTACCATCTTCCTAATAAATAAGTTTTTATGTCTGCTAATTTTTCAGCATCATCAACAATACTATCCCAAACCATTATTGATTTGATCCTGCTCTCTCTAAATGTTGTTGCTCCTCCTGCTCCTACCAATAATCCAAGCCTTAATTTTGTGAATGATGGAGTTTTTGTTTTTGGACTGACTCCTGATAAATCTGTATTACCGTTTGAATCAATATCCCATAAAGCTCTATAATTAATTATATCGATAAAAGTTGACCCTGCAACTTTAGGAGTGTTCTCAGTGAGTGCATCAGTTGTCCCTCCATCTCTTGCACTTAAAATGGTTTTTTCGTCTATAGTCGAATGAACAGTAAAAGCATACTCAGCATTACCACCCTGAAAAACAACTTGATTTGTTGGCATTGATCCATCAATCACCTCTCCAATAACTGCAAAAGTAAAGTCTCCGCCTGCTTTTATTGATGCAGGTAAATCTGCAGTTTGCATAAAATCATTTGTAGGATCGAACTGTAAAGAGCCTGAATCTAAAAATGGCTGAAAGACAGTTACTGTTGAGGTTAAATCAAAAGCAGCGGTACCTTTTAAATTTTTAAAATTAGAAGCAAAACCAAATCCATCAACAATTCCAAAAGCATTATCCATACCTATGACCATGCCGTCAAACTCGTAAAGCATTGGGAGTTGAGTATCCTCTAAAGGATCATACCCAACAGGAGGATCCTCAACAAAATTATTACTTGTCCTGATAATGTCATTCTTGATAAATAAACTAATACCATCACCCTCCTCAACAACAGGCATATCTAAATCAATAGTATTTCCGGGTATGGTTACAGCGTCATTGTATTTTGAGGATGTACAATCCTGAGCTTTTAGCTGAAAATCCATTTCCCAAACAATCAATTGATCATGATCAGGATCTTGTCTCTCATTGACTCTCAATAAAGGAACAAGAATTGTATCAGTCATAAATCCATTCAGAGCCTTTGCAACCACATCCACAAGATCAAGTATAGCGATACTCTTGTCATCAAGCTCCTCCTGTCCAATGTGGAAAGTTATCAGCCCTTGCATCTCCTGAATACCTGCAGATCTGTTGACGAATTCAAGATCAGAAAACTCCAAAAACACAGCCGGAAAATGAAAAGCATTCTCGTCATCAATGTTGTCAAATTGATTGTTCCATAAACCAAACTTTCTAAATTCAGGAGCCTCTGCTGCAATCTGATCCTTTATCTCATTAAATACAATTGATTTACTCATGTGAATATCTTTAAAAACTCTCTTGCTATGATCCTGCAAGTTGCACGATCCAACTCTTTACTCCTGTCTACAAATTTACGCTCAGGAATTTTAACAGTCAGCTTATCCTTTTTAGTCAGAGCTAGAGCTTTCCAATGTGGAGCTCCTGTCTCTCTGAATTTAGCCCAAGCAAAAGCCCTCATTTCATCTGTTACAGTTGGATGAGTAGTCCCACCTTCATTTTGTATACGGGCATACTTTACGCCACTGGTAGCAATAAGAGCTGAGTTCCTTGTTATTCTTCTTATCTTTATTGACTTTTTTAGTCTCGCCTGTTTACCAATCAGTATACCTCTGCCTGTAGGTCGTTTCTGTTTTTCCCAAAGTCTTAATGTTGCGTCAGTAAACCCCTGCTTTTTAAAACTGTTCAGGAAATGAGCCTGAGCAGCCTTAGCAGATCTTGCAACAGCAAGCCTTTTTACAGCCGGGATCAGTCTCTTTTTCGTTATGAACGGGAATTGTCTTGGCATATTCTATGGGATAGGTAAACCAAAATTATCATCTCGTTTCTCCTTGAATCCTTTAGGAGCTAAAAAGTATGGATGTTTCATTGAGAATACAACTCTATCTTTTCCAGAATTCATTCTAAAAACAGGGTCAACCTCCTCAAATTCTCTCATCATGACATCATTTAATTTATTTAAAGGAGTCTCTCTCACACTTGATGTTTGTTGCTCTTCAAAACATCTGCAATTATACCCGTTTGGAGTAAAATTATTAGCCCAAAAAGTAGAATCAATATGAGCTGTAATCCCTTCTAAAGCCTGATGCTCATTTCTCACTCGTCCATCTTGCTGAGTCCGGTACGTAAGTAAAGGGAATACATCCTTTTGATCTTGGAAGTTAAGCCAATTCTCTGCAGACTCTGCTTGAGATCTTGCTGTATTGAGTTCAGCCTGTAAATGATGGACGTTAAACTCATCAAATACCTTTTTAGCCTCATTTCTAAACTCCTTAAACGGCCTAAAATTACCATCAGCATCCTTGAGATGAGACTGCATCTCCCTAACATTATGGAATGTTTTTCCACCGGAAAATCTGAAAACATTGTTTTTAAGATCCCGGATCATTTTCCTTTTTTCGGATCCTGTAGGGAAGTCATCAACATCTCCTCCGAAACCTTCAATAACATGATCATTTACTCTTGTGTGAGTAGCATCATATAAATTAGTAGGCAGTGAATTTATCGTGACAACTCCTGAGAATATATCCCTGTAAAGAGCCTCCTCCGCTGAGTCACTCAAAATGTGATCATCAGAGTGCTCCATTTTAAAAGACTTATACTGAGCTGAGATCTCAGATCTTAGGGATTCAAAAAAAAAATTAGAGGGATTAACCTCCTCCGTTTTCTTTACAACAGGAATACCAAACCTATCATTTATCCAATCCTCAGGAATTTCATAATGCTCAAGTAAGACTTTGGTGATATCCATCTGATCAGTAAGATCAAGCCTCTCAGTCATATCTGCTTTGAGAGTCAGCCCTTCAAATGGAAAGTCATGATTTTCAATCAGCCAAGGCCCAAACTCCTCATTGAATAAAGCTTCAATCCATCTTAGATCTGATCTAACTATAGTATCAAAGCCTCTTTCGTGTACCTCAGATTGTGACCTGCTTGATCCATCATCAGCGGTCATTGTTCCCCCGGTAATATTCTTACTCATTTCTGAATTTGCACGCTCAACAAGCATGTCAAAAACTTTGTAGGGATCTCCTGTGCCTTTAGTTTCAACCAGCTCAATCTCATCATCCTTGTCAAATACTCCCCAAGCCATACGGCCCATATTGGAAAGCATGTCCACCATATTACTCCTAAGCTTTTCGTCTCTCACATTTGTCCTGCCTATTCTTGGCGGGATACCAAACAATTCGATAAATTCAGCCCAAGCTCCGAGAGCATTTTTTTTCCATACTGCAACAGGCGCAATCTTATTCAAGATGCCAAGGTCCTCATCACCAACAAAAAACGTCCAATTGTTAATAGGTTCCTCATCAAATCGTACACCTGACAAAGCAAAAGGCTCAGTTTTTATAACCTTCATTGATGGTTCAATGTATTCTCTTGGTATTAAGCAAACAGTTTTAAAAACAAAATCCTCAAGATCATTGAATTGCATAAAACTGTAACCATATAATTTTGACTCAAAAGAAAATGTAAGCCACTTTATAAACCACGATTTTTGCAGAATTTTGGTTGCATCCTCATCCTCATCACCATTATCATCAACAAGTATGAATTTATGAGCAAGCATTTTATTAAGTCGTGAGCTGATCAGAGAGCTCAAGTGATTATCAAGTATAACCTCCTGATAAACCCTCATTAATTCTGTTCTATTTGGCACCTGAACAGACTCCGCACTCCTTATTGCATTCCTCCACTTACCTATATCAGCGTTAACCCTTTGGAGTTGCCGTTCTACAATAGTAGTCTTGAGGTTTTCGATTTTTCGAGCCTCTTTATTAAGGATTGTTACACCTTTCCAGCCAATGTCAATATCTCCAAATCTCATATTAAAAAGAATTTATACGTTTTTCCTGTGAATCCCAAGTGATACGGTCTCCACCGGACGGAGTTTCCTCTGTAATCTCAGGCAGATCAAGACTAATATCTCCCTTGCTAACCATTTTTAACCACTTCACAGCCTCATCTCTCCTGCTCATGACAAGAGCTTTAATGTTTCTTGGACTGATCCTGCTATGTACATGATACAGCGTTACATCAATAAGATATGTTTTCATTAATGGATTACGTCCGTCCTCAGCTTTCCAAAAATTTGTATCAGTTGGCAGATTTCCAAGTGTCTCAACAGTGGCTGTATAAATAATACCAGTCTCAACAGGACCATCAACAACCCACTCCCCCGGCTGATAAGTAACAGCATTATCATAAGAAAGTAAAGGCTTAAATATCTTAGCAACATCATACCTGTGTCTCAGGTAACTCTGAACCTCAACAGAAGCTGCAGCCTCCTTGTCAGTCAAAAATATCAAGGTAGGAGTGCCTGTGATATCCTCAATAACAGTATCAAGGTTGTCCTCTTGGATCTGACTGAAATAATCTGACTTTCTTAAAAACATTTTACTTTTTTATATTGTCAATATGGAGTATGATCTCATTTTTATTCTGTTCCATTTTCAATTCAAGTTTATTGAGCTTGTCTGATAGCTGGTTGTTTTTCCTGTAAAGCTCCGTTTCCAACTTCTCAACCTCCTGTCTAATTCTATCAAATTCAGAATTCAGGAGTTCAATATCTCTGTTTTGTAGGCTTAACTGTTCTTTCTGTTTAAACCATATTTTCATCCATCCGTAAAGGGTACCTAACAAAGTAAAGCCTGAGGCTCCTGCAATTGCTGCTATTTCATTAAAATCCATTATCTACTTTTTATAAAATGATCCATCAAATACCAAAATATCAGTACCCGTTATAGTTCCGTAGTCCGTATCTGAAAACTCAACAGCTCCTGTTGTCTTTATTACAGCATGAGCTCTCACCAAAATCTTACCTGTAGCTGAATCAAATATATCAATCCCAACAGATTTGTCAGTTGCTGGCCTCATGCTTGCAGGAATACCTGTTGCAACTGTAGCTCCCGATCCATTCGTATACTCTATACGTCCTCTCATCCTGACAGTATCACCCTCCTTTATAACTTGTAGCGTTTCAACAGTTGCATAAGTTGCGTCAGTTGTTGCTGATGACCATTTAAGAGTGTCATAAATAAGGTCACGCATATTTTCAATAAGCTGAGAATCATTGATTAGCTTATTCTCCAATGCGAGAGCAATAGTTTTATCAATGGCAAAATCAACAGGTCTCACTCCACTAAAACCAACAACAGTTCTATCTCTTGGTACAAGCTGTCTTTTTATGTGGACATCCTTGCTAGAGGCATCAAGGTAAGTAGTTGGGTCAAGAGTTGGGTCAGGAATGTCCTCAATATAATAATCGAAAACAGATAAATCTGGATTTGTAGCAAGAGCTTGGACAAGCATGAGCTCTCCTCCTCCTGCATCAAGTATAAAATCCTCATTTACTATTGCAAATCCTGAGGTTACCTCATTAACTCCAAAAGGAGACCCTCCCTCCAAGAAAACTATCTCACTTAATGTTGACCTGTTCATCCAAGCAAAAGCTCCTGAGAGCTGCTCCTTGATGCCGTCCTGAATAAATCCAAAGTCCTCTAATATTAAAGGATGTCCTCCTGTTTTAGTTGTATCTAAGAAATTCATGAATAAAATACTATTTTAAATCTTACACCCGAAAACTTGTAAAAGTTCGTAATACTTGCAATTTTATCCTCCTTGTCAGTTAATGCAATCGGTACATTCACTATAAAATCAAAGTCATTTTCGAACTCAAAACTATTATAAAGAGTTATCGTAACGGCCTCAGCTTTCGTGAAAATATGCAAAGGTACCCCCTCAGCTTTTGTAAATATATATTTCTGAACTTTATTATCAAATGTATTGTCAATAAAGATGCCTCTATCAATAGGGTCACAGCGATCATTGAGGACACGCTGCAGGATAAGAGTCTGAGAATTATATGATAGCTCTGTGAGCGTTTCAGATCTAAAAGCAATGAAATCATTGTATACTTGCTTTATTCCAAATAACAGAACAGACAACCAGTCAAAATGAACAGTTTCTCTTTTTTTTACTGGTAGCAGACGCTTAGTCAGTAGGTCAATATTGAAATCAAAGAAACTCATTGAGCTACATAAGTGAGTGTATCAGCTAATAGGAAAGCAGGATCAGTTTTTACATATCCTGCACTTGTATCATATTCCCTGTCAATTACCACAAAGACACCTCCTGCAGGCTTAGCTTGCATATCATTAATATCAATATCATTAACACCCTCAACAGCCTGTACAGCGTCAATCAATTTGTTAGTATTCACAGTTCCTGAGAGACTTGTCAAGGATAATGATGTTAAATAATCAGTTATAGCTGCCTCAACATTTGCCTCAATGATAGATAGATCAAATTGAGCATCGAAAAATATATCAGCAAAAATCTTGATTAAATCTGCATTGAGTGAAATCACTGTAATTCGTTCGCCTGTTGGCTGTATTCTGTTTTTGTATGAGTTTATTGAAGTGACCTCAGCAGTGTCAAAAATGACTAATTCACCTCCGCTTTCCTTAGCAACTTTTATTGTCACGATACCTGCTGCACTTGTTAAAATAGCTGCTGCAGCTACAATCCTTTTTGATTCGTCAATTGGATCATAAGCAGTAATTATCTTGCCGTCCTCATCAACAATGTCAATTACCGTGTCTCCAAGTTGAAACTCGAAAATTCTATCTATCCACCAAGGATCTGTACCATATTGAGCCTGAGCTTTGATAAGCTCAACATCAGCCTTAAATGTATCAAATAATGTTTCGAGTACAAATGTAGCAAAGGCATGTAAGTAGATCCAAAGCCTCCAATTAGCTACTTTGCTTAAAGATGTTATATCGTCAAGAAGATCCTCAAATGATGGACCGGGATCAGAAGGAAGTAACCCGGCAAGATTTGCCTTTGTCTCCTTTTCCTCAATCATTTGGTCATAAATTACCTGTACAGTTCTCGCCATTATTTACAATAGTTAATATAGTCCTGATGCAATATCTAAAAGATGATCACATACATCAGCAATAGTGTCTCCTGATCCATCTACAATAGTATAAGTCCTATGCCTCAAACCTTTCAAATCGTCTGCAGCTCCTGCAATATAAATTGTACCCGTTGTGCCGTCAATCATATCAAGTAAAGCGTCAACTCCATCATCAGCCTTAGTTTCAATACCTGCAATGTAAGCGCCTACCCTGTCTCCATCTCTTAAAGCATGATTTAAAAAGTCTAAAACGTTCAAACTGCCAAACCTACCATAAGCAAATGACCACATACGATAATACCTCTGTGTCCTTGCTTCAATACTTAATTTATCAAAATTCAAAGATATGTTAACCCTGTCTGTTTGACTGGTATATGTAGCAATAAAATCAGCAGCGGAAACCTTATTAGTTAAATATTTACAAACTAATTGTTTTTCAACTGATGAAAAAAGCCCCCAATTACCCGGTATATCATTTGTAGTTATTGAATTGGCTAAAGCTTTTATTGCAGATCTGAGACACTTCCAATCCATAAAATTGACAGCAGAACCTATCAGAATTACTCCGTATTTATCCCAATTTTCTATACTGGATATATCGCTATAACCTGCAGGAGTGTTGCCTTCAAAAACCTTGTAGGCTGGATTACCTGATAAGTCTGCAGGATTATAACCAGTTGTAATGTCACTAATTGGCGTACCTTCTAAAATATATGCTGCTAATTTCATTAACCTACTTTTTTAACTAAAAATAAACCTCCTGCATTTACGGTTCCTGCACCAACGCCGCCGAACAATATACTTCTAACGTCAATTACTTGTCCGGCTGTAGCTGCAAATTTTATACATTGGCAATGTACTGTTTCCTGAGATGTTATAGTCCCGGCCCCGGTCCTGATAATATCATTTGATCTAAAACTCCCATTTATTAAAACTGTATCTAAATATAAAGCTGTATCAACTCTGCTCGTATCTCCAAGAGCAACAGTTGCACTAAATATAGCTATATAATCACCTTCATCAACAACAGAGAAAGTTGCGCTTGGTATAGGAGTTAATACACCTGTTGTAACAAGAGCCCCGGTCATTACATCAAAGAACCATCTTAAAGGAGCGTGAGTCTTTAACAAAGCAGGAGTGATTGCTTTGGTACCCTCAGTACCTTCGTTCATGTCAGGAGTATCTGACAAGAAAATAACACCCTCATTAACATCAGAGGCAGAAGTCTCATCTCCTGTATTTGTTCCGCTTTGATTACCTAATTTTGTTTTCTCAGCGTCATTAAACTCATTTGTATTTGCGTTATTTTCGTAAGCTATTTTTATTTCTGCATCTGATGGAGAGTTGTGATTATTCCATAATACCCAATCTCCTGCAATTATCTCTGCAGCAAGATCAGAACTCTCAAAACTTGGCAGAGTAACGGTCACCAATTTATAAAGCAAATTAGAATCCTGAATAATATCACCTTGCAAATAAAATCCTGCCTGCCATTGATTAGCATGATCACCATTATTTGCAAAAACTATTGACCAATTAGGAGAAGCATCTGCAGGAACTATCCCGGTAGTTAGATTTATGTCGCAAATAAAATAAGAACCTAAGCTGAAAACCCGGTCCCCTATATTGTAAGTGTCTCCATTATCATAAGCAACAAAGTCAAACGCTGCAAACCCATTTACACCTATTATTTTAGTCCATTTTAAAGGATCAAAAGCTCCTGTAATTCCATCCTGCTCAGCCTGATAAATTCCATCTTGAAATACTACAGCAGTACCTGTGTTGTAAGTCAACGCAACGTCATACTCATCAAGACCAATTTTACCGTCATCAGTAACAATATTAATGAGACTATCAACGATATCATGTAGTAAATCATTATGCAAAGCCCCGGTTATGCCTTTAGCTCCATTCGTTGTAATGATTAAATCAATTTTAGCTATTAACGCCGCCCTGTCTAATACTGCCATTTATTAAATATTATAGTCATCATTATAATCATCATTGTAGTCTCCAATAATTTCCTCCTCTCCTGTTGCAAGAGTTATCTTATTTTTTTCATAAGAATTGAGTACCTGAATATCAAGAGGAGCTGTCTCATCAAATAAAATCTCATCTCCAAATTCAAAAACATGATCAACGCTCTCAACATTCTCATTTAAATTAATTACCTTAAATAATCCCTCAGCAGATCCTGTAGTTTGGATTGCAACATCAATGATGTTTTGGTCATCAGCTATTTTAAGATTCTTGCTCATTCTGTCTTGCTACTATCCTGTAAGCATTTCCCTGTACAGATATTTCCTCCACTTTAAAATTATCAGACTCAAGCTGCAGAGCTATCTGTTTTTTTATCGCGTCAACTCTATCAGATCCATTCAAAAACTTAATTGCATCAACTCCAAGCAAAGGAAATTGCCTCTGCTCTCCTTTGCTTTGGTTTACAATATCAAGTATATGACTTTGCTCACTTTCAGCAAGTAAAAGATCACCATCTTTGATCTGCAAATCTCCATCAATTATAAAATCAGTTACCATGCTTTACCGTTTCGTTTTCAATATCAGATAGATCTGCAGTGTCCTTTGATACAAATCCTAAACTTGTAGCCTTGAGAGCTGCTCCTCCGTCTGATGGTACTACGGTCCAACTATTAAACCCTGATTGTATTGCTTGTATAGCCTCAGTATTTTTATCAATCTGAGTCTTTAACTCCCCTGCATCAACCAACCCTCCTAAATTATCACCATTCAAAGAGATCTGACCCTGATCCACCGTCAAAGATATATCATTTATTTGAATATTTAACTTTGTGATATCCGAAAACAGAGACACAAAAGCAATATCCTTAGATATAAACGTCACGTAAACAGTACTATCAACAGCCGGAATCTTGATTAAACCTATCTTATCAGACTCCTCAGCAAGCAACAATACATCCAATATATCAGCAGATCCATCAATAGGAACAACATCACAAGCAGCCTTGTCCTCATCGACACTCTTAACAGTGCAAGCCAATGACAAAGGGGGTATTTCCTGCCTCATTATTTCCTTTATTGCATCTCTTATAGTCATTATACCTGCCTATCTAAAGTTATTTTTCTGCGAAATCCAGATACTCCGAACGTGGTTACAACTTCTTTGACCAAATATCGGCCTTGTCTTTCAGGGATTTTAGGATCTGTAATTGATACTACATCCTGATGCTTAATAAAAGGAGATCCAAAAGCAACCAAGCTCCCTCTGTACCCGTCAAATTTCAATTTCTCAAGCTCCCTCTCTGCTGTTTCCTGCAGATCCTGCTTACTTAGATTGTAGAATGTAAATGTAGTTTGATTTCCGTCAGAATCACCAAATTCAACCTCTTCCCTTGTATTGTCCGAATTTATAGAAATAGCCTTGACCTTGATCTTTACATCATCAGCCCTTTTAAATATAAGTTCATCACTGGATACAACGTCATGATTAAGATCAAGGACTCTCTCCTCCTGCAGCTCTGGTAAATATGCAAGGCCGGAAAATATTTTTCCTCCCTGAGCAAACGTCACAAGTCCGTATGTTTTCTTGATCTCCTCAAAGATCTCAACAATGTTTGCTCTTGTGATCCTGAACTTTCCAAGATTAGCATCTACAGCCTCAAAGTCTACTCCTTGGCCTGATAGTATGTCTGACAAGAGATCTTTCAGGGTTACCTCCCTAAATGACTTTGTGAGACTTGTCTGCTTTAGTTTCCACATCAGATCTTCACAGGTAATAATCATTGGAGTTGCAGGATTAACATCAGAGACAAATCCCTCAAATTCCTTGACTAAATTATCATCATACCCAAGAAAGATTTCCACAGCATCACCACGTTTAAAAAGACTATCCTCTCCACTAATTATAGGCTCTCCATTGAACTCCAATTTATGAGGGAGCTTGATCATGGCTGTAGTAGTGAATTGATCCCAAGATGAGGTGATCTCAATCGCTGTTGCATAATCAAATACAAATTTCCCTATAACTATTTTACAGCTCAGCCTTACCATTAAACTATAATTGTTTCGACTACAGTACTCTCACTCTCACTTGAGAGCCTTGTAATTTTTTGCTCCTCATTCAGTTTTATTTCAATAGTGTTGTCAGAAATCAAATTTATGTTTACAGCCTGAACATTTCTAAAGCCTTGGCTCTGTGGAAAATCATAACTATCAACAACAAGATCAAATGATCCAAACCGATCAATATACTCACTTGTAAACCTAAGAGCAACAGGAGCTCTCAAAATATCACGTAATTTCCTGACATCATCAGCCGGATATTTTTCAGAGTTAGGATTGACAATTGCAGCCTTGACATTGATAATAAAATCTCCGTCACTAATGTACTCCTTGACTGATCCTCTCCTCCCTTGTACCTGAGTCTTAATGATATTCTTTTGTTGGTTTACAGTCATTAATACCATATCCATCCTGAGACCCTCAAAATTTACTATTTGTCCCCTGTCTGAGTAGGATCCTGCCTCAAATATCAAGTTTGACATTATCGGAGTGCCTAACTGATCAGAGAAAGCAACAGGCTCATCCTCTCCTCCGAATTCAGGAAAATTAAAACCGGGATCATCTTGATTAAAAGGTCTCAGTCCAAAATTATCAAATATAAAGTCAGCCATTATCCTGCAATTATGTTTACATCATTTACAGCAGTCAGAAGAGCTTTCGAAACCTCATCCTTGATCCTTGCTGTGCTTTCTGATAAATTCGTTGTGCTAATTGTTAAAGTCTCAACAAGTTTGTTGATTGTGATATTAATGTTTGTGAGCTTGGTTCCTTTCGCTCCTGCAACATCTGCTCCAAGGTTCCCGGCCCCGGCCAAACCTGCAGCTCCTCCTCCTGCTCCTCCTGATCCTTGAGGTCCTCCTCCTGATATTAGCGAACCAATACCAAGCTGATCAGACTCAGTTCCTGAAAGAGCTTGTTCAGCAACCTTTCCCTGCAATAACTCAACAGTCTGCCCTCCTATGCCTCCAAAATCTTTCACAGCTCCCTCAACAGCTTCAAAGACTCCTTTTACATTCTCGGCTATTTTAGCAGGATCAAACGTGAATAATCCTTGTAAAATTCCAGCAAAACTATCAATAACATCTACAATCCTTAAAACTCCTTTTGTTATCTGATCAACAACAATGTCAATTATTCCCGGTATATTCTGAAACACTAAAAATGCAGTATTCAAGGTATCACTCATATCAAAGGCTTTACCCTCAAACCAACCAAATCTCTCACCTAATTGAGTCACTAATCCTATGACAATTTTCCAAGGTATTATCAATAGTTTCACTATACCCCACACAAGAGCAAAATTATTTTTTATACCAATCATTATTTGACCTAAGAAAGAGAAGTTTTCCGTACTTTGAATTACCGATCCTGACAGAATCTGAAAACCAAGTGACAAATCATCAACTATAAATCTAAGGCCCTGAGCAAGTACCCCTGATCCATCCTCAAATGACAAAATAAATCCTTCATAAGCACTACTAAGAAGGGTAAACGATCCTGCTAAATTATCAAGCTTAACGCCTGCAATATCTTCTGCAGTTCCACCTGCATCCTGTAAAGTCTGATCAAATTTGGCTATTCCCTCAGCTCCCTCATCAATTAGTTTTAACATTGGACCTCCTGCAATACGGCCAAATATTGTCATAACCTCAGAAGTGGACGCTCCTGACTCCTCAAGTTGTCCTATGATATCAGTCAGGGATCTCATACGTCCCTCATTATCATTAACCGAGATACCAAGATCATCAAGAGTCCCCTGTATTGCTTTGGTTGGATTAGCAAGCCTTGTCAACGCATTTTTTAGAGCCGTTCCTGCTTTTGATCCTTGGATCCCTGAGTTTGCCATTATACCAAGAGCAGCCGAAACCTCAGTAAATTGAAGTTTCAAAGATGATGCAATTGGAGCTGTTTCTTTGAACGCCTCAGCTAATCCTGTTAAATCCGTATTTGATGTAGTAAACGTCTTGGTTAATACATCACTAACAGCGGCCAACTGATTGGCCTCAAAGCTATAACCTGATAATACATTTGACGCAAGATCTGCAGCTCTCGCAAGATCTATTGACCCGGCTGCAGCTAGATTCAGCGTTGAAGGTAACGCACTCATGATCTGGTCAGCCTCAAACCCTGCCTGAGCCAAGAAAGCCATACCATCTGCAGCCTGAGAAGCTGAGAAAGCTGTTGTTTGTCCTAACTCCTTCGCTAAATCCTGTAAACCTTTAAACTCATCACCTACCGAACCCGTGAGAGCCTTAACCGTAGACATTGATTTCTCAAACTTAGAAGCAACATCAATGATCTCTTTGAAGCCTGCAGCAATCGCTGCTACACCAAGAGCAGGACCAACTCCGGCCATTAATGACTGTAATCCTCCCATTTGAGAACTAAGTCCACCGACAGCTTTATTCGCCCCGGTAGTATTTACGGTTAATAGGTAATTTACATTTACTGTGCTCATTGTTTGCTTGATCCCATCAAAGAGGCTTTTAGTCTGGTATTATCAAATTTAAGACAATACTCAAGCTCTCTCCAAGCGTTACACCATTCCTGATCAGTAAGTGCAGTAGGATCCATATGAAAATAAAAACGGAGCTGAGCGTTGATCTTCCTTAGATGATCTTGCTCAGCTCCGTCTCTCAGTGGAGGTGTCTCCTCTAATTTTTTTTTATAGAGGCTGCCTTCACTTTAATCATTGACGCTGCTTTAGGACCTGCAGCACATAAATAATCATCATCAGAAAGCATCTCCTTATCACCCTCTATCCAACAAGCTTGCATTATCCTTAGTCCTGCAGTTACAAACTTTGGAGCAATATTAGGCATTGGAGTAACCAATCCAAGCACCTCCTCATACGTATCCCTATTAGGCTTACTTAATAGACAAAATTTGTCCTCAACTATTAATGTCCATATATCAGGATGCTTTTGCTTATGAAAAATGACTCTCTCCTCAATTTTCTTATTCATTGCCTCAATTTTACTTGTGTATGCAATCAATTCTTTCTCATCTGCTGTGAGTTCTCTTGTGTCGGCCTTTTTGCCTTTGTTAACTTTATTACTCATGATATTGTTTGTTTTAATTCAATTGCAAACATACGAATTTTTAACTAAACAAAAAAAGTCCCCCTTTCGAGAGACTTTTTCACATGGGACACGTTCAACCCGTTTAACAAAAACAATCAGTACCCAAATAAAACAAAAAAGCCTTACAATTGCAAGGCTTTTTCTGAAACAAACAATGAAAACATCAAATTACCATTCAATATTTGATGTTGCCAGTGGTAACTCAGGAGTTACCCCTGTATCTCCTTGGGAGATGTCTCTTGCATTTTCCATGAATCTGCAATTTTTTATAACATGATTGGCTGGAACCTGATCATTATCAGCGAATGTAACGCCAATATCAAACTCAGGTAACAGCATAATATTTCTTTGAGGAGCTAAAGCCTGTATTCTTTCAATCTCCTCCATATGTAGACTAATAGAAGCCTCAGCGGTTATATTTCCGTGACCTCTGTTTACTGGTCTCCTACCTCCTCCAAAATTATCAACAATCTCAGTTGATTCTTTGTAAGTGATCTTTGCAACTCCTGCAATTGGCACTCCTGCAATAGTCAATGTGATCTGTGACCAATCGTAAGACCTACCGTTTATTAATGCATCAAAATTCGCCATGATTCAAATAATTTTAAGCTGTTAGATTAAGAGCGTACCCAATAGTAAACTCAATATTTCTTGCCACTCCTACCGGAATGATCCTGACAGTCACCTTGACTGTTGACGTACTCAATACATTCTGAGTAGGATCAATGATAACCTCAAAATCAGAAATCTCTTGAGCGTTTTTCATGTCCTGCAGCCCTTTCTTAGTAAGATTTAAGAAGGTCAGAGAAGTCTCTTCAAATAGAGTCCCGTCAGATTGAACTTTTAAAGGAGAGTTAAGCAATGGTAATACATTGAACTCAATAAATCCTGTTGCCTTGTCAATGGTCCTATTATTTTCAAGAAATGCAAAGTCACTGGATACAACTGTTGCTGTTGGACTATTATTATGATATGTCCCGGCAAATCCTCTCTTTTTGGTGAACTTTCTCAGGAAAATATATCCTTTATCATTCAACGCATCAAGAAAAGCACTGCTTTTAGTCTTAACCGCTTCACCGTTTGCAAAGTTTGCAACTTCCAACTCAATACCATCAGACAAATTGAACTTACCAACCCATGCAATAGACTCATTTACATTTGCAAGAGACGCGGCTCCCAATGTTGCCCCAAGAGTTGACGCTGATGTTGTCTCAGACACAGCCAAAGCTGCTCCTCTTGCAGCTCCGTCCTCTCCAATTACTACAGATACCAATGGAGACGCTAAGGTCCTAAGGTCTGTTAAAGTGGTTAAATCAGCTACAGCAGAAATATCAGGAGCAAGTATTGCGCTTAAAGGTTGTGAATCTGCTCTTAATGCTGCACAAACAGTCTGAATTGCAGATACATTCGCAGTTAAAAACGCGTTTTGCATCTGTATAATACCAACCTGCCTAATTGTACCCTCTGCATCTAATTGGAGGGTTGTAATCTCCTCAAAATCATGAGTGGCCCAAACAAAAGCAGTTGCATCAATAATATTAACTTTTAGCTCTCCTTTAGGTTGTAATCTGAAATATTCCCTGATATGATACCAAAGTAATCCAAAATCAGCAGATCCCTCAACAATACCAAGAGCCTCAGCCTCAACCAATGAGAAAACAGTTTTAATTCTGACTCCTCCCATGAATCCTGCAGGGAGTGTAGCATCCTCATGATAAAGGATCATCCCGGAGATATGGTCCTTGTCTGCCAATGGCCGACCAAGTCCACCCTCCCCAATTGTTACAATAATGTCAGGCTGAGCCATAATTTACAATATTTTTGAAGTTAAAAAACTTATTAATTTACCCTTTTGAGAGCTATTTTCTTGCGAATTCCTTCACCTTCTTAGCATCTCCACAATGATTCTGAGCCTTGGTCTCCTTAAAGAAGAAGGTCCGGTCAGGAGTAGCATAGAATTTGTCCACTTTTGGAAATCTCTCAAAATAATCCTCAGAAAGCTCCTCAAGTGACATCTCAGAAAGCTCCTTAGCCTTGGCCTTACTTTTCTCAGTTGCTTTTTTATCAGCAGCATCCTTGTCCTTAATAGCCTTTGCAGCATCAGCAGCCTTTTTCTCAGACTCCTTTTTAGCAGCAGCATCAGCAGACTCCTTGTCTTTTTTCGCTTTCTCAGTATCCTCTGCAGACTTTTTCTCAGCAGATTCTTTTTCCTTCTCAGCAGCAGCATCAGCATCCTTTTTCTTTTCTGCCTCTGCAGCTTTCACTGGATCAACATACTCATTGATTGCTTTTTGCATCTCTGCAACAGACATACCCTCTGCAGGCTCTGACTTAATTACTTCAATGTATCGTTTGGTTGTATTAGCTCTGTTCGCCATTATTACAATTCTTTATAATGAAAAAAAAGGAGGAATAAATCCTCCCATTAAAATCAATTCCTATGCTACCTGAACAATTGCAGCAACTCCGTCATTGGTAGATCTCAATTTAGATCCTTTACTCAACAACATTGCAGACATTATGTCTCCATAGTGCTCAGCAACTCCCTCGTTAAGGAATACGTCAACATCTCCAATAGCTTTTGACACCTCGTTGTCATGCCAAGCAAGAGCAGCAAGGTTGTCAGTTGCAGCAGAGGCAGCGTCAACCGCTTTAGCAGCGTTCGCAACATCATAAATAACTGTGGAAGATCTTTTCATAATGTTGAATCCGAATAAGTCACGAATAACGCCTGAGGGTAATCCCGGAACTCCCATGAAATCATTATTGAATACATCACTATTATTGTGTAACTGCCAGTACATATCAGAAGGTAAAAGTAAAAAACGTCCATCCTCAGGCATCTCCTGAGAGTCAAACAATCTACCAAGGGCCTGAATATCTGCTAAGGTTATTGCTTTACGCGTTCCCGTTGCTCCTGCAGGTTTAAAAGTCTCAAGTCCTCCTGATGTTTGAATGACATTAGCAGCCGGAGCAGCCCAATCAAACAATGTATTTCTTGCAGCATCATTCACAATCGTTTTACTGTTCTGACCTAACACAGAATTACGTTTCCCGTATGAGGTCTGAATCTCATCAATATTTCTCACTCTTATAGGATCTGTAGAATACTCATCTAACGTATAAACAAGCTCCGTATCAGCTCTCTCTGTAATAGTAGCAGGGAAAACAGTTCTATTCTTTTCGGTGTTTGGATTAGCTCCTGATTGAGGAACATGTACAATTTTATCACTTACAAATTCTGAATGGTCAACCGAATGGTTCCAAAACTCATTACCAGCGAACAGGACTTCTTTAATATCTTGAATCCAAACCTCTTTTTGCAATCCCATTAAAGCAATGCTTTTCATAGGGGAGTATTCATTACTTACCAGTCCTACCACAATTTGAGGTAAAGTCCCAATACTGAATACAGCTCCACCTGCAACCAGAGGAGAAACTGATCCGCCGAAACCAAACGAGATCACGGTACCAACTAACAAGGCAAGAATCATGTTTGTCATGATTGCTTTGCCGGAAATTCTTTTTTGATTTTTCATCTTATTATAATTAAAATCTTTCTACCTAATTTAAAATTCTGTGCATTTAAAGGCTGCAGCTATTATCCTTTTTTATAATCAGTTCCGTACTGAGCTCTAAACATTTTTGCGTACAATTCAGGTTGATTGTTCCTGATGTTCTCCAATTTTTTAGGATCTGATTTCTCCATCTCTCTCATTCCCATATCAGGAGTATCATCATCTTTGTCATTTTTCTTTGACAAATCAATCAGACTCATAACATTTACCTTTGGATCTTCAATAGCCTCAAGAAAAGACTCAACTCCCTCAACATCTCCTGAGAATTTCTCAGTAAGTGCGTCAACAGAATCCTTTTTGATTTTACCGGACTTAGCAGCTATACCAAGCAAAGACTTAACTGTACTTTTTCCGCTTTCCTTTGCCTTAGCCTCAAGCTCTGCAATTTTCGCATCCTTTGCAGCAATATCTGTTGCATGAGTAGCAGCAGTCTCTTTCAAAGTTTTATTTTCAGCTACAACCACAGCCTTGCTGTCAGCATCTGCCTTGATTTTTCCAAGAACTTCATCCTGAGAGGCATCATCAGCCAATTTAAAGTGTGCAGTAATTTTTTCCATGTCAATTAAATTTTGCTTTTTTGATATACTCATACAAATATCCATGTACTCAAGATGAGTAGCATCTTTTATTTTATTGGATATAGTAGTAGAAACAATTTCGTTAATGAATCCATCAGCAAGAGCCTCATCAGCATTCAGCCAAGTCTCAACAGACATAAGCTCAGAGATCTCATGCTTAGATTTACCGGTCCTATTAGCCATCATTATAATAGCTGAATCCTTGAATTTATCAAGAACAACCTGCACCTCAGGAGTAACCTCTTTGTCAATATTAGGATCATGAATCATTAACAGTCCGAAATCCAACATTTTAATGTGATTTCCAACCATTGCAATCATACCAGCCATTGAAGCGGCAAGCCCCTCAATTGAGACTACAATGTTGACTCCTTTCTCCCTTGCGTTAAATAAAGCACTAAAAATCCCGAAACCTTCAACCATCGATCCACCCCCTGAGTTTATCCTCACAATAATCTCCTTGACATTGTTATGATCAACGAGCCAAGAGATCTCAGCAGCAATCTCAGACCCTACAGCATTGCCTACACCAATCTCATCAAAGAGAATAATTTCAGCTTGTGTGTCAGTAAGATTCTTTATGTGCTTTAGTTTCATTACGCCAAATATCTAATACTATAATCATATTTTCCTAACGATTGATAGACCCCTTGACATTTACTGCAGCGATTACTGCAGTAAGTTCAATTTAATTGCTACTTTTGCATTGAAACAAACAATTATTATCATGATCAATCAATTATCGAAAGAGATTTACGAGAACGCTAAAAGCAAGGGCTTCCATGATGGAGAGAAAAACATTGGTGAGATGCTTGCCCTCATACATTCAGAAGTTAGCGAAGCTTTAGAAGCTGACAGAAAAGATAAATATACATCCCAAAATGCTTCTGTAAAGGGCATTAATGGTTGGATAGATGATGATATATTTAAATCAAATTTTAAGAATCATCTCAAAGATACGTTTGAGGATGAGCTTGCTGATATCATGATTAGAGTAATGGATTTGGCACGTCACAAAAGGATTGATTTGGAGCAACATATCAAGGCCAAGATGAGATATAATTCATTGAGGGAGTACAAGCACGGTAAAAAATATTAATCATGAGACTATCACAGAATGAAATCAGGATAGGCAACTTGTTTTATCCTATTGACCGGGATAAGGAGATCCATGTCCCTATAGAAATACCAATGAAAATATCAATGATCGGCCTGCTTACTGTCAGCATGATATGGCCTGATCAAAACCCTGCTCAAGTTGAGATTCACACTCAATATAGGACCTGTGATGTTAGTCCTATTCCATTAACTGAGGAATGGTTGATTAAATTGAAATATGTGAAATATACGCATAAAAGTAATGAGTTGCCTGACTATAAGTGGTTTTGTGATGGAGGCACTTGTGTTATTTCTCAAGTTGGATCACGTTTATATTATGGAGGTATGTTGGCAGGATACAAGGGCCTAAAGTATGTCCACCAATTACAGAACCTATACTTTGTATTAACCGGAAAAGAGCTAAATTATGAATCAGGAGAATAAAGGCAGAGGTCTCAAGGAGATACTCAGCAGGCAGGAAAACGAAGGAGTAAACAAACTATTGAATTATCCTGCAATGGCAAATACTATTCAATGGGATAGCAACAGTTTTGCAAAGAGAGAGCTTACTATTGATGATGTCAAGAGGCTTTATGATGAGCTTGAGGATAATACTCCAAAGACAATAGTACTTGCAACCGTTGAGATTTGGAAACGTATGAGGGAGACAGGTCATCCTATTGGAGATTGGACTGATGATCAGATTGAAGAAAGAAATTGGCTTGGAGTAATTGGTGAGTTTGAGCATTATATTTGTGCCGTATGTGATGGTCTTGGTAATACTGTCAAGATATTGACTCCTGATCACTTTGAAAGTGGAGGCTCATTGATTGTACAGAATGAAGATTTGGCAATAGGAATGTCGATGAAACACCCTAAAACATTATAATATTTAAAGATTATGCCTGTAAAAGATGAGGATTTGCTTTGGAGACGAGCGAAACACGTTCAAGACTTCGTAAATAGCAACTCAAGTAAAGGGATATCTGTCAAGAAATCTGTGGAGACCTTGGCAAATAACATACTATTCCTTTCTACACGTCAAATTTATAAGGATCTGCAGCAGGATCTATCAAGTAAAAACAAGTACTGATGATTAAAATGTTGTTTAAGAAAAAGGAAGTCCCTTGTGATATTATAGAGATATCATTGAATGGTGTAGTTTTAAAAGGAATTAAGAGTGTTAAATATGAAACAGATTCAGCATGGTTTAATATTCATTACATGAGTAACTATTATGAATCTTTTAGCGCAAACTAATGAGCAGTAGGAGACTAAAAAAGGACCAGCTCAGCGAGCTCAAGGAGGTTGCTGATGAGATACCTAATCCAATACCGTACATTGCTGAGAGAATGATGACAGGTCAGTATTTACTGCTTACAGGTATTTACAAGGGAGATCCAAGGAGGATCATCAAAGGTGATCATTACCGGGTTAAATATGTACATTGGAAAATTATGAATCATCATAAAAATATAAAGCAGCTTTACGCTAAAGGCTCCACTCAGGAGAGTAAAAAGAAGCTGGTAAAAGAGTATGTAAGTAAGCAAATGAAAGCGTTAAACACTATAAAGGATTAATATGAAACGATTTAGATATAAAAGAGTTCACACTACAGAGGAGGAGCTTTTTAATTTGGATGAACAGGGGCAACTTGGGTGGATGCTATGTGCTGTTTATCCTAAAGAAGGAGGATTAATGTATATTTACAGGCAAGAAATAGCATCATCAGAAGTTAAAACAGAGGTTGTTGAGTCGTTAAACGGTCATAGTGTAAAAGTCAGTATAGATCATCAATCTTTTTATTTACGAGAACAGACGAGTGAGCCCGGAATGAGTTCTCTTGATCATGCTAAATGGTATGAAACACAAGTCAAAGTAGCATTAAATCGTTTAAAGCAATAATCAACCATGAAAAATTACTACGTAACTTATCAGTCATTAGGAACTGACAAAAGAAACCTAATGCCAATTAAGGCAACCAGCCGGGATGAAGCAAGGGAGATATTCAACGAGATGTATCCTGATCTTATATTAGTGCATATTATCTAAAATTAATGATTATGGAATTAGAGATAGAAGCAGGAAAAACCTATAACATCAGGACTCCATTGAGTTACAAGAAAAGTAAAGTACATGTTGATTATATCTTGGATAATCCAACGGAGCCCGGTGCACAATATTGTACTTTGATTGTGTATAGGATATGGTTATTTAGAAAACGCCGTTGGGAGCACCAATGTCATCCATATTATGTATTGGCTATTCCTAATGAATGGAGATATGATTAACGTAAATTGCATCTATTATCTTTTTTAATTGTATAAGCTGAGTAAAAATGAGTAAAAATAATGAGTCTGTAGATCCTGAGGACAAAGGGGAAAAACTCCCTCTAACTAAACAGGATAAAAATAAAGTTAAGTTATTGGAAGAACTTCAAAAGAGTCACGGCGTTATCTCTCTAGCTGTTCAGAATGTTGGTATATGTCGTAAAACCTTCTACAATTATACTGACAATGATGAGGAATTTGCTGAGGCTGTTGAATTAGTCAATGAGTCTGCAATTGATCATGTTGAGTCAAAGCTGTTTGAGCTAATCAATGGAGTCACTGTTGAAAATGACACTAATGAGGGGGTTGTTGTGTTAGATGATAATACCGGGGAGCCTGTCAAGGTCTACAAACACGCTCCCAATACTGCAGCTGTCATCTTCTTTCTCAAGACAAGGGCTAAGGATAGAGGATATGTTGAACGGCAAGAGGTAACCGGGAAAGATGGTAAAGAGCTTGGTAAATGGAAAATTGAGGTTATTGATGTAAATCATTCAGAAGATGGAGAAACAAAAGATTAGGTGTTTTTTAATTGGTCACAAAGTTAAAGGCAAAGGTACAGTTTGCATGAATTGCAAGTCTCAAGAATACTATGATAGAGACACTTGGGATGATTCAGGATATTTATTGAAGCCTTTTACATGGATTAAGCGTCAATTTCTATTGTTTGTATCGTGGTGGGAGTTTGTTTTTGAGGACACTTTACCTTTTTAAATGATCAGAAAATCCAAAACAAGGAAGGTCCAAGGGACAAAGATTCAGCTCAACAAGTGGGTCAATGATCTCAGGCTCCGTCATGATAGGTATGTATTCTGCAGGGGAGGAGCTGGATCAGGGAAAAGCTTTGGAGTCGCTCAGATCATTATGTTGAGAATTACATCTGAGACAGGTCACAGGATCCTCTGTGTGCGTAAGGTTGGGGACTCTCTAAAAAAATCAGTGTATCAGCTTTTTACAGATCTCATTGAAATGTATGACTTACACTCTGAGTTTATCATCAATAAGACTGAAAAAACTTTCACACACCTCAGAACCGGAAATATGATTTTACTCGCTGGAATTGATGACCCTGAAAAAATAAAGTCAATTACAGGTATTACCTCCGTTTGGGTTGAGGAGGCAACTGAGTTTAATCAAAACGATATAGATCAGCTAATCCTCCGTGTACGTGGTAAGACTGAAAACTATAAGCAATTTATATTCTCATTCAATCCTATTGATGTAGACCACTGGATCAAAACAAGAATTGAGTCAATTGAATGCATTGAGATAGTCACAACCTACCTGCAAAATGCTTTCTTAGATCAGGAATACATTGATTATCTGACAGGGGAGGCAAGCAAAAACAAGTATCTCTATGACGTGTATGTCATGGGAGCTTGGGGCTCTCTCAAGACAGGAGGAGAATTTTACAAAGGTTTTGATATGGCTCATAATACAGGAGAGTATGAGCATGATCCCGGATCAGCTCTGCATATCACTTTTGATTTTAATGTCCTGCCATATGTCACGCTTAATGTTTGGCAAATTGAAGGACTTTGGGCCTATCAGATTGATGAGATCCTTGCTGAGGATCCTATGAACTCAACAAGGGGAGCCTGTGTCCTGTTTAAGGAGAAATATCCTGTTGAGGATAATGCAGGTTTATTCTTTTATGGAGATCCATCAGGCCGTCACAGAGATACCCGTACTGATCAGGGATTTAATGACTATGATCTAATTTACAAAGAGCTTGCTCAATATCATCCCGTTGAGAGAGTTGCAAGAGCTGCACCTCCTCTTGCAATTCGTGGACAATTCATGAACTCAATATTTGAAGGATTGGAGCCTGTGAAAATGTTCATTTCTAAAGTATGCAACACAACCATAAATGAGTACAATCATGTAAAACAAAATGCAGAGGGAGGAAAGCTCAAGGAGAAAGTGAAAACTGAGTCAGGAGCAGTCTATGAGAAATATGGACACACCTCTGATGCAAATGATTATTTTATTTGTGAGGCATTTAAGACCGAATTCGACACATTTAAAAAAGGCAGCAAGGACCTCAAAGCATCTGAGGTGAAGGTACGGAACCAAGCCAAATCAAAATATTAATATACCTTCTTGACTTTATTGTCTTTTTTATTTGTTTATATCAAAAAAGCTATTATCTTTGTAAAGAACAAACAACAAAACAGTCATGAAACATTTAATAATTACAGGAGATTTAATTACGAGATACAGCAAAGGCAACGGTTGGGCTATATGTCACGATAAGCAGCATACAGTAATACAAACTTTTTTATCCGAAAATGACGCTAAAACTGCATTATCAATAGCAACTTACGCTCCTGAATTAATGGAAGCTTGCAAGAGATCTCTGTTTTGGCTTGATTCGTATAAATTAGCGACACAACAACAAGATAGATTAACAGCCTTAATAAATAAAATTGAATTAAAATAAAACAGTCGCAATCATGGTAGAATACACATTAACCCAAAAGGACAAAGGACTCCCTGAGATAGATCAGCAGTACTTTGATGAGATGAATTACAAATGCACAAAACAGGTAATTGTGTGCGATAATTTTGATAATCATTACGTAGCTAGATATAATACATTTTTTAGAAACTGGTATGATTCAGAACATAGACTTATTGAGGAAGTTGTTGCATGGACTTCATTCGTCACTATGCCTGAGGCTCAAAGAGTCAATACTCAGATCATGAGAGAGGACAAAATTAACTCTGAGGATCATGAATAAAATAAACGCCATTCTTGACAGGGATCTCAATGAGGTCCCTCAAGGTTGGGGTCCATACAGGATCATTGTATCATACATACAGGATGGAGAGTCTAAAGATGATTTGTACACCTGTCACGCTGAGAGAGCGCGTGAGGCTTGGAAATTGGCTAAAGCTATGATTGAGTTTAAAAATGGATCAGTAACCATTGAGCCTATCAAGGATGAAGTCTCACCAACTATTTTAATACAAGGAGATTATGTAGTTGCAACAAAATGGAGTGACGGAGATCCTAATGATCATTTTTGTATAGGTTCTTTTAAGTCTATGACTTGGCACAATAGATATAATATTGTAGATGATCATGGTGAGTTATTCCGGCATAATGGATTTAGAAAAGTAAGGAAAATAAATGAGGAGGTTGGAGCTGAATTAGTTGCTCATATTAATGAAATTCAAAAATCAAATATTAGTGTTTGGGATTGGGTAGATAAATTTGAAAATGAGTGAGGCGTTAAGAACTGAGAGGATTGATCAGGTCAAAATTCAGGAAAAGGTAAGCCAAAAAACAGGCAAAAATTACTATCCTGTCAGTATACGGATTTTAGAGAATTGGTTTGGTTCTATTCTTTGGGATGCAAACTCAGCAAATGACTTTATGAATTGGGAAGGGCAACGAAAGAGCCTAATCTTTTTTGAGGAGGAATATGAGGGGAAAATATATCCAAAGTTTAAGATCCCAAAACTATCAGACCTCAAGATTATTGAGATTGAGGAGAGAGTTGAGGATCTTGAAAGGAGACTTGACCGAGCTGCAGCTAAATTCTTTGATATGACAAAAGAGTTGGAAGAATTGAAGAAAAAGAAATAACCTTTTTATTTGTTCTTGACTTTATTAACTTTATATTTGTAACGAAACAAACAATCATATCATGCAAGACGGTAGAGATAATAGAATTCATATTGATGAAAATGGAGACAGATGGCTAACTGATAAAAATGGAAATTTATTGCGAGATGAGCGAGGTAATAAAATAACACCTCAACAATCTGAACCAATAAGTAAGCCCGGAGAATTTACTTTATATGATAATTCAAGAGGTCATTGTGCGTTATGTGGTAGCCTGAATTGCATAGGAAATTGCTTTAAATAAAACAACATAAAAACAAACAACATGAAAGTATTACATTTTGAAAATGCTGAACAAATCAATGTATTTGACGAGCGATTTTACACAAAGGATGACGGTAAAACGTTTTATCCATCAGTGACACAGGTCCTGAGCGTATATCCAAAAGGTTTTGGTTTTGACAATTGGCTCAAGACTGTAGGTATGAACGCGGAAATGATCCGGGATCAAGCAGCAGAGGCAGGATCAAGAGTTCACAACGCTATAGAGCAGCTCCTTTATGGAACTGAGATAAACTGGCAGGAGTATAGCGATAATCTTGAGGAGTGGGTCATGATCAACAAGTTTATTGAGTTTTATGACAACCATGTTGATCAGGTGATTTCTGTTGAGCAATCAATTGTATGCGATACAATGAGAGCAGGAGGAACAATTGATCTTGTGTGCAAAATTAACGGGCAAATATGGCTTGTTGACTTCAAAACTTCCAATGCTCTCAGACGTACTCACGACATGCAGCAAGCGGCGTATGTTGAAATGTGGAACAATAACGTTGATCAGCTATCAAAGGACAACCCTGAGCTTAAAGGAGTGCGAATTGAGAGAGCTGGTATACTGTGGTTAAAAGCTAAGACAAGAGGAATTGACAAAAAAGGTATTAAAATGCAAGCAGCAGGTTGGCAGATAAAGGAGATAACCGACTTAGAAAAGTGCCTGAGCTTATTCCATCATACACGAATGATCTATGATGAGGAGCATCCAAATGATGTGCCAAAAACTCAGATCTATCCTGACAAATTTAAACTTAAAAAATTAGAATAATGGAGCTAAATGATAATAGCCTTATGCCTTGGGGCAAACATAAAGGTGATAAAATGGCGAACATTCCTGCGTATTACTTGATATGGTTATATGACAGCGGAAAATGTTATAGTGATGTTTTAAGGTATATTCAGGACAACTTAGATGACCTTAGGCAAGAGGTAGAAAACAATAGAAAATCATAATTAATGGAATTATTAACAATACAACAAGTAGCGGAGATTCAAGGAGTCTCCGTTCCTTTAATTAAATGGTACTATTTAGAAAGTACTACAAGTAAAATCAAACTCAAATACCATAAGGCAAGAGGTGGAAAGGTCAACATTGACGGAGATGTTTACAACTTGCATGGACACCTTAAAAAAGCAAGAGTAATTATACTTAAATCTGATCTTGAGGAATGGCAGGCAAAGCTGTTAGAATAACAACATAAATGATAGAAAATTAAAATATTAAAGAAATGAAATTTATATTATCTTCTGTAACATTGTTACAGAAACTAAATTTAATGGTAGGAGTTGTAGAGAAAACCCCTGTAATTCCAATACTTGAAAACTTTCTATTTGAAATAGAAACGGGAACATTGAAAGTAACTGCAAGCGATTTACAAACAACAATTACTGCTGAGATAGATATTGAGTTATGTGAATCTGGAAAGTTCGCTTTGCCTGCTCGTATTCTCATGGATACGCTCAAACATTTACCAGAACAGCCAATACAATTTAATGTTGATTTAGGTAATTTTTCAATTGAAATTAAGACTGACATTGGTTTGTATAAAATAGCCGGGGAAGATCCCTCAGATTTTCCTATTATTCATGAATTTCCAGATAATGGGTACATCGAAATTACAGGAGAAATATTGTCACGGGCAATAGATAAAACTCTATTTGCATGTTCAAATGATGAGCTTAGACCTGCACTAACCGGAGTACACATGAATATTAATTCAGGAGTTGGAATCAAATTTGCCTCCACTGATGGACATATATTTGTAACATGTGAGCGTAATGAT